>OGSD01001622.1_pt1 | contig 20586 bp, 20 predicted proteins | sample 1553571 | NCBI WGS metagenome assembly OGSD01 (sample SAMEA2580072, study PRJEB22360) | human gut metagenome | biome: human gut; feature: human-associated habitat; material: faeces | place: Denmark | collected 2008/2010 | reverse complement strand
AGATTGCCATTCTCATCTTTGATTAAATGCATAAATACCCCTTTCCTGTATCCGCAGGGCGGACACGCTCATGACAAGAATTTATCAATTAAATTCATTATACATCTTTTCGCCTCTATTATCAAGAAAATTATTATAAAAAATATCCAAAATTATGCGCCATTTTTCCTGATTTTTCAAAAACTTTGACCTGTATCTAAAAGATAGTTATAATAAACTTATATTAAGATTGCTATGTGCACCGTAACAGATTCTTTTTCGTATCACATAACAGGAAAGGGATATAGTATGAAGAAAATAACGATTAAAAACACAGACCTTGAGCTTTCTCCAATGGGAATGGGCTGCGTAAATGCCGGTATCAAATGGGATGGAGAGGATGCTTTCAGAATTTTTGATGCTTTTCTGGATATGGGCGGAACCGTTTATGACACTGCCCGCGTATATGCCGACTGGATTCCTTCTGAAATCGGCCGCAGTGAACGTGTACTTGGACAGTGGCTTCGCGAAAGCGGGAAACGTCATGACATTATTCTTGTCTCCAAAGGCGGACATCCGGATATGACACCTGCCGTTCCGGACATGCATGCTTCTCGGATTTCAGCAGAAAATATGCGTCACGATCTGGAACTTTCTCTCCGCGCGCTTGGTACTGATTATATTGATGTTTATTTTTATCACAGAGATAATGAGGCGATTCCTGCCAGTGAACTAATTGAAGTTATGGAAGAATTCCGAAAAGAAGGCAAGATCCGCTACTATGCCTGCTCCAACTGGAGTACTGCACGCATGAGAGAGGCTGATGCTTACGCAGCATCCAAAGGATACCGTGGTTTTGTCGCAAATGAGGCGCTGTTTAATATCGCTTCTGCTTCCATGAAACCTCTTAACGATGATACCCTGAAGATCATGGACTCGGAAATGCAACAATATCACATCGAAAATCCTCAGAATCTGGCTATGCCTTATATGTCTGTTGCCAGTGGATTTTTCCATAAATTATATGCTGGCGGTGCTGATGCTGTCAGAAATTCTGAATACTACACTCCTGAAAACCTCAAGATTGCAGATGGCCTTCACGGGCTAATGGAAGAATATCAGATTTCACTTACACAGGCAGTCCTTGGTTATCTGACCTGTCGTGATTTCACCTGCCTTCCACTTTATGGTCCAAGAAATATCGAAGATCTCAAAGATGCAATGGGAACTTTTTCTTTTCCATTCCTTAAAGAATATTATGCAGACTGATTTTTCTTATATTAGCAGCTCGGATCTATATGCAAAAAGAGACTGTGACTCATTGTTCTGAGTCATAGTCTCTCTGATTTTATGCCATATTGTTTACCATTTTGTACTTGTACAGCATTTCTGCGTGATTCTGTTCTTCTACCTGAATATCAGCAAGCAGTTTACGAACACCGCTGTCGCCAAAAGCAAATACTTCTGAGTTATATTCTCCTGACACCAGCTTTTCTGTCGCAATACAATCTGTTGCAAGAAATGAATCCTGCTGTTTATCCTCCGGTGAACTCATTGCTGTGTAAGTTGCCTTTGGCTGATAATCTCGTCCATCACTGTCATTACAGTTGCACTGCGGAACTTCTCCTCTCAACACACGGTCAAGAGAATCATAATGTTCACGTTCTTTTTGCTGTAAAGTCTGAAAAAGATTTTTCAGCTCAGGATCTTTTGCCTGCTGTGCATATCTGCCATATTTCTCAATGCAGCTTTTTTCCTGTGTCTGTAAGTCTTCAATCGTTGTGCGTTCTTTTTCTTTTAATATCATCGTACCTGCTTCCTCTCTTTCATTTTGCAATACGATGATAGTATCTGTCATATAGAAAAATTTATGCAGTTTTTCCCAAAATAATCTCAATCAGATATTTGTCCAACATAATGGTACGGTTCCATGGATTGAGAATCACACCTTCAATCTCATCTGTCTGAAGAGTCAGTTCAAATAATTTGTCGATATCCGTCAAAAACGTTGATTTGACGCTTCCGCCGCCTTTCAGTTCCTCTTCAAAACTGGTAAATGCAACCCACCAGTTCTTACCATCTTCTGTTCTGACTGCTTCCAGGCGAAGCTGACCGTCACCACTGGGCGGTTCTACAGCAATGATAAGCTGACCAGCATCTTTCATGCGTCTGCGGATAACGGTAAGTGTATGCGCCAGCATCTCCTGTGTAGTTTCTTTTTGAAGCCCGGCAATTGCTTTTTCTATTTTATCATTGCCCTGAAGGCCCTCATCTGTTTTGTAATCTTTCATGATCATGTCTACCTCTTATTTGTTTTTCAGGATTTTATGCCTGTTTTCCTTCCAGTAATTTAATGGAACGGCGGATACACCAGATGCAGGTCGGTCCAATATAACAACTGGCCGCTATCCATGCAGCCTGATCTGCAAAACAGATTGCTGTATAACCCATAGTTCCTACAAATCCAACACTTACAATTACTCGTCCGATCATTTCCATAACACCTGAGAAAATAGCTCTTCCGGAATATCCCAGCCCCTGCGTCACCATTCTGCACACATTGAGGATTCCAAGAATTCCGAAGAAGAATCCCAGACAGCGCAGATATTTTGCAGATGCATCCAGAACTGCAGTCGCATTTTTACTCAGGAAAATCATTGAAAGTGGTCTTCCGAAAAAAATCAGTATCAGACCGGCACTAAAACCATAAATGCATCCTGCGATTATTGCCTCAAGTGCACCCTTTTTAATCCTGTCTGCCTGACGCGCGCCAAGGTTCTGACTGCAGAATACAGATGCTGCTGTTCCAATCGCATCAAATGGACACAGAAGGAACTGCTTAATACGCATAGCCGCTGTAAAAGCAGAAACATAAATACTTCCAAGTCCATTGTTCGCCGCCTGCATGACCATACTCCCGATTGCTGTGATCGAGAACTGAAATCCCATCGGAAGTCCCATGCCCAGAAGTTCCTTTACCGCATCCTTTTGCACAATCATGTTTTCTTTCTCCAGGCGAAGAAGCTGCATCTTCCCTCTTATATAAAAGAAACAGAGAATTCCACTGATCGCCTGTGCTGTGATTGTTGCGATTGCAGCTCCCATACAGCCCCATTTCAAAACAATAATACAGAACAGATCCAGGAAAATATTCAGGACTGCTGAAAACCCCAGGAACAGGAAAGGTGTCCGGCTATCGCCTACAGAACGCAGAATGCTGGACAGATAATTGTACAGCAGTGTAAATGGTATTCCGATAAAAATGACGATCAGATATACATACGCATTTCCAAAAATATCATCCGGAACAGAAAGCAGATGCAGGATCTGTCCACAGGATAACGAACAGGCAATCATAAGGATTGCCGCAATAATTGCTGTAAGTACCGCGCCATTAAATATGTAATTTCGCATAGTACGATGATCCCCAGCGCCAAAATATCTGGCAACAGGAACTCCGAATCCGGCACAACATCCAATACAGAACCCTAATACCAGAAACTGTACACTACTGCTGGATCCAACACTTGCCAGTGCATCTGCACCAAGGATCTGACCTACGATTGCTGCATCAATGATATTATATGTCTGCTGTAGGAGATTCCCCATCAGCAATGGCAGAGCAAACTGGAGCATCAGTTTCAGCGGACTGCCTTTTGTCATAGACGTTGACATTTTTTCACCTTCTATATGTAATTCTTTCATTCTCAGCTAACTTTTCTGACTGATAAATTATAAGTCCCCAGTGCTCTCATGTCAATTTGAACTACTACAGGATCTTCTTTAATTCCAGTAAATCATGAATGATGTGGTCCGCTGGTTTTCCACTTTTTTCTTTTTCTTCTCTGTATTTTTCCACAGAAGGCACATACCAGCAGGTGGACATTCCATACGCCCTGCCACCGGTAATATCTGCGGTCAGGGAATCTCCAATCATCATACATTCCTCCGGACATACTCCCGGAAGTTCTTTCATGCAGCCATCAAAAAACGCTTTGCCCGGCTTGTCTGCTCCTACTTTTTCGGAAACAAAACAGTGCGCAAAATATTTCAACATATCTACCTTCTTCAGACGATTAATCTGCTGACCATATGGTCCGTTACTTGCCGCACACAGACAGTAATCTTTCTCTTTTAAATATGTAAGAATTTCTTCTGCCCCATCAACCGGTACAGCGCTTAAGTTGAGAAGTATACGGAATTCTTTTTCCATTTCAACACCGTCTGCCTCCAGTCCAAGATGCCCAAGAATTGCCTGCCAGCGCACATAAAACAGGTCGTCCATCGTCAGTTCTTTGCGTTCGATACGCTGCCAGATCTTATTATTTTCCTCTGTAAAAGCAGCAAACATTTCTGATTTATATTCCAGTCCCGCTTTCTGAAAGCACTGCTCCATTGCCCAGGCTGCGGCCGCATCAAAGTCCAGAAGCGTATTGTCAATGTCCAGAAAAAGGACTTTTATCTTGTCATTCATATTGTGGTATCCTTTAACTTTTTTTATGATATCTTTCAAAAACTTTTCACGTTTAGTCGGAATCTCCCTTTTGAATTCTACATTCTTGCTTCACCAAAAAACTCTTTGTTAACCACTTGATCACCTGCTTTTCTTCCAAAAATCTACAATTAACATTATATTTATTATGCCATATATTGTCTGTATTCACAATTATTGTTTACGATTCCACTGAATGTGCCGGAGAATTTCTTTCCATTTACCACCCAAAATAGTAAAAGATGAAGTATTTTTAAGATTCCGTAAAATGTCTATCAAACCTCCGTAAATGCTATTGTTTTCTGAAAATTCAAGTGTTATACTTCACATCGTCAACTGAGGACGAACAATCAGGCCTGTGTATCCTTTCAGTTCAACTTACCATATTTCTCTTAATTTAAAGGAGTTTATAATTATTATGAAAAGAAAATTAATCGTCGGTTTTTTAACTCTCTGCTCTATTGCAACTGTATGTCCTTCTGTTTATGCTTCCACTGACCACTACACAGACAGCAGCGTTACCGGTGCTGACTCCGGCTGGTCTGACTGGGATGCAAACTGGGCAGATACAGCCGCAGATTTTACAAAAGTTTCTCTTACCCCAGGTGCTGATGATACACAGCTCAACTTTGCATGGTACAGCGAAAAAAGTGACAGCGCCGCTACTCCTGTTGTACATTTTGGAACTGATAAAGATAATCTTGAAACATTTGAAGGTACTGCCGGTGATGTAGATCAGGAGCTTACCGGTGACAAAGCCTATGAATATAATCACGTAACTGTAACTGGCCTCGAACCAGAAACAACCTACTATTATACAGTAGAAAAAAATGGTCAGCAGACAGACGTATGCGAATATAAAACTCAGAAAACAGATACCGTAAAAATGCTCTACGTCGGTGACCCACAGATTGGTGCTTCCAAAGGTCAGACTCAGAACGGTGCAGAACTGACAAATGAATCCGGTGCTGCCAATACTGCTGCTGAAAACGATGGTTTTTCCTGGAATCGTACTCTGAATACTGCACTTTCCGAAAATCCAGATGTGAACTTCGTTATCTCTGCGGGTGACCAGGTAAACAAAACAGGTGAAGCCAAAGAAGAAGAATATGCTTCCTACCTGAGTGCAGATGCCCTGAAATCTCTTCCTGTAGCAACAACAATCGGTAACCATGATTCCCTGAATCCTGATTATTCCTATCACTTCAATAACCCGAATAATACTGAAAACGGTAAAACTGCTGCTGGCGGTGACTACTATTACAGCTATGGCGAGGGACTTTTCATCGTTCTGAACACCAACAACTACAATGTAGCAGAACATCAGAACACCATTGAAGAGGCTGTAAAAGCTTATCCGGATGCAAAATGGCGTATCGTAACCATCCATCAGGATATTTACGGTTCCGGACTTGACCATTCTGATACAGATGGTATGATTCTCCGTACTCAGCTTACTCCTGTATTCGATGCAAACGATATCGACGTTGTTCTTCAAGGTCATGACCATACTTACAGCCGTTCCAAAATGCTCTACGGTGATGGACAGACACATGAAAAATATGAGTTCAGTCTGAATGCCGACGGTACAGACTACGACTGGGAGCACGCTACAAACGTAGATACCGGTGACCAGATCACACTCTCTCCAGAAGAAGGAGATACTGATGCCGAAGCGGCTCTGGATGCATTCCATGAAGACAACAACTGCTACACTATTGAAGATGTAGATGGAAATACTGTTACAGATCCACAGGGAATCCTCTATATGACAGCAAACTCCGCTTCCGGTTCCAAATATTATGAACTGCTTTCCACTCAGCAGGATTACATCGCAGCCCGCAGCCAGAATTGGCTTCCAAGCTACTCCGTGATCACAATGACTGCGGATTCCTTCTCCATTGATACCTACCAGATCACTGATGACGGCAAAGCAGAAGCTATTGATGATACCTTTACAATCCAGAAAACAGCCGAGAAATAATAATGAGTAAAAAAGTAGTCCGATATCTTATTTATTTACTATTTGTCTGTGTGTTCGGTGTTTTTGTCTTCAAGCTTAATCAGGTTGAAAAAACAGAACTGGTCGTCCGGACAGGTCAGACATTTGAAAAAGCAGAAGTCACACAAATCCTCGAGGATAACCTCGATTCCAATGGAACTCGTGTCGGTGAGCAGAAAGTGCGTGTAAAAATGCTCACCGGCGCACGAAAAGGAAAAGAGCTTGATATCACCAGCAGTTCCGGATATCTCTTTGGTGCCGCCTGCAAAGCCGGAATGAAAGTTATCGTCATGCAGAGTATTGCCGGTGAAACCACAATCGCCAGCGTTTACTCTCAGGATCGCGAGTGGGTCATTTACATTTTCGCCCTACTCTATCTTCTCGCCTTATGTGTCATTGGAGGAAAACAGGGAATCAAGGGATGCCTTGGACTGATCTTCACCTTTTTCTGTGTGATCTTTGTCTACCTTCCACTTGTATATCTGCGTTTTTCACCGTTCTGGGCCGCTGTTTTTATCTGTTTTCTCACCACGCTGGTCACCATGTATCTCATCGGTGGTCCTACAAAAAAGACCTGTGCAGCGACACTTGGCACACTGGCAGGCGTTGTTCTGGCCGGTCTTTCCGCATGGTGCTTCAGCAATGCATCCGGGATTTCCGGTTACAATGTATCTGATATCGAGACACTTATGACTCTGTGGAATACCAACCGTATCCAGGTAGGTGGTCTTCTTTTCTCTGGACTTCTGATTTCATGTCTCGGAGCCGTTATGGATGTCGCCATGTCGATCAGCAGTGCCATTGATGAAATTTACAAACAGAACACCGCCTTAAGCCGAAAGGAACTGTTCAAAGCAGGCATGCGTGTCGGAAGAGACATGATGGGCACAGACAGCAATACTCTGATCCTCGCATTTGCCGGAAGCAGCGTCAGCACACTTCTTCTGGATTATGCCTATGACCTTCCATATCAGCAGATCATCAATTCTAATAACATCGGTATCGCGATCATGCAGGGACTTGCAGGCAGCTTCGGAATCGTGCTTTCTGTCCCGCTGACAGTTCTGATCTGTACAGTTTTGTTTCATAAAAATGAAACTGCTTCGCAGAGATAATTATTTTCCATATTTTATATAAAAAACTCTCTACTTCTACCATTTACACACATACTTATTTGCGTTAGAATAAAGACATCGGGTCAGATATTTTCTGGCCCTTAATTAAACTTTATGTAGAGGGGAAATTGAAAATGAAGGAAAAAGGAAGTAGTTTTTCCGGATCGATCGGCTTCGTTCTGGCTGCTGCCGGAAGTGCCGTAGGTGTTGGAAATATCTGGAGGTTCCCATATCTCTGTGCCAAAGACGGCGGTGGATTATTCCTGCTGGTCTATCTGGTACTGGTACTGACCTTCGGATTTGTATTACTGACAACAGATGTTGCAATCGGTCGAAAAACCAAGAAAAATGCGCTCAGGGCTTTTGAAGTGCTCAATCCGAAATGGAAATTTCTTGGTAAACTGACATTTCTAGTTCCAGCACTGATCATGACCTATTACTCTGTCATTGGTGGCTGGATCACGAAATACTTTGTTACCTATATTATATCTGATGGAAAAGATGCTGCGACTGATGGATATTTTACAGCTTTCATCACATCAGATATTGCACCGATCGTATTTATGCTGGTCTTTCTTGCACTGACCGCATGGATCGTATATCGCGGTGTAGAAAAAGGAATCGAAAAATTTTCCAAGATCATCATGCCAGGACTGATTCTTCTGATCCTGGTCATCGCGATTTTCTCACTGACACTGACACATACCGATGCAGACGGAACTGTCCGTACCGGTATGGAGGGACTTGCTTTTTATGTAAAGCCAGATTTCAGTGGGCTCACTGTGAAGCGTTTCCTGGAAATTCTTCTGGATGCAATGAGCCAGCTTTTTTTCTCCTTAAGCGTTTCCATGGGAATCATGATCACCTACGGTTCTTATGTAAAAAATGAAGTCAATCTGAACAAAGCAACAAACCAGATTGAAATTTTTGATACCGGCGTTGCTTTCCTTGCAGGAATGATGATCATCCCGGCTGTATTTGTATTTCTTGGCACAGATGGCATGGCTTCCGGACCAAGCCTTATCTTCATTTCATTACCCAAAGTATTTGATGCAATGGGTGTTCTGGGACAACCTGTAGCAATTGCTTTCTTTCTGATGATGGGATTTGCTGCACTTACCTCCTGCGTCTCCGTTATGGAAACTCTGGTTGCCAACTGCATGGAACTTTATCACAAACCACGTAAAAAAATGTGTGGGGCTGTCGGTATCTATTCTCTGATCACAGCTGTAGTAATCTGCCTTGGATATAACAAGCTGTACTTTGAACTGAAACTTCCAAATGGGTCTGTCGGGCAGCTTCTGGATGTCATGGACTACATCAGTAACAGTTTCCTGATGCCATTTATCTCTCTTCTGACCAGTATTCTGATCGGATGGGTAATTGGGCCGGACTGGATCATAGGCGAAGTAGAACGAAACGGAGAGCACTTCAAACGTGCCGGACTTTATCGCTTTATGATTCGATATGTGGTACCGATCGTTATGCTGATCCTGTTCCTGGTATCTACCGGATTTGCAAATCTGATCTTCTAATATTGAATGTCCCAAAATGCTCTGACACTAAATAAAAACTCCTCCATATCGGTTGCTTTCTTTAGGGAAACAGCTCGTCTGGAGGAGTTTTTAGTATATATTTTTATACTTATACGGTAATCTTGAACCAGTCTTTTTCTTCGAAATCAACGACGGTACAGTCATTCGCATAGGTGCATTCCGGAAGAATAATCATTGCATGAAGCTCCTCATTATTCAGCGGAAGTGGACAGAGATGCCAGATTGCTGCATTAATCTTGACCATGCATCCCTTCGGTACGATAAATGCTTTGGCAAGTTCCGGAACTGGTACACCGCCGGATGCCGGTGCTACATGAATGATCATATCATCATCCAGTGCTACAATTCCTTCCCATGTCGTTGTATGATATTCCGCTGCTTTGATAATCCTCTCATCTTTGCGAACTGCAATTGGAGAAAATGCAATACTTCCCATACTAGTTCCGGAAATACGATCCGGATAGAACTTATGGATTTCTCCCTGTAATGGATAGCCTTCCGGCTCTGTCATGTTGCAGAATGTTCCATATGGAGCAAAATCTGCTACGTTGATCTTAATCGCTTTTACTTCTCTCATTGTAAAAACCTCCTCTTTTTGATAAAAACCCCATTAAAATTTTGCTAGACTCAGTATACCATAACCGCCTGACAACCTCAAGGAAACCTATATTAATTACTCTGCGCTCTTATAAAAGTCTTCTTCCTGCACGCAGCATACGAAACAGCCGTCTGGCCGCTCCAAGATACAATTCTTCCGCATGATCCAATGCTTCCGGAAGTGTCATAACACCATTAATAGTCGTAATCATCGACTCTATTCCATATTCAAAAATATCTTCTGCCCCCTTGCCCATACTTCCGACAATTGCCACCGCCGGTATACCATGTGCCTTGCAGTGTATACCGATGCCCTGCATGACTTTTCCAAATACGGACTGCCAGTCTGTAGCTCCCTCTCCGGTAACTACTACATCTACCCCTTCCAGGCGTCTGTCAAAGTCAAGCAGATCAAGGACTGTTTCAATTCCTGATTTCAATGTGCCATTCAAAAATACCATCAAAGCTGTTCCAAGTCCACCGGCAGCTCCGGCACCTTTTACGTTATCCATATCCATGCCAAATTGCTTTTGGATGATATCACGATAGTTACACATACCTTTTTCCAGTTCATCCTGAATCTCAGGTGTTGCGCCCTTTTGCCGGCCAAATGTATAAGTTGCACCGTCTTTACCACAAAGCGGATTGGTCACATCACACATAACTGTAAATCTGCATTCTTTGATCAGCGGATTCAGTCCGGATATATCAATCTTTTTTATTTTAATGAGATCTCCTCCACAGCCTTTCAGTTCTTCGCCATTTTCATCCAGAAAACGACCTCCCAGAGCACGGATGCATCCAATTCCACCATCGTTGGTAGCAGAACCTCCAATCGCTATGGAAATATCACGAAATCCTCTCTCCAGAGCATCCCGTATCATCTCACCCGTTCCATAAGAAGTTGTATATCTCGGATCCCGTTTCTCATCCGGAACCAGCGGAAGGCCAGATGCCGCAGCCATTTCCATAACTGCCCGTTTTTCATCCAGCATACCATAGCTGCATGTCAATTCTTCCCATAAAGGTCCGTGCACTTTCAAGGGAATTGTTGTTCCTTTGACTGCTGAAAGTACTGCTTCTGTTGTTCCTTCTCCGCCATCTGCTACTTCTATGCTGTCGCAGACACAGTCCGGGAATATCTCCCGGGCTGCCTGTGTAAGTAATTCTGCTGTTTTGGGAGAAGACAAAGTTCCCTTAAATGAATCAGAAGCAAACAAAAATTTCATCTGATGTCTCTCCTTCTTATTTTTATAAGAATGCTATTTTATTTCAGTCTGAATTTCAAGTATACCGGATCGTGGTCGGAGTAAGAATATCCTGTATTGATGTCCTCATAAGAAACGCATTCTATATTATCAGATATAATAAATCCATCCAATGTAACGGTGTAAGTCACTCCCGGCACGTACTCCATATCTGCATTACGAGCACTATCCCAAAGGTCATTTTTTTCCTGCGCGGTCAGTTGATCTATGCAGAACGCAAAATGTTCCGGAAGTTCTTCTCTCGGGAAAGGGTATGCCCAGGACTCTTTATCTGCAGAGTCATCCTCTGATGCTTTCAGATCATGGTTGAAATCACCACCACAAAGCACATAATTTCCTGCTTCATATTCTTTCTGCATATCCTCAACCAGCATACGAATCTGTCCTTCGCGAATCGCATCGCTGTTTCCATATGCAGACATATGCAGCTCAAAGATCACAAATTCTTTGCCGTTATCGACCGGAACTCTGGAAATACTGTAGCAGCGGTCCAGATCAAAGAATTTACTGAATGATGTGGATACCGGAAAACGTCTTCTCAAAGAATCCGTCACCGGATATCTGGAAAACAGGGCCAGCCCTGATCTGCTCTTACCATGTGGCTGGGTAAATGGATAGAACAAAAATGCCGAATCATAGTTCTGTGCAAATACCGTGTCATAATCTGCCAGACATTCTTTCAAGATTGAGTATTCGTTTACATGATAGCTTCTCGTGGAATTCAAGTCCACTTCCTCAATAAGCGCAAAGTCCGGATCATAAGAAGCAACGAGCTCTCCTGCCCCCTGAACCGTTTTTAGCACACTGTCTTTGCTCTTCGCCCAGGAAAACTTGCCACCGTCCATAAAGAAGCTGAAATCCGGTGTATATGCACCAAATCCGATATTATATGTAAGCGCGGAATATTCTTTTTCTGTTGTAAGTTCCGCGTCTGCCGCATGGGATTCCACCTCAAGTGGCAGATTATCCTCAATCCGATGATAACTTGCAAATAAATAAATGATATATCCGATCAGTGCGAGTATGATAATTCCAAGAATGATTCCAACAATTTTAAAAATTTTTTTTGCTGTTTTCATATGCTTTGTCCTCTCTTCCTGGTGATCCAGAAAAATGTACAGGTGAATATGATTCCTTTGACAATCGATGTTGCAGAGAGAGCCCACCAGATTCCACTGAGTCCCATAAGACCTCCAAGAATGATTGCAAGCGGGATTCTCGCACTGGTGAATGTAATACTGATAATACTGCAAAGTTTTGTTCTTCCAAGTCCGGACAATGCTCCGACCGTTGTGAGTTCCACACACATGAATGCTTCACTGAAGCCAATGATGATCAGGTAACCGACTGCTGTTGTAATTGCTTTCGGTTCATGGAAAAAGATCTCTGCGATTGGTCTCGGGAAACAGACAAATGCGAGCGTGATCAATATTCCCCAGATACCGACTGTCCATAAAGAGGCTCTGTAACCTTTTTTTACACGGTCCATTTTCCCTGCTCCATAATTCTGTGCGATAAACGCATTCAAAGCTGCAGCAAAACCATCCGCGGTATTCCAGGAAATTGACTCAATCTGACCGCCGACTCTCTGTGTTGCAACTGCTTCTGCGCCATATCCCGATACCATTCGTGTCAGAACCATGGAAATCGCACAGTACGCCATTCCCTGAACAGCTGTTGGAATTCCGATTCTGCAGATTCCTCCCAGATATTCGCGTGGGATTTTAGCCAAAAGATGAATCCCTTTCAGTACATTTTCTTTTTTCCGTATGATAACTGCAAGGGCCATAATACTCATAACAATTGCCTGCGCTGTCACCGTTGCAATCGCTGCACCTGTCACCCCAAGCTTCGGAAATGGTCCTGGTCCGAGAATCAGGACCGGATCCAGGATCATATTCGTCACAAGTCCAATCAGATTCGCCAAAAACGGTGTTTTTGAATCACCCTGAGCTGTATAAAGGCCTGTAAGCGTCAGCGTCATAAAGGAAAATACAATCAACCCACATGCAATCTTTGTATAGGACATGGCCGCTGCATGTGCCTCTGCATCTGCAAGCTGGAAAAATCCTACCATCTGTTTCGTAAACACAAGCGACAGAAGCGCATATGCCATCCCCATAAAGGCAGCCAACTGCACCGCTGCCTGCGCAAAACCATGTGCTTTTTCTTTTTCACCACGACCGATACATTGTGCAACCTGTACCTGTCCTCCCATTCGAGCCATGGCAGCCAATCCCTGTGAAAACCAGGTAAACATGCCTCCCACACCAACTCCAGCAACGGCCTTCGAGCCCAACAGCCCAATCCATGCCATATCTGTAATGTTATATAAAGTCCCAAGAAATGACGATGCCATGATTGGAATCGCAAGCTTCGTCAGTGTCCTCAAAATAGGACCTTTTGTTAAACTTCCTTCCATTTAAATTCCTCATCCGTTTTTATTTCTTTTGATTCATCCATTATTCCTATTATACATGGTTTATCATATGTTTTCATCATATTTCTAAGATATCACCCATATCTTACAAAACATTATATACATTACTTTTCTATATGCAAAAATCTCACACCACCTTTGATTGTGATGTGAGATTTCTGATCTGTTCTGTATTCTTTTTTATATCTGTCTGACGATCTTTTTATTTATATTTCACTGCAGTTCCATAAGCGATCACTTCTGCTGCCCCTGACATAACCTGTGAAGATCCATACTTCACACCAATCACCGCATCTGCATCCATTTCTTTGGCTTCATCTACCATACGCTTCGTGGCAATCTGTCTCGCCTCATTCAGCATTTCTGTGTATCCTACGATTTCCCCGCCAACAAGTGTTTTCATACCTGCCATAAAATCTCTGCCGACATTTTTTGTCTGTACAACAGTTCCTTTTACGATTCCCAGTGGCTCAAAATCCACACCTGGAATATATTCAATACTTAGAAGCTTCATCTTCTTCTCCTCCTTCGATTTCTTTCATTCTTCCTGCAAGTGCTATGAGCGTTCCCACAATGATCACTATCGGAATTCCCTCCAGCAGCAAAAACAATCCTGTCGGAATCGGATCCTGTATGTTTGCCCAGAATATAATTATGATCGTAAGAAGCATAAGCAGTGTCATAACTGCTGCACCTATGATTGCTCCTTTTCTTTTCTTATTGTGGACATCCGTTTTGTTTACGTTCATAAACTTTGCACCTTCTTTCTCCATCTGCTCGATTTCTTCCAGACAGTCCTCTGCATTCAGAGATTCCAGTGACCGGTGTTCCAGGATCAGTCGCTCGCACATGTCCTGCATCTTCGAAAGACCTTCTTTACGATGATCCAGTTCTTTCAGATGTTGTTCCAAACAGATTTGCAGGCTTTTCTTTTTTTCGAAGAGAAGTTTCATTTCTTCTATGGAAATGTCCATCTTGCGGAATAATTTAATCTCCTGAAGCCGGATAACATCCGCCTGATGATATTCCCTGTATCCGTTTTCTGCACGCTCCACATTCAGGAGTCCCTGATCTTCATAAAACCGAATATTCTTTCTTGTGATTCCCACAAGTTCTTCCACCTGTTTGATTTTCATCGTGCTACCTCTTACTTTCCCGACAGTTCCGGAAATCGTTCAACTCCCTGTCTGTATCTGTTTTATACAGCTTCCATAAGGTGGAAGGTCAAGTGTTTTTTGAAAATTTCTGTTTTTAGTTCATTCACGTATTCTGTCACCTGCTGCGCATCATGAATCACTTCTTATTATAGTAATAATGGATGCAAGCAGAAGAAACATTGGATAAAAAAGCTTCGGTATGATCTGAAAAGCAGAAAGTTCTCCACCCAACTCATTGACTGCAGAAATTGCCACAAGCATCTGTGCACCATATGGAATGATTCCCTGAAAGATACAGGAAAAAGTATCCAGTAAGGAGGCAGTCTTTTGGGGTGTGATTCCATACTCCTGTGCCATCTCTTTGGCGATCGGATTTGCCATGACGATAGCTACCGTATTATTTGCAGTCGCAATATCCATGGTACCGACAAGGAGTCCCATGCCAAGCTGGCCACCCTTCTTTCCGTGGAAAATTTTGTGAATCCAGTTAAGAAGTGCATCAAAACCACCGTATTCACGAATCAGGGCACACATCGCTGCCACCAGAATCGCAACCATACAGGTTTCAAACATTCCTGATACGCCTGATCCCATATTGGTCAGAAGTTCCACCGGAGTGATATGCCCTCCTGCAAGCATGATGATTGCTCCGGAAACAATTCCAGTAAGAAGCACCACAAAAACATTGATTCCGATAATACCGCCAATCAGCACCAATACATACGGTAACACCTGAAGTAAATGATAATCCTGACTGATATGTCCCTGGATCTCCGTCTGAAACGACAGAATCAGGATTATGACCAGAGTTGCAACAGCCGCCGGAAATGCAATCCAGAAGTTTTCTCTGAACTTATCTTTCATCTCACAGCCCTGTCCATTGCATGCCGCAATCGTCGTATCCGAAATGAAAGAAAGATTATCTCCAAACATTGCTCCACCCATAACCGATGCAACACAAAAGGCAAGATCAAAATCTGATGCACTGGAAACAGCTGCCGCGATTGGTACCAGAAGTGTAATCGTTCCAACAGAAGTCCCCATCGCTACAGAGACAAAACAGGCAACCACAAATAAAACTGCTACAGAAAATCTTGCGGGTATCAGTGTCAGCATAAAATATGCTACACTTTCTGCACTATTTCTTCCAACCACACCAACAAAAGACCCTGCTGCAAGAAAAATCAGAAGCATGGTAATAATATTTTTGTCTCCTACTCCATGTGCCATGATTTCCAGTTTCCTGTCAAAATTTACTGCTCTGTTCTGCAAACAGGCAACCAGAATCGCAGCAAGAAATGCAACCACGATCGGTACATTATAAAATCCCATCGGAATCTTCATTATATATTCAAATAAAATTCCCAGACCAAGATACAGTATGAGAAATACACCAATTGGCAGAAGAGCGATGACATTTCCTTTTTCTTTTTTCATTATACAAACCTCATCCTTTTCATAATATAGGAAAATATTGCAGAGTAACTTTCTGTTATTGAACATTTCCTATAAAGTAAAATATGGGAAGGCTAAGCTTCCCATGTAAAAATCTTTATCTCTGTAATTATAATAGGTTATTTCTCTGATTCTGTCAATCCCAGACAGCAGTAGGCTTTCCCTGTTCCGTACACTGCGTGCCAAAACAGAGATCCCGGCTCTTTTTCTCTCTGCCAAATTCCCACCCTGTCTGTTATAATCGAAACATGGGTGCTACCATAACAGTAGGCGGTTAGTCCTTCAACAGAGGGACTGTGGTCTACACTCCGTTACGGTCGGTGCTAAACGAGTGCCACCGGCACTCAGCACCCCTCTGATTACATAGAAACCCGAAAGGGAATCCACTGGAAAGGAGGGCTAAGCCAATGAGTATTGTTGACTTCATAGCAGTAGTGAGCTTCGGCTTAACCTGCTTTAGTATCGGATATACATTAGGCAAAGATAATCATAAACCACCAAAAATAACCGCCCTGTCTGCAAAACTAAGCGGTTATCTTTGATGATATTCTAAATAGTAAAACGAACTAACCGTCTATCGGTAGCACTCTTTTTCTATAATCATATTAGCACGCATCTGTGAAAATGTCAAAAATTTTCTTCTTTCTCAACTATATCTATTTCCATACATTTTTACAACCTATTTCAAGTGTTCCTCAAAAATTAATTCGAGTTCCTTATTCCCTCTCAAGAATTCATACTCTTTCTTATTTTCAATTTCTGAATACAATTCACGAACAAAATTTTTTCCAACTCCCGAAAAGGCTTTTCCCTGTGCAGTATCTTCATACCTGTAATACAAAGGGGATTGTGTCATATTCCAAGGCTTCTGTGATTCACTTAATAATCGCTTAATTAACTGGATACATTTTTCTACATCTTTTCGATATCCAGCAATCAGCAGATATGGCACTGTGTTGCCGTAATTCCATAGTCCAAACAACGATATCATGTGATCTGTAATCTCAGCAATTCTCTCTGCTTTATCATGATTTCCTGTTTCTTCTTCCATTTCAATTAACTTATACAAGTAGCTTTGAATATTGACAACTGCCTGTAGCAGTTTCCCTTCCAGGAATAACGCAGCAGTGTCTGTTCCTTCCTGATGTGCTAATACACTTGTTTTCATAATCGTTGCATCAATTACAGTATCAGGAATTTTTTTCAAAAGGGCATTTGCTTCTTCATATTTCTCCATTTGGACATATTTTGTTGCAAGTATAAAAACGCTTGAATTTCTCACTCTTTCATCCTGACTATCTGCTGTTCGTTCCAGCCACTCAATAATAGCTGTATTATATTCCATTCGTTCTTCGTCATTAAGATCTGACAAAGTCAAAGATCCGTTCAGAACGGTTGCGATCGTATATATTAATAAGTCGCAATGAGGATATTCCTGTATTTTACGAGATGCCATCTCGAAAGCCTCTGTAAAGCTGTCCAATGAAACTTCCGAAAGTTCATTCACAAATTGTCCAATCTCTTTTTCGGTCAATTCTTCACGAAACGAAAACAATTCATTCATATCAATTTTCAATAGTCGTGCCAAAGCTGGAAGTAATGAGATATCGGGATATGTATTTCCCTTTTCCCATTTATTTACCGCTGGAGTAGAAACACCCAGATAATTTGCCACCTGTTCTTGTGTTAATCCCGCAGTTTTTCGATAGTTTTTTATCTGCTCACCAATACGCATTGTTCACACCTCCTGTCCTTATTTCCATTATAGCGTTCCCAATACATGTTTACAATTGAGCCTTTGTTTACTTATTACTTTCTTTTTTTAACTTTCAATTAATTTTCTCTAATATTTATATCATCAGCAACAAACTGCCCACAAGTTTATGAACGGGCTACTAACCCTCAAACGACAGTGTATTACATTGCATCAACTAAACCAACCTTGTTATCCTGAATCACCACTCCTTCATCTTCGCTTCATGCCTATTTTTCATAATTTGCAACTGGTATATAATGACAGGGATTAGAAAAATCACAGCAACTATGCCTAAAATAACAGACCGATTTACGGTAGCAAATGCCGCGAGCATAAGCATTAATAAAAGCCAGGGATTTCGCAAATTACTGTAATAATTTGCCCTATCTTCATAGGACGTATGAAGGTCAAAAGGTTTTCCATCATTTTCTTTTTCTACAATCAGCAATTCCCTGTTAAATGTTGTAGTGTTTGTTGCAACACGACCGCCAATTTCAGCCCACGGACGCCAGCGAACTTTACCAACAGAATAATTAAGATTGATATTTTTATAGAATACGGAATATCCCATTTCTTCCAAGAAATCATGGTAATCTTCAGCATTAGCTTTTGATTTTTGTCCTATAAACTCCACGCAATATTGAACTTGACCTGGCTTACATTTTTCAAATTCATAGAGTAATTTTCCCGTTCGAATAAGGCGATAACCTTTTTCTGCCATCTTATTCAGCCAGTTTTTCTGTACCGTCAATAGCCCACCAAAAAAACGATAACACTTTTTGCTCATAGTGTACCTCCTACAATTCCGCTTGCAATACCTACAAGTTCACGAAGTCTGATAAGTTCTTTTTCAGCTATCTCCTTTCCTTTTACAGTGATAAGATACTCTTTTTTTCTACCTTCACTATCTCCGAAAAGCTCAATCCATCCCTTTTCCTGCATTGAATTTAATGCACCATATAAAGTGCCTGCTCCCAATGAAAGCCTCCCACCTGTTTTTTCTTCAATGAACTGCATGACAGCATATCCGTGTTTAGGTGAATAGAGTGAAAGCAAAATATAGAATGTCACTTCTGTGAGTGCACCACTTTTCACATTATCCCTCATAGCATTCCCTCCTTATTACGGTTACTGTAATAACTATATCAGTAACCGTAATAAAAATCAAGAGATGTGAAATAAATCTTAATAAGCCGGATAGTATTATGCTTTTCCTGTTCAGTCCTTTACAAACAATACTTATATATAAAGTATTTCTCTCAACACCATTTCTTCTGCACTAGCTTTTATATTATTCATCAGTCTAACCCACTTCGTCCGATTCTGTACCTTTAATTCTTCAGTTACGCCCTGTTTTTCTGCCATCTGTTCCATAAGCATTTCCACCTGCTCTCTGCTCTCCTGATCAATTTGATTCAGGTGTTCCGTCAGCTTTCCAGTCAACAACAAATATTGATATTTTGCTAATCTGTGTTCCTTCAGAAACTGTTTCCTCAGCATTCCATATTTCCCATATATCGGTTCTTCTTCATTCAATACCAAATCCGGCAAATAATAATCTCCATGCAAAGTATAGCTTAATCCGTTCTTTTCATCATAAATGTGTGTTTCCATAATCTTATCTCTCCATTTCTCTGTTTTTTGATTTAGTTTTCTTACGCTGCTGATTCTCCATCTCGCTTTTTTTCATTCCCCATGCCAATCTTTCATGAATATTTCCCTTCGGCATTTGTTCCATCCGTCGCTTTTCTTCCAGGACTTTCTCGTTTTGAATATCCTGCTGTACTGCTGTATCTACAGTTTCTATTCCAAGAACACGCACAACACGATCATACCTATCAGAAACACCTTGTAATATATCTTTTTCTTCTGACAATTTCTGATTGTCTTTACGTATATCATCCAGTTCTCTCTGAATAGCATTATATTTTTGTTTCACCTTTTGATATTTTCTCTTCCAACCTTCCACCTCTTTCGTGAGTTCTTTAACCTGAGCCGCCATTACAGCAACCTTATTCTTTATTTGAAGAAACAGTGGTTTAATTTTTTTATCTCGATAGGTTACTGCCCGTTCTAGCGTGCCCGCCTCCGGCAGTAACATTTTAACCGTTCCATATTCTTTGATTTCTTTGCTCACACTATCCATAATCGGTTGTAGCTGTTCTCTGCGATCTTCCAGGCTTTTTAGTTCTTTTTCTGCGCTCCCTGCCTTTTGTTCTGCTTCTTGCTTCGCCTTGATTGCCTGTTCCTTATCGTCTTTTAAATTCTGGATATCTGCTCTGGATTCTGCAATTTGTGCTGTTAATTCTTCTTTTTCAGCAGTTAGATGCTCTTTCTCCTGCTCCAATTCCTGTACTTCCTTTTTCCGTTCTTTTTTCTTGAAGTTATAGACATCCAGATGTTCCTCATGAGTACCTTTCTGTTCCCATTCAATTCCATACTGCTTTGCAGTCTCTGCCAGAACTTCTTTTTCATGATTTATCCACTGATTCAGTTCCGTATCATGCTTATTTCCACCTTGAAATCCAAGACTTTTTAATGCCTGTTTCAGTGAAACTCTGGTATCCATTCCTTTTCCTTTCCAGTCCGTCACATAAGGAATAAAGTCAATATGGAGATGTGGAGTAGCCTCATCCTGATGCAGATAGCAACTAAATACCCGAAGTGTCGGATTCCGTTTCTGGAAATCTTTTACATACTCATCCAGTACTTTTACAGCCAGATCTCCTGCTTCTGTTCCAACAGCCATATCTTCTCGGTTTCCAATCT
>OGSD01001619.1_pt1 | contig 20647 bp, 19 predicted proteins | sample 1553571 | NCBI WGS metagenome assembly OGSD01 (sample SAMEA2580072, study PRJEB22360) | human gut metagenome | biome: human gut; feature: human-associated habitat; material: faeces | place: Denmark | collected 2008/2010 | reverse complement strand
TAAATAATATTGCTATGTTTTTTGTGTTCTATAGAAGATAATATATGAATTACAAGAATTTCTAGCAGTTTGTACTGCGTAGAAATTCTTTGTGCTTAGTCTGGTAAATTAGAATCAATAAAATCAATTTTTCTGCTATAATCTTTTGTTTCTTGATTACTTTTATAAACTTCGCTGCGATTTCTTTGTAAAAAATTTACTAGGTCATATAAATCACACCAAATTTGATTTGGCCCCTCTTTTTGAACTTCATCAAAAATAAGCTGAATACCAAAATGCAAGTGAGGTACATTTATGTTATTTACATTTTCTTTTGTACTATAACCTGTCATTCCAAGGTATCCAATAACATCACCAGCTTGAACAATTTGCCCTTCTTTAATATTTTCAGCATAAGGATGGTTTTTTCTTAAATGTGCATAGTAATAATAACGTTTTTTATCAAAACTACGAATACCAACTCTCCAACCACCATATTGATTCCAACCAACAGCTTCAACAATACCAGATTCAACAGCAATAATAGGAGTGCCAATATTACCCATAAGGTCATTGCCAAAATGTACTCTTTTATAACCATAAGATCTAGAGGCCCCAAAGTCATCATAATGACTAAAACTATAGCCTTTAGCAATTGGACAAAAAGCTTTTAAACCATACTTTTCTTCAAACTTTTTTTCAGTAGAATTAGAGCCTTTTATTTCAATTTGATATTCACCTATAAATTCATGTAAGGCAGAGTCATAGCCTTCAAAATAATATTTATAGAGTTTCATCTTTTTAGTTAATTCTTCAATTGTCTTACCTGATTTTAATTCTGCTACTAATTTATCCAAATCAGCTTGTTTGAATTTAGAAAAGTTATTTTGATATTTACAAGCTAAGTAAGATATAAGTTCAACCCAATTGTATTTTACTGCTTCATTTTTTTGATGTGAGTTAATATCTAATTTTGATGTCTTATCTAAAACCTCATAGCTTACTTTAAATTCAAACCATTTGATGTAATCCTTTTTCTTTTTAGATTCTGCAACATCATTGCTATAAATATATTTTTCTGTTTGACCACTAACAGGTAAAATAGGAGTAGTAAGTACAAAATAGCAAATTAGTAAAATTACAATTAGTGCTATTGAACTGATACAAAGCCATATCAAACTTTTATTTATTTTAAAACTTTTAATTATCACTAAAATTCACCAATATAAATTTATGAAAAAAACTAAAAAATATGATTACATTTGGATACTATAGTGATATAATTTAAATGCCACAAAAAAGAAATAAGGAGGAGCTAATTATGAAGAATTATTTATTTACTTCAGAAAGCGTAACAGAAGGACATCCAGACAAATTGTGTGATTTAATATCAGATAGTATTTTGGATGCATGTCTTGAACAAGACGAAAATTCAAGAGTGGCAATTGAAACCTTTGCTTCAAAAAATTTAATTACAATAGCAGGCCAAATTACCACTAATGCTAAAATTGATGCAGAAAAAATTGCAAGAGAAACTATGAAACAAATAGGCTACGACAATGAACAGACAGATATTGATTATCGTACTTGCAAAATAGAAACAAATATCACAACACAAAGTGGTGATATTGCAATGGGCGTTGACGTCGGAGGAGCAGGTGACCAAGGTATTATGTTTGGATATGCCTGTGACGAAACAGAAAACTATATGCCGTTTGCAATTGATATGGCACATAAACTAGCTAAGCAATTGACGAAAGTTAGAAAGGAAAACATAATACCATATCTAAGGCCAGATGGAAAAACACAAGTAACAGTGGAATATGAAAACGATAAACCAAAAAGAATAGAAACAATACTAATTTCAAACCAGCATTTAGCAGATGTAGATATGGAACAAATGAAACAAGATATAATAGAAAAGGTTATAAAACCAATAGTACCAGAGAAATACATTGATGAAAATACAAAAATATATGTAAATCCAACAGGAAGATTTGTAATAGGTGGACCTTTAGGAGATACAGGACTTACAGGAAGAAAGTTAATAGTAGATACTTATGGTGGTTATAGCAGACATGGTGGAGGAGCATTTTCTGGAAAAGACGCAAGTAAAGTAGATAGAAGTGCAAGTTATATGTTAAGACATATTGCAAAAAATATAGTAGCAAATGGATATGCTAAAAAATGTGAAATTCAAGTATCATATGCAATAGGAATGGAGCAACCATTATCAGTATATGTAGATACATTTGGAACAGGCACTATCCCAGAAGAAAAAATAGTGGAATTGATAAAAGAAAAATTTGATTTAACCCCAAATGGAATAATAAAATATTTAGACTTAAAAAAGCCAATATATAAACAAACTACAAACTATGGGCACTTTGGAAAAGAAAATTTATCATGGGAGAAAATTAACATTTTATAAAAAACAAGATGATTAACATAAACACATAAAATATTGCCAGATTGGTATAAATGTGATATAATGTAGATTAGTTACTTTATTTAAAGTGACTAAATTACTTTGAAAAGAAAAAAGGAGAATAGACATCATGGGAAAGATCGTTTCTATCAACGCTGGCAGCACATCCATTAAGATGGCAATTTATGACGATTTTGCCATTCAGGATGGGCAGACTACTCCTCTTGCTGAGTACCGGTGGGAGAAGGATGTAAAGAAGGCGACTGTGAAGTTTGGAGTGCACAAATATGTGCATGACGTACCTTTTGAGAGTCACACAGAGGCTTTCAAGGATGGAATCAATCGATTCAAGAGAGCAGAGAGTTTCAAGTATTCGAATGAAATTATCACTGTGGTGAATCGAGCGGTCAATGGAGGAGAACTCCTACAGAGTCCCGATCCCATTGAAATAACGACGGAAGTTCAGAAAGAATTTGAAAGGAATATCGATCTGGCGCCGAACCACAACCCTCCTGCTTTGGAGGTCTCCAAGGCGGCTCAAAAGCTGTTTTATGGTGCCAAACATTATTACATGTTCGACACTGGGTGGCATTCAACAATGCCAATTATGAATCAGCTATATGCTCTGCCGAAAGAATGCTTTGAAAAAGTGGGGATTCGAGCATTTGGTGCTCATGGAATTGTCTATATGGACAATACTAAGAGAGCTGCCCAGAAGCTCAATATCTCCGAGGATAAGGTTAATCTTATCCTACTCCACCTTGGTGGGGGATGCAGTGCTAATGCTGTGAAAAACGGTAAAAGCATAGATACCACCATGGGCTATACTCCTATTGATGGCTTGATGATGGCCACCAGGTGTGGACACATTGATCCTGGAGTTTTCCCAAAGTTAGTGGAATACTATGGCAGTGTGAAGAAGGTGATGGAGGTCATGACTAAAAAGTCTGGCTTCTATGGACTCACTGGAGAAGCTGACATGCGTCTGGTCAAAAAGTTGGCCGAAGAAGGTGATGAAATGGCAAATGTTGCCATTGAGAGATTCATCAATGAAGTTCGCAAAGTCATTGGAGCATATATGGCTGAACTCGATTATGAAGTCGATGCTATTGTGTGTTCCGGAGGTATCGCGGAAAATGATACGGAAATCCTCCGTAGAATTTTTGAAGGATATGAGAATGTGGGACTTTCTCTGTCCAAGGATACTACAAAGATCACAGATGAGGAATGTTGCTATATTCCTGTGATGGTAATCCAGGCGAATGAGGAATTGGCTATGGCAAAGGCGGTTTTGAAAGAAGTGATTTAGTTACAAAATAGCAGGCAATTGCCTGCTATTTTATATATAATATTTGGAGAATTTCATAAAAATACTACCCAAACTCTATATTGTGTGGTATAATAATTCACGAAATAAGAAAAAAGGAGGAGTTAACCATGTCAGGACATAGCAAATGGCATAATATTGCAGCTAAAAAAGGTAAAGCAGATGCAGCAAGAGGAAAAATATTTACAAAATTAGGTAGAGAATTATTAATTGCAGTAAAAGAGGGAGGACCTGATCCTGCTGGTAATTCTAAATTAAAAGATGTTATTGCAAAATGTAAAGCAAATAACATGCCAAATGATACAATAAATAATGCAATCAAAAAAGCTTCAGGAGCTGGAAGTAATGAAAATTATGAAGAAATCATTTATGAGGGATATGGAGCAAATGGTGTTGCAGTTATAGTTGAAGCAAGTACAGACAACAAAAACAGAACAGCAGCAGATGTACGTCATGCATTTGATAAAGCAGGTGGAAACTTAGGAACAACAGGATGTGTATCATATTTATTTAGTAAAAAAGGTGTAATAGTAATTGATAAAACTACAACAAATCTATCAGAAGATGATATGATGATGTTAGCGCTAGATAGTGGAGCAGAAGACTTTGAAGCAACTGACGAATGTTATGAAATAACAACTTCACCAGAAGATTTTTCAAAAGTTAGAGAAGCTTTAGAAGCACAAGGATTAGAATTTTTAGAAGCAGAAGTACAAATGGTACCATCTACATACATTCAATTAAGCGAAAATGATGCACCAAAAATGCAAAGACTAATAGATATGTTAGAAGACCTAGATGATGTTATGAACGTATATCACAACTGGGAAGAATAATAAAATTTAATAAAATAGTTCTAAAATAAAAAACATAGCATATATATATTTATATATATGTTATGTTTTTTTTTGTGCCATTGAGGACAGAGAATTTTGACACGTTTTTAAATTTGATAAAGAGGTACAAGCTATGGATGAAATATTAAAATTTTTACCAGAAGTATTAAAACAAAAAATCATATCTAGTAATATGAACAATGTAGAAGAAATTAGAGTTAGAACATCTAAACCAGTTATACTAAAAAATAATATAGATGAAAAAGTATTAGATTATATTACCACTCCTGAAATGATACTTCAAATTTTACAAAGAGTATGTGACAACTCTTTATATTCTTATCAAAGCCAAATATGTGAAGGATTTATAACCTTAAAAGGTGGACATCGTATAGGAGTGACAGGAAATGCGATAATAAAAGACGAAAAAATAGCAACTTTGAGTTACATTAGTAGTTTAAATTTTAGAATTGCAAGGCAAGTGCTAAACTGTAGCAATAAAGCCATTATACATATATTAAACAGAAATACTGTATGGAACACCCTAATTGTTTCACCACCAGGTTTGGGCAAAACCACATTATTAAAAGACATAATTAGAAGAATTAGTAATGGAATTCCAGAAATGAATTTCAAAGGTATTACTTGTGGAGTAGTAGACGAAAGAGGTGAAATATCTGCTACATATAAAGGAGTGTCACAAAATGATTTAGGAATAAGAACAGACGTGATAGATAATATACCAAAAGCACTTGGAATGAAAATGTTAGTTAGATCCATGAGCCCAAAGGTAATAATTGCAGATGAAATAGGCAGCAAAGAAGACATAGAAGCAATTGAATATGCAGTTAGTTCAGGAGTAAATGGGATATTTACAGCACATGGAGATAGCTTAGAACAAATTAAAGAAAACCCAATATTAAGCCAATTAGTGCTAAATGGATACATAGACAAAATACTGATTTTGGACAACAAAAGAGACGTACACTTGGTATATGAAAAACAAAACCAAAGAAAAGCAGTTTAGGAGGAAATAAAATGTTAGCTTTTAGATTATTTATATTAGCTATGATTATAGTTACAAGTAGCATAATAGGAATACTATTTTCTAACAAGTATGCAAACAGAGAAAAGGAAATAAAGGAAATGAAAAATGCCCTTAATATGTTTGCAACTAAAATTAAATTTACATATGAGCCTATTCCAAATGTTTTTATGGAAATAGCAAACAAAATAGGAGGAAATGTTGGGAACATTTTTGACAGGGCAGCAAATAGAATGAAAGAAGTTCCAGCAGGAGAGGCGTGGGTACAAGCTTTACAAGAAACCAAGTGTAATTTAAATCAAGAAGACATTTCTGTAATGCAAAATTTAGGGAGATTACTAGGACAGACTGATTTAGATGGACAAATTAGTGAAATTGAAGTAGTAAATGACTTCTTGACTGCACAACTAGAAAATGCTTCAGAAGAACGTAGAAAAAACGAGAAAATGTATAGAACTTTAGGCTTAGTCACAGGATTAACAATTGCAATCATACTGATTTAAAAGGAGATATAAAGTTATGGATATTAGTTTATTATTTAAAATAGCAGCAATTGGAATTTTAGTAGCTGTGCTATATCAAGTTCTAGTAAGAGCAGGAAGAGAAGATCAAGCAATGATGACAACATTAGCAGGACTTGTAATTGTTCTTACTCTTGTAATAAAAGAAATTAGCACACTATTTACTAGTGTAAGAACGATGTTTGGACTATAAGAAAGGATAAAAAGGCAATGGATATAATTAAAATTATTGGAGTTCGGGCTAATTTCACTAATTATAATTGTAATTGTAAAACAATATAGACCAGAATTTGTGCTGTATGTTTCTTTAGTAGCAGGAGTACTGATTTTAGTAATGATAATGGACAAGATAGGAGCAATAATAGATTTACTAACAACCTTATCAAATAAAACTGCAATAAATAATGAATTTCTAATACTCCTAATAAAAATAACTGGAATAGCATTTTTGACGGAATTTACAGTTAGCATTTGCAAAGACACAGGAGAAACAGCAATAGCCAATAAAGTAGACTTGGGTGGAAAAGTTTTAATTATTTCTATGTCAATACCAATAATAGCAAGTCTTTTAGAAACAATATTAAAACTATTGCCATGAAAAGGAATTAAACAAATGAAAAAAATATTTATCATGACCATTTTATTTTTAATTTTTATTCCAAGCATTTGCACAGCAACAGAAACAACTAGTCAAGATGTTTTACAATCACAACAAGAAGAATTGAACATATCAAGCTTTATAAAAGAAGCACAAAAGTATACACAAAATACTTTTAAAGATATAGATGTAAATGAATTATTTACTTCAGCAATTACTGGCAAAATAGACAATGACACAATTATAAAAAGCATAGTAAGTTTAGTAGGAAAAGAAGTATTAAACTGTGCTACTGTATTAGGAAGCATACTTGTAATAATTATAATTCATAGCATATTAAAAAGTATTAGTGAAGGATTAGAAAACAAAAATGTTGCCCAAATTACATATTATGTTCAATATATTTTGATAGTTACTTTGATAATGGCAAATTTCTCAGATATTCTTCAAATGGTAAAAACAAGTATTCAAAACTTAGTTGGATTTATGAATAGTCTAGTGCCACTGCTTATTACTTTAATGCTAACTACTGGTAACTTTGCATCTGCTGGAATATTAGAACCAATTATATTATTTATAATAACTTTCATAGGCAACTTTATAACTACTATTTTACTACCATTTGTACTAATATCAACAGCATTAGCAATTATCTCAAAAGTATCTAGCAGAATTCAAGTAGACAAGCTATCAAAGTTCTTTAATTCTACAGTTGTATGGACATTAGGAGTTGTACTTACTTTATTTGTAGGAATAATTTCAGTAGAAGGAAGCTTAAGCAGTACAGTAGATGGAATAACTGCAAAAACTACTAAAGCCGCCGTCTCAAATTTTATACCAGTAGTAGGTAAAATATTAGGTGATGCAGTAGATACTGTAATGGGGTGTAGCAATATATTAAAAAATGCAGTTGGAATAGTTGGAGTAGTAGTAGTAATTGCAATATGTGTTGGACCAATAATTAAACTTGCAATACTGATGGGACTATATTACTTAGCAGGAGCTGTATGTCAACCAATAGCAGATGAAAAAATAGTAAAGCTTTTAGAAGAAATGGGAAACACTTTTAAAATGTTACTTGCTATTATGTGTAGTGTGTCTGTAATGTTAATTGTGGGAACTACTTTGGTGCTGAAGATAACGAATAGTGGACTGATGTATAGATAGGCGCTAGTTGAAAAATGATTTATAGGAGAGAAGAAAAAATGAATTGGATAAGTGGTTGGATTCAAGGAATAATAATAGCGGTTATAATCGGTACAATTATTGAAATGCTCCTGCCAGATGGCAATTGTAAAAAGTATGTTAAGGTTGTAATTGGAGTATACATCTTGTTTTCAATAGTTTCTCCTGTAATAACCAAAGTTACAGGCAATGAATTTAGAGTATCAGACATATATGACATAAATACATATATAGAAGTATCTACAAAAAGCAGTCAGGAAAATATAGAGAATAGCCAACAAAATCAAATTAAACAAGTATATATAACAAACTTGAAAAATGATATGAAGCAAAAGATACAAGAAAAAGGGTATAGTGTTAAAAGTTTGACTTTAGAAATATCTAATGATGAGCAATATACTTTAAAAAAGATATTTGCACAAGTTAGCAAAAGGAAAAATGAAGAAAACAACGAGGTTAAGGGTGTAAATGAAATAAATATTACAATTAGCAATACTACTGAAAACATAGAAGAGGATATAAGCATTTCAACTAAGGAACAAAATGATTTGAAAGCATATTTAAGTGGCATATATAACTTAGAAGAGAAAAATATAAATATATATTAGGAGGAGTGAATATGTTTAAGGAGAAAATAAAGGAACTAGTTTCAAAATCAGATGATGGAAATAACAAAAAGAAAATTGAAAACCTAGTATTTTTTTTGATTATACTTATTGTAGTATTAGTAGCTATAAACTTAATTTGGAAGGATAAAAAGGAAGATACCAAAAGTACAAATAGCAACAAAAAACTAGCTACACAAGAACAAAGTATTACAGAACAAAAAGATAATAACTTGTGCAATCAGTTAGAGGACATACTTCAAAAAATAAATGGAGTAGGAAATGTAAAGGTTTTAATTACATATTCACAAACTAGCCAAACAGTTCCGTTATATAACGAAGACTCATCTCAAAAAGACACTCAAGAACAAGATAAAACTGGTGGAACAAGAAAGGTAGTCGAAACAGACGTAAAAAGAGAAGTTATATATCAAGAAACTAATGGAAGCAAAACACCTATAACACAAAGCACTGTGAGTCCAAAAGTTGAAGGCGCAATTGTCACAGCACAAGGAGCTACAAATACAAATATAAAAGCTGATATTATTCAAGCAGTCGAAGCGGTTACAGGTTTGGCATCACATAAAATACAAGTTTTTGCAATGAGCGAAAATTAAGAAAGGATTTGAAATGGTATATATGAAAATTTTAAAAAGAAATCAAATTGTTGTTGCAGTAATAGCGCTTATGCTAGTTACAGCAGGATATTTAAATTTTGCAAACCAAAATAAAGAAAGTAATTTAATACCTACAAGTAGTGCAGCTGATTCAGAACTAATGGCGGGAATAGGTGATGCTCAATTAGTGAGTGCAAATGAGACTAAAGAAAATAACCAAACACAAAATGAAACTGTAGAAAATACAGAAAATGTTGCTACTACGAATAAAACTAAAGAAGATACAGCTAGCAACATAACTCAAAATACATCAGCACAAGAAGATAGTTATTTTGCACAGTCGAGATTAGACAGAGACAAAATGTATTCTCAAATGTTAGACAATTACCAAAAAATATTAGAAACTAATAATTTAAGTTCAGAAGAAAAGAAAACAGCACAAGAAGAAATAAAAAGAATAAACAATGAAAAAAATGCTATTATGATAGCTGAGAATTTAATAAAAACAAAAGGTTTTCAAGATATTGTGATATTTGTAAATAATGGAAATGTAACAGGTGTAGTGCAAAAAGACAAACTAGACGAAAAAGATATTGCACAAATTCAAAATATTATAACCAGAGAGCTAAATGTAAAAACAAATAAAATAAATATAAGTGGTAAAAATTGACCACTTTACATAATTGTGATATAATATATGTGTTACCATTTTATTAATGATATGGAAGAGTTTTCATATCAAATACAAGAGATTTTTGGAGGTATAAAAATGAACAACTATCGGAATGACGCACTACTCGCTGGCCACCTTGTTGAAAATTTCGAGTTTCATCACAGAAATGGAACGCAAAAAATCTTTGAGGGAAAAATGGAGGTTGAAAGAAAAAGCGGAAAAAAGGATATTGTGATTTTGCAGATGCCAGAAGAAAAGCTGAAACTAATGGAGGAATTTAAGGAAGGAGATCCTATTTTTGTTAGCGGAGAAATTCGCACACACAAATATATGGGTTATGATGAAAAGTCCCATTGCAAAGTATATGTGTACGTGTCAAGAATCTATTTGACAACTAACACCACAGACCTGAATAACACTATAAGAGTTACGGGTAAGTTAATAAAAAAAGAAACTTTTCGGAAGAACCATTATGGTAAAGAAATAACAGGAGCTATAATTTCTACTAAAAGCAATTGCGGACATCGATATGCCTATGTTCCAGTTATCTTTTGGGGAGATCTGGCAGAAAAAATATTTTTAAACTACGAAGTTGGCGATGAAATTAGAATAAAAGGCAGATTTCACTCTCGAGATTACATAAAAAGAACGGAAAATGAAATTGAGCTTCGAACGGCCTTTGAAGTTTCTGCTTCCAAAATAATTCTCTAAAATCCTTAAAAGGTAGCTAAAACACAGCTACCTTTTAAATTTTTTGCCATTTTTTATTGTATTTTTTTTATTTATTGGTATAATAGTAGCAGTGAAGATTGAAAGGTGGAAATATTATGGTAAAAAGAGTAGCCATTTTAGCAAATGGTGGAGATGTTTCAGGATTTAATGCAGTTATTAGAGCAATTATAAAAACTGCTGAAAATAATAATGTAGAATGTTATGGATTTATAGATGGATATAGAGGACTATTGGAAAACAATTATGTACAATTATGTACAAGTGCTACAGGAAATGCAATAGGAATATTGCCAAAGGGAGGTTCAATAATTGGATCATCTACAAATTCAAATGTATTTTGCTATCCAGTAGAAGAAAACGGAGAAACAGTATATAAGGATTTGTCAGATAAATGTGTAGAAAATATAAAAAATGATGGCATAGATTGTCTGTTTACATTAGGTGGAGATGGAACACAAAAATCAGCAAGAGACTTATCTCTTAAAGGTATAAATGTAATAGGAGTCCCAAAAACAATAGATAATGATGTTGCATGTACAGAAATTACATTTGGATACAATACAGCAGTAAGTGTTGCAGCAGAAGCTTTAGATAGACTTCATACTACAGGAGATACACATCATAGAATTATGGTATTAGAAGTTATGGGAAGATATGCAGGATGGATTGCTCTAGAGTCAGCTATTGCTGGTGGAGCAGATGTTGCGTTGATTCCAGAGATTCCTTACGATATAAATAAAGCAGCACAAAAAATTCTTAACCGTAAAAAGCGTGGAAAACAATTTAGCGTAGTAGTTGTTGCAGAGGGAGCAAAGCCAATAGGTGGAGATATTACAGTAAAAGCTGTAAGAAATAAAGGCGAAGGTGTAGATAATAACAAACTTGGAGGCGCAGGAGAAAAAGTTGCTCAGCAACTTCAAGAATTAACAGGATTAGAAGCAAGATGTACAGTATTAGGATATATGCAAAGAGGAGGAAGCCCAACTTCATTTGATAGGGTACTTTCTACTAAATATGGAGCAAAAGCTATGGAACTTGCTTTAGCAGGAAAATTCAATGTACTAACAGTTATAAAAGATGGAAAATTAAACAGTGTTCCATTAGAGGATGTTGTTGGAAATAACAAAAAAATTGGAGCTGTTTCTGGCAATACACCAGAGAGTAACATTAGAAGAGTAAATTTAGATAATGATTTAGTAAAAACAGCAAGGGATATTGGAATAAATCTAGGAGATTAAAAGAAAGGGTGTAACAATGATAGACTTTAAGCAAAAAATAGCAGAACAAATAAGCAAAACAACAAACATACCACAAGAACAAATCATAGAATATATTGAAATACCAGCAGATGAAAAAATGGGAGATTTTTCTTTCCCATGTTTTAAATTAGCAAAAGAATTAAAAAAAGCTCCTCAAATGATAGCGCAAGAAATAAAAGACCATATAGAATTTGAAGATGGATTTATGCAAAGTATAGAAGTTGTAAATGGATATTTAAATTTTTATATAATGCCACAAGAGTATATCTCAAATGTATTAACTGAAATTGCAAACAAAAAAGAAAACTATGGAGAGAGCACAGTTGGAAAAGGAAAGAATATAGTAATAGACTATTCAGCGCCAAACATTGCTAAACCATTTCATATTGGACATTTACGTTCAACAGTAATAGGAAATGCTATATATAAAACCTACAAACATTTGGGATACAATTGTACAGGAGTTAACCACTTAGGTGATTATGGAACACAATTTGGCAAATTGATAGAAGGATATAAAAGATGGGGAAATGAATACAATGTTGAAGAAAATCCTATTGATGAGCTTACAAAAATTTATGTTAGAATAAATAACCTTTGCAAAGAAGATGAAGCAGTATTAGAAGAGTGTAGAAATAATTTTAAAAAACTAGAAGATGGTGACGAGTACTGTGTAGAAATATGGACTAAATTTAGAGAACTAAGTTTAAAGGAATTCCAAAAAGTGTATAAATTGCTAGATGTAGAATTTGACTCTTGGAACGGAGAGGCTTTTTATTCAGACAAAATGGGAGAAGTAGTAGATATTCTAAAACAAAAAAATCTATTACAACCTTCTGAAGGAGCAATGGTAGTAAACTTAGATGAGTATGATATGCCACCATGTATTATAGAAAAAACAAATGGATCTACTACATATGCTACACGTGATTTAGCAGCAATTCTTTATAGGGCAAGAACATACGATTTTGACAAAGCTATATATGTAACTTCATATGAACAAATATTACATTTTAAACAAATATTTGAAGTTGCTAAACACTTGAATTTAGACGAGAAATATACAAATGGACTAGTACATGTTCCATTTGGAATGGTACAATTAAAAACAGGTAAAATGTCGACTAGGGAAGGAAATGTTATAAAACTAGAAGATTTGCTAAATGAAGCAATAAGCAGAGTAACACAAATTATGGATGAAAAAAATCCAAATTTAGAAAATAAAGAAGAAATTGCTAAGAAAATAGGTGTTGGAGCGGTTATATTCAATGACTTATACAATAGCAGAATTAAAGATGAAATATTTGACTGGGATGCTATGCTTAACTTTAATGGAGAAACAGGACCATATATGCAATATATATATGTTAGAACTAAAAGCTTACTAGAAAAAGCAGGATATGTACCTGAAATAAATGAAGTTGATTTTTCAAAGTTGACAGATATCTCTTCTTTAAGAGTAATAAAATTAATATACTCTTTTGAAGACATATTAAAACAATCTGCTGAGAAATATGAACCATATATCATAGCAAGATATTTGATAAAATTAGCACAAGCATTTAGTAGTTTCTACAATGAAAATAAAATAATTGGAGAAGAAAAAAATGTTCAAGATGCAAGACTATATCTAACATATGCTACAGGTTTGGTACTAAAAACTGGAGCTAAAATCTTAGGTATTAAAATGCCTGAAAAGATGTAAAATAATATATTGCAAAAATTTTAGATATTATGATATAATTCACAATAAAGATATGAATAGAATAGTTTAGTATATAAATAAATATTAGAAAGGACATATAAAATGAGAAAATATTTTGGGACAGATGGCATTAGAAGAATAGCAAATACTGAACTTTCACCAAGTTTAGTTTATCGTGTAGCAAAAGCTGGAGCCTATGTTTTGGCAAAACATTCAGACCATGCACCTACAATTCTAATAGGAAGAGATACTAGAATCTCAGGAACACTAATAGAAAGTGCTATGACGGCTGGATTTCTAAGTTACGGAGCAAATGTAAAAAGTTTAGGAGTAATTCCAACACCAGGAGTTGCATACTTAACTAAAAAACTAAAAGCTGATGCAAGTGTTGTTATTTCAGCATCACATAATACATATGAGTTTAATGGTGTAAAATACTTTAGCAATAAGGGAATGAAAATTCCAGATGAAATAGAAGAAGAAATTGAAGAAATAATGGATTCTGATAAATTAGACAAATTTACAGCTGTTAATGATAAAATAGGTATAGCAGAAGTGAGATCAGATCTTTTAGATGAATATGTATATTTCTTTAGAAAGAACTTTGAGGAAGAGTTTGAAAGTTATGATACAAGTGATTTTGTGGTAGCAATAGATACAGCAAATGGTGCTACATCAGTTGCAGCAGAAAAAGTATTTACAGCACTAGGAATAAAACATTACATTATGAACAATACTCCAAATGGGGTAAACATTAATGAAAATTGTGGTTCAACACATTTAGATATGATAAAAAAATATGTAGTTGAAAACAATTGTAATTTAGGAATTGCTTACGATGGAGATGGAGATAGATGTTTAGCAATTGACGAGAAAGGAAATGAAATTGATGGAGATAGATTGCTAGCAGTTATTTCAAATTATATGAAGAAAAAAGGAACACTAAAAAATGACACTGTAGTTGCAACAGTAATGAGCAATTTGGGTTTAAAAAAATATGCAGAGAATAATAATTTGAATTTAGTACAAACTAAAGTTGGAGACAGATATGTTCTAGAAGAAATGCTTAAAAATGGATATAATATAGGAGGAGAACAATCAGGACATATTATTTTCTTAGATTATAACCCAACAGGTGATGGAATATTAACATCTTTAATGTTAATTAAAGTTATGCTTGAAGAGCAAAAGACAGCTTCTGAATTATGTGAAATTATAAAGATGTATCCACAAGTGCTTGTAAATGCAAAAGTTTCAAGTGATAAAAAAAATCAATATAAAGAAGATAAGGAAATTCAAGAGGAAATAGCAAAACTTGAAAAAGAATTTGCTGGAAACGGAAGAGTATTAATAAGACCATCAGGAACAGAACCTTTAATTCGTGTAATGATAGAAGGAGAAAATCAAGAATACATCAAAGAAAAAGCAGAGGGACTAGCAAAATTAATTGAGAAAAAATTAAATTAAAATAAAAAATACAAAGGAGGAATTTAAAATGCCAATTATCAATTTTTCAAATCCATTTTCAATTTTTGTAGGAGTTATATTATTTGTACTAGTGCTTTATCTAGCTAAAACAAATAAAAAAGCATGGATCACAGGTACAATGTTATTTGCATTTATTGGATTATTAATCTGCCATACAATAGAATTTGTGGCAATAGGATCACAAAGTGATGAAATATATAAAGCGATAATTACATCAGCAGGAGTGGACTTAATATTTATATTCTTATCATTTATATCATATTTATGGGTAGATGATATGGAAGTAAAAGAAGGAAAAAGAAAAAGTATTGATAATAGTTTAGACTGGTTCTGGAACAAAGTCTAAGTATAATAAGATACGAAGGATATGATGATATAACTGTTGCTATTATCTATGCAACAGTTTCGATTTTATATTAAGAGGGGGAATTTTTATGCCAAAATTTTATTTAACAACACCTATTTATTACCCAAGTGGAAAATTTCATATAGGAACTGCTTATACTACAGCACTAGCAAGCACTATAAAAAGATATAAAAAAGCTAGAGGGTTTGATGTATACATGCTTACAGGTATGGACGAGCATGGACAAAAAGTTCAAAAAGTAGCTGAAGGAAGAGGAAAAACTCCACAAGAGCATGTAGATGAAATGGCTGATGAAGCTAAAAAATTATGGAGCTTGATGGAAATAGAGTATGATGATTTTATTCGTACTACAGAAGAAAGACATACAAAAGTAGTAGAAGAGATATTTGATAGATTAATGGAACAAGGAGATATATATAAATCAGAATATGAGGGTTGGTATTGTATGCCTTGTGAAACTTACTTTACAGAAACTCAATTAGTAGATGGAAAATGTCCTGACTGTGGTAGAGAAGTAAAGAAAATGAAAGAAGAGTCATACTTCTTCAATATGAAAAAATATGCAGACAGACTTATAAAATTCTATAATGATAACCCAGACTTTATTTTACCAGAGTCTAGAAAAAACGAGTTGTTTAATAACTTCTTAAAACCAGGATTAGAAGATTTGTGTGTAAGTCGTACAAGTTTTGATTGGGGAGTAAAAGTAAAAAAAGATCCAAAACATGTTGTATATGTTTGGCTAGATGCTTTAACAAACTATATTACAGCACTTGGATATCTATCAGATGATGACAGCTTGATGAAAAAATACTGGCCAGCAGATTTACATATTGTTGGTAAAGATATTATTCGTTTTCACGGACTATATTGGCCAATTTTCCTAATGGCATTAGATTTACCATTGCCAAAGCAAATTTATGCACATGGATTTATTATGATGAAAGATGGTAAAATGTCTAAATCTAAAGGAAATGTTATATATCCAGAACCACTTATTGAACGTTATGGATTAGATGCATTTAAATACTTTATATTAAGAGAAATGTCATTTGGACAAGATGGAACATTTACACCAGAGGGATTTGTAGAAAGATTTAACTTTGATTTATGTAACGACCTAGGAAACCTTTTAAATAGAACTATAGGTATGATAAATAAATACTTTGGAGGAGAAATATCTTCATATCCAGCAGAAGTATCAGAGTTAGATAAAGAACTAGAAGAATTTTCAAACAATTCAATTAAACAAGTAGAAGAGCAATTTGACACATATCATATTAGCAATGCTATTACTGAAACATGGAATTTAGTTTCTAGAACAAATAAATACATTGATGAAACTGCACCATGGGTATTGTTTAAAGAAGAAAAGACAGAAGAGCTAAAATCTGTAATGTATCATTTGGTAGAAAATCTACGTAGAATAGCTATACTAATCAATCCATATATGAAACATACTTCAGAAAAAATGTTAAATCAACTTAATATTCCAGAAAAATTAAGAACATGGGATAGTTTAGCAGATTATGATAAACTTGTTAATATTAAAGTTACAGATAAACCAGAAGTATTATTTGCAAGATTAGAAACAGAACCAGAAATTGAAGTTATTAAGGAAATGATGAAATGAAAGAAATTGTTGTTATAAACGGAAGTGGTGGAGTTGGAAAAGATACTTTTGTACAATTTTGTGGAGAGTATACTTCTATAATGAACATATCTTCTGTAGATAAAGTAAAAGAAGCAGCAAAAGTTCTTGCAGGATGGAATGGAGAAAAAGACGAAAAGTCTAGAAAATTCTTATCAGATTTAAAAGAACTTGGTATTGAATATAATGATGCTCCATTTAAATACATTTCTAATATGGCAGAAGAATTTAAAAACTCTGATAAACAAATAATGTTCGTGCATATTAGAGAATGTGAAGAAATTGAAAAATGTAAGCAGTGCTTAAATGCTAAAACTTTGCTTATTACAAATAAGAATGTTGCTGCAATAAACACAAATGTCTCTGATAGAGATGTAAATAAATATGAATATGATTATCATATAAACAATGATGGAACATTAGAAGAATTAAAACAAAAAGCAAAAGAATTTGTTGAAGAACTAAATTAGAACATAAAAACTCCTTTTTTCATACTATATGAAAAAAGGAGTTTTATAAATAATATGGAAAACAAAGTAAAAATAAACATTGCTGAAAAGCAATTATATTACAAAGGAGAAGTAATATTAAAGTATACTATAAAATATCCAGAGATAACGCAAAGCCAATATGATATTGGAAAACAAAGATTTAATCATATAAATAGACAAGAAGCATTAAAATTAAAAGAGTTTGCAGAAGGAGAATTGTATAACCAAGCAAAAGAAACATATGATTATAACAAACAACAAGGATATCCAATTATGATATATGAACTATATAGAGAAACAACAGTAACATACAATAATGATAAACTAATAAGCTTATATTTTGATGATTATACATTCACAGGTGGAGCACATGGCTCAACTGTGAGAAACTCACAAACTTGGGATTTGGAACATGCTTATCAAATACCATTACAAGCATTTTTTAGAAAAAATCCAAACTATCAGATAGATATAGTAAAAGAAATAAATTCACAAATAGCAAAACAAATTGAAGCTGGAACAGGTGTATATTTTCCGGAGTATTGCCAATTGGTATTAGAAACCATAAACTTTGATAGCTATTACTTGACACCAAAAGGAATAGTAATATATTTTCAACAATATGACATAGCACCATATTCAAGTGGATTACCAGAATTTGTGATAAAAATTTAAAATAAATTAAAAAGTTATTAATTAAGTATAGAGCGGGTGGCATGAGCCACCCGTTTATTTTGAACAAACTACTCCTACTGAAGCAAAGAGAACTCTGTCTAATAGTACGAAATTTTATTGGAAAAAATAGTAATAAATATTGACTAATTTAATAAGAATGTATATAATAGTTTCGAAAACTAGATAACATAGTTTGAAGAATATCAAACTATGTTATATGAAGGGAATAGTAAATATGGGAAAGATAAAAGAATTAAAATACTATGATGTTCAAAAAGTAGGAACTATCAAAGAACTACTTGAAATAGCTGTAGAACAAGCAGGTGACAAAATTGCTTTCAAATATAAAGATGAAAAGGGAAAAGTAATAGATGTTACATATAAAGAGTTTCAAAAAGATACATTTGAATTAGGAACAGCATTAAATTCTATAAACATGGCAGACAAACATATTGCAGTAATAGGCGAAAATAGTTACAAATGGGTTACTGTGTATTTAACAGTATTAAAGAGCAAAGGAGTAATAGTTCCAATTGACAAAGAACTACCAGTATGCGATATTATCAATGTTTTAAATGACAGTGATAGTGAAGTTTTATTCTATGCAAAAAAATATGAAAAAAATATTGACGAGATAGCTGAAAAAGCGCCAAATGTAAAATATTTTATAGGATTCAGCACAGAAAAAACAGAAGGAAATAGATTATCATATAATGAGTTCAAAGCAGAAGGTAAAAAGCTTTACGAAGGTGGAGACAAAACTTATGCTGAAATGATAACAGATCATAATAACCTAAAAATGCTTGTTTATACTTCAGGGACAACAGGAATGGCAAAAGGTGTAATGCTATCAGAGCATAATCTAATAAGCATAGTATATTATGGACTAAGAGTTTCAACAGTATATGATAGATGTTTATCAGTTTTACCATATCACCATACATATGAAGCAGTTGCAGGGATTTTGGTATCACTACATCATCATTCAACAATATGTATAAATGATAGCTTAAAAGCAGTACTTAAAAACTTGCAATTATATAAACCAGACTATATATATGTAGTACCGGCCTTTGTAGAACTATTTTATAAAAAAATATGGTCAAATGCTAAGGAAAGTCACAAAGACAAAATATTAAAAGTAATGATGATAGTAAGCAATGGTCTTAGAAAAATAGGAATAGATTTAAGAAAGAAATTCTTTAAATCAATTCATGATGCATTTGGAGGAAATCTAAGAAAAATAGTAACAGGTGGAGCAGCTGTAAGACCTGAACTGGGAAAGTTCTTTGACACAATAGGAATAGATTTAATTAATGGATATGGAATAACAGAATGTTCACCTTTAGTTAGCGTTAATATGGACTATTGTAATGATTGTTCAACAGTAGGTTTTCCACTAGAGTGTGTAGAAATAAAACTTGAAGATGTAACACCAGAAGGCGACGGAGAAATTTGTGTAAAAGGCGATATAGTTATGCTTGGATATTACAAAAATCCAGAGAAAACTGCAGAAGTACTACAAGATGGTTGGTTTAGAACAGGTGACTACGGAAGAATAAATGATAAGGGCCAATTAATGATTACAGGAAGAAAGAAAAACTTAATTGTTCTAGATAATGGAAAAAATGTATTTCCAGAAGAAATTGAGAACTATATTATGAGAATACCTTATGTTCAAGAAGTAGTAGTATCGGGAGTTAAAGACGAATGTGGTAGCGAAGTAAGATTATGTGCAGAAGTATTTTTAAACGAAGATAAATTAAAAGAATTAGATATAAAAGATGCAGAACAAACTTTAAAGAAAGATATTGCAAAAGAGTGTTCAATATTACCAATGTACAAGAGAATAGGAAAAGTAGTAATTAGAGATAAAGAATTTGCAAAAACCACTACTAATAAAATTAAGAGATAAATTAAAGAATAATTGCCTTGGAGCAATTATTCTTGTATAAAAAGGGGAAAATAAAGAGTGGAACAAGAAATTTATAAAGAAAAGGAAATAGCTAACTTTCATATTCCAAGATGGGAAGAATTGCCTAATTTAGATTTATATGTGGATCAGGTAATATGCTTTTTAGATGATGCTTTATCAAATTATGCAAGTAAAGAAAAAGAAGGACATGTTATAACTAAAAGTATGATTAACAACTATGTTAAACATACGGTGATAAAACCTGCAATAAATAAAAAATATAACAAAGAACATATTGCAACCCTATTTGTTATATGTATTTTAAAACCTTTATACAGTATAAATGATATTGCAACCATGATAAAATCAGCAACAAAAACTATTCCAATGCAAATAATATATAACAATTTTTGCAATGAGTTAGAAGATGCGATTAGTGCTATATTTGCAGGTAAGGAATATATCCCAGAAGAGCAAACTACTTTTGATAAATATGTCTTAAAAAGAGTAGTATATTCTTTTGCTAATAAGTTGTATACTGATAAAATAT
>OGSD01001609.1_pt1 | contig 20779 bp, 30 predicted proteins | sample 1553571 | NCBI WGS metagenome assembly OGSD01 (sample SAMEA2580072, study PRJEB22360) | human gut metagenome | biome: human gut; feature: human-associated habitat; material: faeces | place: Denmark | collected 2008/2010 | reverse complement strand
GGCGGCTGCGCGCGGCTGAATGGGGGGGAGGCGCTTGCCCGCCGATCAACACATTGAGCGGCGTGATCAGCTCGTCGCCGCCCTCGATCGGCGGCAAGCCCTGGAGCGCGCGGCCTTCGTTTCGCGTGCGCCACGGAGCGCCGATCGAGGATTGGATAGCGGCGGTTTCCTCCTCAAACGATCCGCGCATCTTGGCATTGACGTCGAACTCGCAATAGGCGCGCTTATCAGCGCCGATCGCCGGCAGAAGGAAAAGGTTGATCCTCTCGGTTATCATGCGCAGATCGGGACCAAGCGTGTCGGCGTAGAGAGCACGCGCGTTGTCCTTGACCGAAGCATACGTTTGGCTCTCGTTCGATCCGATCATCGCAGGATTGACGTGGTAGACCTCACAGCATGTCTCCAATGAGAGCTTGATTCCCTCTACCCACTGCGCATCGCGAGCATTGAACTCGCTCGTCTTGATCTCCATCCCGTCTTCGAGGATCGGATAAGAGCCGGCTTTAGATCCTTTCCCGGAAAAATTCGCCTGCATGTCCTTTTTAAAGCGCGCGAAAGCTGAATCCGTCCAGCCCGGAGCATCCTTCGGGCGCGAGATGTAAGCCGGGATCCTGCCGCCGCGTTGCCAGACTTGACGGCGATATTCCTGCGACTCAAGTTGCTCCGAAAGAGTTGTTTTAAGCGCCTCGACAGGCGATGTGCCGTAGCGTGGCGAAGTCGGCGAATAGCCGTGGAACAGCATGAATTGACCGCGATCAACACGCACCCGCTCACCCGATCGATCATCGTTGGTGAACTCGACCCATTCCGGCTCAAACGCATCGCCGCCGCCGTACTGACTGACCCACTCGATCGGGACAAGGTAGATTGACCACCCCGATTCCGTATCCGCGTCCCGCCCGTATACCCACAAAGCGCGATCGTAGAGCTTGAGGGATGCGACGGTCGCGAATATCAACTCATAACCAGTCATCGTTGGATTCGGCTTACGCAAGAGCAGTGCGGCGGGAGAATCGACATCGCGCAACCTGCGATCGTCGGACTCGCGGACATAGACCTTGAGCGGCAATTGCGCGATGTTGCGAGCCAAAAACTCGACTACCGAGCGCAAATGCGGCTGCGTGGCGTAGAGATCGGCAACGCCGATGCCGTCAACGCTGACGGCTGGATCTCGATAGTCGTAGACGACTACTCGCGGCTTGAACAGGCTCGATATGCGGTTAAGTACGCTCAAACCAAACTCCTAAACTACTCTCAACCCGTGATCCTCGTATGCACTGCGCGAATCATCCTCCGTATGCTCCGTCGCAAGACCGAAAGCCATGACGCAAGCCATAAGCGGAGCGATGTCCTCCGGCGACTTCGTTCGATCGAAGCACCACGCACCGTCTCCAAGCGGCTTGATCGCCGCGCATTTCGCGGCGGTGTTGAGCACGGGTTGATCGAGATGATAAACAGGCTCCGAATCGATCCGCGATTCGGGCGCGGATGCTGCGACGGCATCCCAGAAACGCCCGCTCCACGCGGACAGATTACGTCCTTCGCAGGCGAAAGCGTCAACGCCGCTTTTATGAGATAGCGTCTCACCGAGATCCGACACGGGAGCGCCGCGACCTTGATAAGCGACGCGCATCGTCGAAGACCTGGCGCGATCGGCTATCCATTCGACAGCCCACGCCGAGCCCGTGCGCCGCGCCGCCACCTCGACGTGCATCTTCCCGTCAGGCCGTTTTCCGCAAACGGCGATGGTGGTATACGTTCGATCGCTCGATACGTCGATACCGAAATAAAGCGGCGAATCCGATACGATGAAAGACGATCCATCCAAACAACCGTCCCACGCACCTTCAGGGAACGGTGATTTCGCCATCGACTCGACCCATTGACAAAGGTTCTCGGTTCGAAAAACCGCCTCCGGGTCCGTTTGGGCGGACGAAAGCAGTGCTGCCTCAGTCACCAGCCCATGACCCAGAGACGGATTCGATTGCCGCCAACCGTCTCTGTCGTAGATGTCGATACCTGGAGACGCCGACCACTCAAACAAGCCGATGCTATCCGATGACGACGACTCCCCGTCATCGAAGCCAACCGACTTGATCCATCCATCAGGATCACCGAGAGCGGCATGGGCTTTAGCGCGAAGCTGTCTCAACACAACGGACGTAGGATCGCCGGCGTTGGACAATCCGAGGATCACCGCATCGGGTCGAGCAAGCGTTGTCTTGGAGATCGCAGACCACGCATCCCAATTAAGGTGCTCGCGCAGCTCATCCAGCAAGACGAGATCGGCGGAATTTCCGCGACCGCCCTTCCTGGACGCAGCTGCGACCTTATACCGCGATCTCTCATCGACGCGAAACGATTTCTTGCCGTTCACGCGAACGACCTTGGTGATGTGAGGCGAAAGCTCTTCGTTGTGCTCGGCGACGCTAAGCGCGGCTTCCCACGTGTCCTCAGAGATATCGAGCGATTGAGCGGTGCCCAATACGAGATCAACCCCGCGAACGAACAGAAACCAAAGCGTCACGACGGTCGATATCGTCGTCTTGCCGTTTTGCCGGGCAACGAGAAGGATGATCGTCCGAAAGCGAAACGTACCGTCTTCGTTGATCTCGAAAGCATGGATCAAAAGCCAGCGTTGCCACGGATAGAGAGACATCCCAAGAACGCTTTCGGCGAACGCGATCATCGAAAATCCTGCGCTCGTCTCCGGCGTGAGAGCACGTCGTGGCGGCGTGTAGATTCGCGGGGTCTCCGATCCGTAGATCACCGCGCAACCTTACGCCGCTGCTGCTCCATCTTCAGGACTTCTAGGCTCACGCCGCCTTTGTTTTGCGAGGATGTCACCTTGCGCTCTGGGTCTGGCGTGATCCCGAGCGCCTGACAGTATTTAAGAAACGCCGAGGGAGAAACGTTGTCGAATTTTCCGTTTACCATGGGCCATTCAGGCTCGTCCATGACGGCGGCGATGCGCCGTGCAGACGCGATCAGCGCGGCGTGACCCGCCAAATCGATCCGACCCTCTTCGACGGCAGCAGCGATCGACTTTTCCAGCGATTCAGATACCGTTTCCATCGTTCGCCTCCTTTAGTACGCGCGACCCCTATACCTCCCAGGAGGGAGACGGCCATTGCGGGCGAGGATTGTTGTCACGAATTTGCCAAAACTTCACACCGCCCTTACCCCATCCAAAAAAAAGTTTCGAAGCCGAAGAACAGAAGAGCCGTCACCATAGACGCGAACGCTGTCCTATATCGTTCGAATTATCTCGCGCGCCGCGCGAACGGTTGCACGAGCAGTGAGATGGAAGGATGTTTCCGATGTCAAAAACCAATTCTGGATGCGTCTTGACCGGCAATCGATGATCAGGCTCCCAAGCGTCAGGTGATCGAGATGGAGCGCAGTAGTCGATAGGCTGTCCGCATATCCAGCACGGAGCGTTGTTGCACCGATCGCGCTTGTACGCTTCTTCGCGGACGCGCCGCCATCGGCGCGTGAACCTAGGATCGCTTGCAGCCATCCGCCGAAGCACCCCCCACCCCATCGCTTTCGGATGCTGCGGGAGCACCCCCTACCCTCTTCTTTTTTCTCTTGGCTTTATGCTTGCTCAACGCAACTGTATGCAGATCGGCGCGGCATTGCTGACACAAGCCGCCATCTAAGGCGCGAAGGTTTCCGCATGAAAGGCAATATCCCAAAGCGACCACCTTCCGCGCATAAAAAAGGGAGCCGCTCTCGCAACTCCCTAAATCTCACTGATAGCAAAATAACACGTTTGATAGTGCAATATCGTGCAAAGATTTATCGATCTATCTTCTTCGGTCTACCAGCCCCAGGATTTGATCCTATTCGCTTTTCGATAGACTCAACGCTTACATAGGTCCTTCTCCCTTCGCGATATGCGTCAAGCTGCCCAGCATCGATCATCTGGCTAACGCGACCGGGCGAAACATCGAGAAGTCTAGACGCTTCAGCAGCAGAAACCACTTCGCCTTCGATGATATAGCGCTCGTCGGTTTCAAAATAAACGTAGACCGATTCGCAATCATCAGGGCATTCGGAAGGAATGCTTTCTGGCACTGTCATTCCGTCTTTGATCAGTGCAGCGACGTATGTTTTCATCGCGTCGGCGATGGATGAAACGGATTCGATATAGTCACGTCCGTCGCTTACGCAACCAGGCAAGCATGGAACATCAACCCAAAAGCCGCCATCTTCATCACTGTGCAAGATTACTTGATAGATATAGTTGCCCATGATCAAATCAAATGCCGAATCGCCTGGGAGCGGCGGGTTATTTCCAACCCGCCGCCTTTCTGATGGTTTCGTAAGTCCCTTTTGCAACTTCCTTCCTGGACGTTGGAACCGATATCACGACCCCATCTTTCAAGAAAACAAGGTGGCTTCCTTTTCCTTTACGCTCGCTCCATCCCTCCTTCCTAAGCCGCCTTATAATCTCTCTCGCTTCTTGCTGCTTCGGCATTTTCCTCCTTTCTCATATCCGATACATTTATTATAAACTATTTAGGTTTTATTGCAATAATTATTCTAAACATTTTAGATAATAAAAAACCGCCCGAAGGCGGCTTTGGTGCTAGATTGCTTTCGGCAAAGACGATCGCCATTCCTCAGGCATGAGCGGATATATCTCAACCAACGCGCGATCGCGCATGTAATAGATACTCCGGATGCTGTAGTTGAGCTCGTGCGCGACATCGCTCCAGGCAACGCCGTCGAAGTAATGCCGCATCACAACGCGATAAGCAGCATCCTCATCTATTCCAAGGATCACGGAACGCGCTATCTCGATCTGCTCTTTATACTCTGCGACGTCTGCTTCGGCCTTGTCGATGATCTCCATCATCGCGATGACGGCGTTTGGCAAGCCGTCTCGATTGCATCTCTTCGACTGGATCCCATCGTAGCTAACGCCCATGATGCCCAGGCGCGAGCGCTCCGTTTCGATCGACGCGAACACATCACTGATCCGCGTGTTGAGACGATAGATGTAGTCAAGATAGCCCTTCGCGCAGATCTTTTTTATCTCATCGTCTTTATCGTCTATCGACATCCGCATACCCCTAGCGGATAACCCCAAGACACAATTGTACTCAACCGATCGACGGACACCGATCATACCGACGAGCACAGCCGTAAAAACACGCAACGTCACATGCATTAGTTTTGCATGACACAGCACACACCCTCGTAAGGACACCAAACAGTCAGTCATCTGCATCGATGCGTCGAAGTCGATCGGAGCTGAACAGACGATCGCCGTTCGTGCGTCGTTTCAATAATCGTATTCATCAAGGCGCAAAAAAAAGCTCCCTCGACATGAGGGAGCTTTTCGATCAATGTCTGTTTTCCATGTCGGCACGGATGAGCTCTTTTATATAACCCGCCTTATTTTCCTGACTGTTCAGATGCTCAAAGATATCTGCTTCAGACGGGTAGAACCTAATCGACACCGATTTAACGTTGTTCTTCACATACTTGGCGCTTGCACGCTTTTGAGCCTCGGATACAGCCATGATTACCTCTCGCGAAAAATAAAGTAGCTGACGATGTTCCCAGCGATCGTGCCCAATGCGCACACCACCGCAACAACAAAGATATCCATTTTTCTCTCCTTGGGTTAGAATGATCTTGTCTGGTGGGACGAAGGATTTCTCCCTCGCCCCCCTCATTTTCAGCCCTGTCGCTCCGGTCTATTTGCGGCGGGGCTTCTTTTTTCCTTCGACAGCTTTAACAACAAGAGCCGAAGCTACGTTTGCTGCGAACGTCACAAGGAAGATCGTCAAGATTTCCATTTGCTCATCACCTCCTTCCTTATGTCTATTATTATAGCACATTCCCTATATGCAGGTGAGAATCTTTTCTCTTTTTTTCAAAGACAACGCCTAATCAAAGTAAAAAAAGCGGTTGAGCATTAGTTAGAAGCCCAACCGCTTTTATTAAGACTATTGAATCGAATATCAGTACCCAGTGGATCCCAACCCGCCGCGATCTGCGTTACCGAGAGTTTCAACGCGATCAAAAACAATCTCCGGTTGATTCTCGATAACTCTGAATTGACAGATCCTTGAACCTTTAGGAATCTCCGTCCGCCTTGTCGCGTACGCCGGGAAACACCACTGATCCCCGTCACCGCAAAACGAATTGTCGATCACGCCGAATGAATTAGCGCACAGGATCCCATAGCGCTTAAAAGTAGACGATCGCGGCGCAACGTGCGCTTCGAACCCGTCCGGTAACTGCATAGCAATGCCAAGCGGGATTTCTTGATACTCACCTTCAAACATGATCACATCACAGGCGGCTTTGAGGTCAATCCAATCGCCCTGTTTCATCTCAACGGGCATACATCCATCAACCAACTCCTTTATCTTGATGTTCATGCGCTCTCCTTTGTGCAATCCTTTAGGTTTAAATGGTATGCGTACATCGCGCGCTTGCACTCTGCACACCTACACCACGAGACGTACCATGCATAAACTGATCAGGATCAGCCAACATGTTATCTAGCATGATCATCCGACTTCCTCCTTAGAAACGAACTTACAGAACCTCGACCCGCGGACTTCGAGCGGCTTGACGCCTTTCGGGCGGTCAGCGGTGAGACGCGCGATGTACTCGACGGCGATCGGGCACGTGCATACGGTCGCGCCGTAAAGCTCGGAGCAGTGCGCGCACCGATCGCACGCGGGGACCCTCAAGCGCCTGGCCACCTTGAGCGGCGTGGCAGCGCCGAAACGCTTGATGTTGCTGAGCTTGTAGTCCAGTAAGAAGAAGACCACCGTAGCGACAGCAATCAGAGCCAAGACCGCAAATGACAGGACGACGAATGCGTCTTTGACGCTCATTCGACCACCTTCGCTCCGCGCACATGGCAGTACCCGCCAACATGAGGCTCCTTCGCCCCGCATTCGCTGCACACCCTCACGTGGCACTTGGCGGGTTCGCCGAAGATGACGCGCTCCTCGATGACCTTGACCGCACTGCACGTCCGCTCCATCGCGTACACCTTGCCGTTGATCTTGACCCTGTAGCCGTTGAGGTAGGTCACCTCTTGCGTCTCGGTGTGGCTCATCATTCCGCCCCCTTCGCGTCCAGCTCGCGCTGCCTTCGCAGCAGGTCGAAGGCTTTGGCGCTTACACAATCTGGAACGCCGTACCGCTCCCGTGGCTTCTTTCCATCGATCTTGACGGGGCATTCTTCGCAGTCAATCCCATAACAGTCCCAATAATCGTCAGTCATCTTCTGCGCGTCCTCGTCGATGCGCTCCTGGGTGTCTGGCTCCTCATCTTCGACGCGGCGATTCCAAGCGTCTTCAGCCTCGGCTCTCGACTCGTAGATCCGCCTTCCCAGCCCCTCAAACTCGCTGATGGGCACGCTTATCGGACATTCGTCGCAATCGTGGAATATTTTGAAACCCAACCCAGACCGGAACCAAAGCTCAGATTCGTTGTCATAGACATTTCCCTCATCGTCGCAGGCGCGGATCTCGACATCGCCACCGCAGAACGGACATGGTTTTAGCTTTGTATCTACTCTCATGATCGATCTCCGATCTAAATCGCGTAATAAGCCAACGAGCGGACAGGTATGCCGATGTCGATCGCTAGATTTCGCTCGATCGTCGCGCCCTTCGAATCACGCCAATCCGGCAACAAGCACACTTCGTCGCAATTCAGAAGAGCCTCTATCGATCGGCGCATCGCGGTTTCCCAGGATGACATCTTCGGCACGAACATATGCGGGATGAAAGCCGTATGTCCCTTTTTTCGGACAAGCGATGCCGCATCCTCAAACGCCCTGACGTTGTTGTCTTTGCAATCGGTAACGGGCCCGATGATGTAAACCCTCATGCGACGCCCCTAACCGGCATGACCAGAGACCGACCATCCCCGCCGGACCCATAAACCATCAGCGGCTTAAGCTTGTCGATATACCCAAGCTCCACGTTGTGGCTACCGACTGCCTCGACGGCTCTCATCAGCAATAACGGATTGACGTATATCTCGCCTTCGCCGGAGCAATCCGCCGGAGTCGAATCGACAAGAGCCGAGCCATCGCCAGACACAGCCGAAATCTCTAAAAGGCGATCGCTGAAGGTGATCAAGATCGGCTCGCGATCCGCTAAAACAGATCGCGACCGCGCGATCATCGAGAGCAGCGCGTCGTATGGAACCCTCGCGCGAAAAGACTCATCGCGGACAAAAAGCCTATCGGTTTGCGGATAGACCGTCTCGACCATCCTGGACGAGACGGATACGCTCGACGACGAAGCCTCGATCACGTTGCCGGCCACCTTTACGGTTATGTCGCCGTAATCACGAAAGATCGTAGAGATAAATCGCGCGAACTTGCATGGCACGATCGCTGACGCATCCTGATCAGCGTAAGACAGAGCCGAAAGCTCGGCGGCGACGAACGAATCCGTCCCGGTCGCCGTCATTTTCTGCTCCGAGAAAACCAAGTTAACGGACGATAGGGCGGGTCTCGCATCGTCTCGCGCAGAGCAGCACATCGACGCGCGCTTCAGCAGATCGGCGAGCCTGTATCCTGGAATCACGAACGTTTTCGCATCGCCCGGCAAATCAGCCCACTTCGGATACTCAATCGTATCGATTTTAGCCAGATTAAAGCAGGCGTTTCCCGATTCGATGGTTGCGGCGTTGGAGTCAACGCAGATGCGAACCTTGCTCGCGTAGAGCGTCGGAACGATGTCGGAGAGCTTTCTGCATGAAATCAAAGCCTTGCCCTCTTCATCGACATCAACATCAACGGTGATGCTGATCCGCTGCTCCATATCCGTCGCTTCAAGCGTCAACTTGTCTCCGTGCGCGTCTAAAAGGACACACGCGAGGGCGGCGATCTGGTTTCCTGACGCGATCGGTTTGATATGCGCTATTGCCTCTTTGAGGTCAGATCGATCGACTGTGACTATCATTGGACACCTCCTAATTCGTCGGACCCGAAAAGCGGATCCATGACCGTTTCGCATCGCTTGCGCCTGGACAGACCATCGAACAGCACGACATTAGACTCTTTTAATCGATCGACCGTCGCCCTCGCAGTCTCGATGTCGGAGCCCTGTGCGAATCGTTCCATAAGCGATCTACCGTCGTAGTTCGTCGTATAGATCGTCGGCTTGCCGTTCGCTTTACGCGAATCGATCAGCTCCCACAGCAGCGACAAAGACGTTTCCTTCGGGACCTCTTTTCCGAGATCGTCGATCGTCAAAAGTCCGCATTGCTCGTATTCGTGGAGCACTTCGGCGGGAGTGCGATCGCGGTTGATCCAAACGCCGTTAACGTCTCGCAAGAAAGCAGCGACGGTTGTGAACCTAACGGTCGTGACGGCAGCCGCTTTCAGCATCACCGCGCAAGCCGAGTACGTCTTGCCCGTGCCAGGCGATCCGCGAAGCATCAGCGACTCACGCGAGCCGGCTTCGATCGCGGCCGAGTAGCGCTGGATCTCGATCGGACACTCTTCGACGCTCGCCGATCGGTACTCGTCGGGGATCCGCGAGAACTTGATGCGGTTGGCGAAAGTCGCATCTTGCAATCTCCTTATCGCGTCTCTCTGACGCGACGCTCTCTCGGCTTCGTAGATCTTCCTGCGCACTCGCTTTTGCTCTGGCGTCATCCCGTCCCATTCTGCTTTCGCGGCCTTGAACGGGTTAGAACGCATCTGCATACTCGACCGCTGCATCGCGCACCGCCTTTCCTGGATCGGCTTTGACGGCAGACAAGTAACCTTCGAACTTATCCCCGAAAATCGTCTCTGGTCGCAGGTATCGGGACATCTTGCAGTCATCACCCCATTCGGCAGACTTCGACTCACAAACTGCCTCGATATCCCTGATCGAGTAGCCAGCATCGAAGATCTTGCGTAGCGAAAGCGTCACCGATGAGGACGGTATGCGGCATGACCGCCCCGTGATCGCTTCGAATCTGGAGAGGGATTCGCCGACGAACTCAACCCAGGGTTCTGAATCGCCTGCAGAGGATGTGACCTCTTCCGTTGTTGGGAGAGTATCTACCCCCTTAGACTTACAGGTAGATATCTCCCTCTCACTCTCCCTCTTTAATAGGTCTGTGTCCTTTTGGTGTACCTCTGTAGGCTGCATATATTCATCTTTTATTTCTACGTTTATTTCGGTTTTATTCGTTCTTTTATTTTCTGGATTAGAGCGGCTCCTGGAACACTTAACGCGATCGCGCAAAGCAATGAACAGCCCTTTTGCAGTTTTTGGAAGAGAATCAGAGGAATCCTCGCCTTCGAAATAGAGCCTTGCTAACGCACCCATAACGGCGTTTTGGACTGCTGCGCTTTCATCTGCCACCGCAAGCCAAAAATCTTCCTGAATGTAGAACCCTTTTTTGCGTCCCATATCGATCAAAAAACCTCTCTATTTCCTTGCTCGAACAACCCACAGCTATCGCCTGGTTTTCGATCTTTCACCCTCGGATAGATGCAGTGTCCGTAGTTGACCGGTCGAAGCTCAACGAACTCGCTTGACTTGCCGCTCAAAACCCTCATGTAGTGCTGTATGTAATGTTTGCAGTTGGCGCACACCTGCTCGCTCTCCTCGATCGCAAAAACCTTCATGGTTACTCCTCTGGTGGTACAATATGACCCTATGTAACCTGCAGGCAGGGTGTCTGTCAGACAGGAACAAAACGGGACTAATTGAGCCTTACCGTATAGGAACAGTATGTTCCTGTCAAGAGGAGAACTATGCCATTTAACGAGCGGCTTCAAACAGCCAGGAAGACCTTTGGGGCGACCCAAAAAGAGGTCGCTGAATACCTTGGTATATCCGAGCGATCGTATCGCCACTGGGAGAATGGGACCAGAGAGCCGAGCATAGCCAGCCTCGTCAAAATTGCAGACCTGTACGGTGTCTCGCTCGATTGGCTTACCTGCCGAGATCACGGAGTATCCTTTGATGGACCCCGAACAGATCCTCTAAGGCGTCCCAGACCCTGAAGTCACCGTTACGATCTCCGGCCTCGATGTGTCTGTAGTATCGCAAGCTAATCCCCAGACATTCAGCCACCTGTTGCTGCGTCATACCCTTTGATTCGCGGGCTTCCTTGAGTCTCTTCCTCATGTTTCCACCTCCACTGTTCCATCGTTTGAGAGCGTCAAAAAGAAATCGTTGAAGCTCTCTGCGGCTTGCCTGTCATCGCCGTCGAGCACGTGTCCGTACAGTCCAAGGGTGGTGCTCGGCGACGTGTGACCTAACCGATCTTGGACGGTTCTAATGGGTGTTCCGATGCGCAAAAGATAGGTTGCATGGGTGTGTCTAAGCGTGTGGAAATGCGCGTATTTTCCTATCCCGACTTGATCGCAAATCGACCTGAAATGACGCGAGAATTCGCGCGGATCTCGATGCGATCCAGAAGCATCAGGGAATATCGGCGTATCGTCCGACACGCGACCGCGCCACCCGAAAGGCGCACGGGAAAGCCGCTTGGCGTAATCAGCCGGGATCGACAGTACACGCGCTCTGCGCCCTTTCGTGGTTTTGACGATCAAGCCGCGCTTGATCGATCGGGCGATCGATCGGGACACGGACACCGACGTACCGTTGATGATGTCGCCGCACCGAAGCCCGGCGATCTCACCCGCCCTCAAACCTGTGTGAAGATCGAGAAACACCGCCTCGTCGAGAGGATCGGTCTCCGGCTTCGAAAGAGCACCCGACAAGTATTCGTAGAGCTTCGCGAGATCGTCTTGCGACAGTGCTTTCGCTCCCGTCGGCGCGGGGCTCGGGCGTTTGACCGATGCAAGCGGGTTTTCCTGGATCGCGCCGATCGCTACCAACGAGTCGAACGCAGGTGAAAGCCATGAATGCAGTTTTCGAACCGTGTTGGGAGAGACGGGGTTGCCGTCCTTTCCACCGTCGGTCATCAAGCGTTGATAAAGCTGCATGAACTCAAACGGTCTGATGGTGTCGGCGCGGCGCGACCCGACGAACGGATACAGATAGCACCGCGCGTTGGATCTACAGGCGTCTACGTACGTTGGACTATGATCCGTCTCGATCGAATCTAGGTAGAAATCGATCAGCCCTTTAAGCGTGAACGGGACACCTGATCCGCGCAGCGCGTCGGCAGTCGCTTGGAGATCGTTTGCCAAGGCGGCAACCTCTTCGGGCGTTGCCGACGACGGAAGCGACTTGTAAAGGTTTCTGACGCTCCCGGTAATCCGGTCTCGTCCGGCGTAAGCGCGTATCTCGATGCGCTGTCCTTTGTTTACGATGGATGCCATTTTAGCTACTCGCAGTACATGCACACGACGATAAACGCCGGATACAGGATGATTGCGCCGAGAACCGGTGCCATCAGGGCATTTACCATATCAAGCCAGCTTTTGAAGACTGGCTTTCCATCAACACTAACGAAGTCGTTAGCGGCTTTGAGAATGAGATTCATTCGATCCTTCTTTCTCAGATCCCGCGCGGCCCCATCGATTTCCGTAAGCTCGCGGTGCTATCCCTGCTCTAAGTCAAAAATGGGAGACTACCCCCGCGCGGGATCCTTTGATTGGCGCTTTAGGGGATAAGCGCCGAAGTAAGCACAGCAAGGAGGGTTATCCGAAAGTCCGAATTCGTAGGTAAAAACTGTGCTTACAACGCCGCTTATCTCAAAAGCGCGTTCCTTCCGAGGTGGTTGATGTCCGTCGATCCGCCAAGATCGGACACCGCATCAGTTGAAAAGCCTGATTGCGATCGAGGCGCAATTGAAAAGCACTGACAAAATAGCGAGCAAAATAGCCGTCTCCGATTTCGTGTCGGCTGTCTCGATCTGGTCTTTAAGCGCTTCGATCGCTTGAGGGTCGATGTTCACGGTTCACCCCCTTCGCGTTCCGAGCGAAGCGCGCGAAGCTTCGCTCAACGTCGCTCGTCCGAACGTCGGACGCTGCGTGGATCGTCACCGTGCCGCCGGCGCTCTCGATAGTTCGATCGCCGGCTTTGAAGACAACCTGATCTGCGCTCATCGCGATCAACCCTCTCTGCAAACAAGGTTCTCAAGTCGGCAATCCAGGGCTTCGGTCAGCTTGTAAGCGGCTTCAAGACTCATTCCGACCATCCCGCATTCATATCGCGCAACGGAATCGACGGAGACGCTTGCCGCCTCTGCGAGATCAGATTGATTCCAACCTTTGTCCGTCCGAAGCGACGCAAGCCGCCTGCCGATGCGCTTTTTGTCATAAGGCATACTTCGTACTCCTAAAATCTACTGTTTCGCTGTCGGTATTGATGAATATACGACAGTTTTACGGTAGGTGCAAGAGTAAACGAACATTTTTATTGAAGATTTTCCGCTATGACTGTAGTATCAGCCTATAAACAAGAGAAAGGGCTGCGATGAATCTACAGCTAAAAAGGTTGCGTAAGTCCGCTGGATATAGGACGCAAGGCGATTTAGCATCAAGACTTGGTATCCCAGAGCGTCGATATGCTTCATGGGAAAGAGAAGAGGTGATGATGTCTCTTGAGCAGGCGTACAACGTCACCGAAGTTTTAGGCTGCACGCTCGATGAGCTTGTCGGTAGACAGCCGCCTAAACCAGGATCGTACGCCGACGCAAACCAGCAGCGTCTCAACAACTACTACGAAAGCCTTAACGAAAAATCAAAAGATGATCTCGTCGGATTCGTGAGATCATTTGCCGCCGACCCAGCGCGGCGGATGGTTAAAGACGGGCAAGATATTGACGATCAAACCGAAAGCATAGCTTGATCAGGCTTGATCAGTTTTGATCAGTTGGAGGAATCAGGATCATGGGATTGTTCGGGTTTGGGCGGCAAGCCGCCCAAAAGTCAAGCCAAACACGCAACAAGAGCGCGTCAACGATCGGAGACAAGCATGACACGCTTGCTTTTCTCGACGTTGAAACGCCGAACGCGCACAACGACAGGATTTGCTCAATCGGCGTGATAAAGACTGATTTGAGCGGCGAGGTTATAGATGAGCGTTACTTCTTGGTTGACCCGGAGACGCACTTCGACGATCTCAATATGAGGATCCACGGCATCAGACCGATCGATGTGCGGGGAGCTAAGACGTTCCCGGAGCTATGGGATGCTTATCTGTCTGACATCATGCGCGGATGCGGATACGTTGCGCATAACGCAAAATTCGATCTATGTGTCCTTTCAAAACTCTTCGATCTCTACGGCATAGATCGCCCGAGAATGGACTACGCCTGCACCCTGCAAATGGCTCAAAGTAGCAGTATCGGGTTCGCAAGCTGCAAATTGCCGGATGTTTGCGCAACGCTTGGTATACCTCTAGCATCGCACCACAACGCCGCCGATGACGCGGCGGCATGCAAGGCTGTGTTTTGGGCTCTGGTCAGCGAACAGCGTAGATTGCCCGATATCTCAACGTACAATTACCGCCCGCGCGGGCAACGCACCGCAAACCCTAACCGACCAAAATCAGAGGCAACCGAGTCGATGCAATTTCTCATGTCGCTGATCGAGGATGCGATCAAGGATGGAGACATCGAAACGGATGAAGCGATGGATATCCTCGACTACATATCGAGCGACGAAAAATTAAGTTCGGATCCGTCGGTCTCTTCGCTTGCGGCATTGCTGCAAAAATGCGTGATTGATGGGTCGGTTGATGAAGATGAATCAAAAAAGCTTATGGCGGCGTTCGAAGCTGCTTGATCCCACGAAAGCGTCAAACGGCAATGTCGAGTTCGATGGAAAGAATTTCGTATTAACGGGAACATTCGACCATGGCACACGCGAGCAGATGGAGGATTTCGTTATATCGAAAGGCGGAACGATCCTCAAAAGCGTCACGAAGAAATGCGATTACGTTGTCATAGGTGGTCAAGGCAGCGAGCTTTACGCTCTCGGAAATTATGGTACTAAGGTAAAGAAAGCTCTTGATTGGCAATCGAAAGGCGTACCTGTCCAGATCGTCAATGAAAGCGCCTTGTTTATCTAGGGCAATCTCAAAAAAGTGTGCCAGAAGAATTGAAACCAAAAAGCAGGGAAGATGTCACATCTCCCCTGCCATAGACCCAGCCACCTATCAAAACGAAGAACCCCCTGGGTTCGTATCAACAGCCGGGAACCTTTATGTAGCCGATTATATCTTTGAATCTTTCTTGAAAGAACTCGAATTCAAACAATGAGAAAAAGTAGGCTAAATTCTAATCAATATAATTTTGGGGCCAGAAAACTGTTTCTTAATTATACTTTTTGGCGATTTATATAATTAAGAACGAGAAGAATTAGATCTAAATTGTAAAAAGAGGCGAGAATGAAATATCAGGAACTGGCCAAGTTGTTTCATATGGACACCTCAAGTAGCCGCGATTCAAACAATAAAAAAGAATACGATCGCAGAAAATCAATGGACTCCACATTCACGTTGGAGGTTTTCAACGGCTCAAAAGAATTTTTTGTCGCTGTTCCGAGAGAGATGTCAGTCCTCATGGAAACTATCTTGCGAGCTGAGAGAAAATGTTCGTCGATGATGAGATCCATACCGTCACTCGGCAGGTCTGCCTTAATCAGGGGATTGGTTCTCGATGAAGTCGTAAGCACCAATGCAATCGAGAACATCAACAGCACAAGAAAGCAGATAGAAGAAGCGCTTGAATCCAAGAAGGGCGGAGATGTCGAATTCAAAAGGTTCAAGGAAATAGCGTTTTTGTATCTTGGGCTCGCGAAAGATATCGATATAGCAACTATCCCAAAGAGCCTCGAGGATATCAGGTCAATATACGATGTGATAATGGATGGTGAACTCGATGACGACAAGAAGCCTGACGGGGATCTTTTCAGGAAAAGCGGGGTGGAGATCACCGCTGGAGGAATCAAGGTTATTCACAGCGGGATAGAGCCAGAATCAAAAATAGCTGATGGGCTTACAAGTATGATCGAATTCGCAAATCGAGATGACGTTCCGAGCCTTATAAGTGCTTCAGTCGCCCATTTTTTATTTGAATTCATCCATCCGTTTTACGACGGGAATGGAAGAACTGGAAGATATTTATTAGCGCTCTTTTTAAGCGAAACGCTATCAGCGGCTACGGTTCTGTCTCTTTCTCGCGCCATTTCAGAGAATAAAAGCATGTACTACTCTGCATTTTCAACCGCTGAAAATCCGCTGAACCATGGAGAATTAACCCATTTCGTTTTCACAATGCTTGAGTTGATAAGAATCGCTCAAAGCGGAACTATGGTTCGTCTACAGGAGAGCATCGATAAGTTCAACTCTATAGTGGACGGATGCGAGAAGTTCTTCCAGGAACACGAGCTATCCGACAAGGAGAAGGATATTGTTTTCGCGCTCGCACAATATGATCTTTTCGGAATGGTTAAATCTTTGACCTGGGATGATATAGCGGAATCAATTGGATTGAGCAAGCAGATGACCAGGAAGCATATCCAAGTGCTCCAGGATAAAAAGATAATAAAGACCGTATCAAAGAGGCCACTTAAAGTGACGTTATCTGAAGAGTCGGAAACGTCATTGGGGATCTCAAATTTTCACAACAAGGAAGGCAACTAATCTAGCCAACAATCGACACTTTAACAAACAAAAAGGGTTTCGCTCTCATCTTGGCGGATCGGCGAAACCCCGGAAGGAACCGACCTTGGGAGGTCGATCTATATGCATGATACCATGCATGAATTAAGGTGCTGCGCATACCTGCGCAAATCGCGCGAAGACGAAGAGCGCGAGAAAATGGGGCGCGGTGAGACCCTTGCGCGACATCGGCGAATAATCGAATCACTTGCGTCTGAAAACGGTCATGAGATATCGCATTGGTACACAGAGGTCAAAAGCGGCGAGACCATCGCGGCTCGCACCGAGATCAAGAACCTCTTGTCAGACCTTGCGGACGGCAAATGGGATGTCGTGTACGCCGTCGAAGCATCGCGCTTGGGTCGCGGGGGTGGCTCCGATCAGGAAAAGATCATCAATGCGTTTCGCTATACACAAACGCATCTTATAACCGAGATGAAGACCTACGATCCAGAGTCTCGCGGCGATATGCGGCAGCTCAAGAGCGAGTTGAGGTCATCGGAAGACGAGCTTGACGCGATATCCACGCGACTTGTACGCGGAAAATATCAAGCAGCCAAAGAAGGCGTTTGGCAATCCACCGGGCGAACCCCGTACGGTTGGAAAGCCGTCCGCATAAAAGGGCTCTGGCAGTTGGAGCCAGATGAAAACCATGAGAGCATGTTGAGGATCTATGATCTGCTTGAGTCGGGCGAAAACTACAGCTCGATAGCGCGCATCTTGACCGAAGACGGCATCCCAACGCCGCGCGGCGGCGATCATTGGCGGCACCAGACGGGAAAATCTATCGCTGAAAACGTCGCGAATTGCGGGTTGGTCATGTACGGAAAAAGGCACGTGGTGAGAGAGTTCGACAGAGACACTTTCGGCGTTGTCAAAACGAAGCGCAATAATCCAGAGCCGATCGTTTCGCGTGGTTTACACTACGGCAAAGGCGGGATCAGCGAAGAGCGGTTTGAGCGGCTTACGAAAAAGTCAGTCAATAATGCCAGGCTCCATAAAGACAAGGTGCTCATCAACCCTCTATCAGGGCTTTTGCGATGCGGTAAATGCGGATACGCCATGAGCATGCACCGTATGTCCAGCGGTAAAAGCGCGGCGTTGTTTTACCAGCACCCACGATCGAAAAACATGCTTGGCGACTGCGACGGATGTAGGGCGGCGAGGGCGGATCAGGTAATAACCATGCTGATAGATGCTTTGGAGAAGATCGCCGAAGATGTCACGATCGAAGCAAGCAAGCCGCAAAGCGAAGTGGATCAATCCAGGATCAAATCCATCCAGGCTGCGATCAAAAAGGAAAAGACTGCGCGCAGGAAAGCGATGGAAGCGTTCGAAGCTAACATCTACACTATCGAAGAGCTGCGCGAGCGTAAATCGAAGGCTGATGCCGCGATCGAATCCCTCAAAAAGCGCCTAAAAGACCATGAGCCGAAGAGGGTATCAGCAGATGCGCCGGTCAAGATCAGGCGATGCATCGACCTTTTGCGCGATGAGGGCGTTTCGGCGCAGGATAAAAACGACCTGCTCAAATCGATAATCGAGCGAATAGACTACTATAACGACACGCCGCCATATGTGCTACCGAACAGGATCAGGCTCGATGTCCACCTCCGGTAGTCTCTATAACCATGTTTTATGGGTCGACGAAGAAATACAGCAGCTGGCTCAAATTGAAAGGAGAGTGGAAATGGAAAATTATTACAAGGGCAGAAGAATAGCTCCCTTTAGCGGCAAGATTTACAACGTGTACTGCGATGAAAGCTGCCATTTGCAAAACGATAGATTTAAGGCTATGTCAATCGGAGCGGTTTGGTGTCCTCAAAGCAAAGTAAAAGAAATGAACAAGCGGCTTATCGAGATAAAGGCCAAGCACCGAATCCCAAAAGAGGCAGAGGTCAAGTGGACGAAAATATCACCATGTAATCTATCTCTTTACATGGATATTGTTGATTACTTTTTCGATGATGACGACCTATCATTTCGAGGGTTGGTCGTTCCCGACAAATCCATCCTGAGGCACGAAGATTTCTCTCAGACTCACGATCAGTGGTACTACAAGATGTACTTCACGATGCTGAAGACTATCTTCAAGAGGGATTCTCGATACTATGTTTACATCGACATCAAAGACACTCATTCAGGAGAGAACGCTGAAACCCTACAGAACGTGTGCGCCAACGATGCGTACGACTTCAATCACGATATTGTAAAGAGAGTGCAGCCGATTCGATCGGATGAAGTGCAGCTCATGCAACTTGTAGATATATTGACAGGAGCTATAGCATTTCGACATAACCACGACACCATAACGAGGGATACCAGCAGCTCGAAAGTAGCCCTAATCAATCGGATCATCGAACGAAGTGGTATTTCTCTGACGAAAACAACGTTGTCATCAGAGAAAAAAGTAAACCTTCTGGTTTGGCGCCCAAACGAAAGGCTGTAGACATGGAGTGCTGGATACCGGAGGAGACGGACAGTAGCGAATTCGACTCATGGGAGGAATACGACAGATTTCTCTACTCTGTCTTCAAAAGCGATTTCGTTGATTCCCGCCCAATATTCGAAGGAATGGAAGTAAAGCCAAGGACGAACCCTCGTTTTGATGAGCGCGAAGAGTCGTTCTGGCATCTCACATGCCGGGACTACAGGCATAAATCTGGCTTGCCCGAATCACGAGATCCAGATTTAGACAGATGCAGACGCATCAGGTGGCCACGCGCTTTTATAGAGCATCACTTAGAATGCGGTTATCACGACATCGATCCAGGCTACTGCTCTGGTGTTGTCGTTTGGAGGTCAACGCACAAGTCGAAGAAGGGGAAGCCTAAAGAAAGAGTCAAGCTTTATCTTAAAGAAGAGCAGTACCTTTTGGTTATGGAGAAAAGAAACAGGTATTACCTACTGATCACGGCGTATCGAATAACTGAAGAATGGAGCATTCGATCTATTGAAAGGGAAGCGGCGAAAAAGGGCGGTAAAAATGCCGGAAGCGCGTGTTAGGCGCTTCCAGAGGGTTCCTTCGCACACACGGTGGATGAACTACATGAATTGTATCATTTATATATTGCGAAATGAATACACAACATATAGTGGTTGTCAACTCTCGCTTTACTAATCGAGAGTTGACAGATTTCTCACTTACGTAGCTTATATATAATGTTGCAACATCTACTGTAATAAGGATGCTTCTGGCATCGCTGTCCGCACTGCAACCCATCGATGCCGAGGAAAAACGTCGAGTACTGGCAGGAGAAGTTCAAGAAGAACGTCGCACGCGACCGCAAGAACCTCACGCTTTTGGAGCAAGCGGGATGGCGCGTTCACGTCGTCTGGGAATGCCAGCTCAAGAAAGACTCCATCGAGGAGACGATCGCGAATCTCTTTCCCGAATTGGCCCAAGAACTCGGCAAGGAGCTCTCGCAAAATCGACCTGTCGAAGACTACTGCGGATCAAACGACCTATAACCATAACGGCTTTTTTACGAACAAGTTCATTCGTATACGAAACGGAAATAGTTCCATCCCCCGAGAGAACGCGTTCAAATGCTACGATAAGCCTTGAACTGCTGATTCATCCTTTCGATGCATCGCGTTTCCATTCGATCAAGTTATTAGGAGAGGATCGTACTATGGATTTCAAGCTCACTGACGAACAGGAACTGCTGATCGAGAGCGCTCGCGAATACGCAACGCGCTACTTCACCGACGAAGCCGTCAAGCAGGCCTACGAAGTCGACCACCACATCAGCGTTGAAGCCGCTATGGCCTATCGCGAGGCAGGCTTCATGCATCTCGGCCTTCCCGAAGAAGTCGGCGGCGTCCCGGTCGACAAGCTCACCGAGATTCTCCTGGTCGAGAAGCTCCATGAGTTCACCGGCGTGACCCTCCCCTTCGTTACCGACTTCAACACCATCACCGACGTCATCGACTTCGGCTCCAAAGAGCAGCAGGAAATGATCATGGACGCCATCGAGAACATCGAGAGCACCTGCATCGCCTGCTCCGCCATCTCCGAGCCCGCCGCTGGCTCCGACAACAACGCCATGACCTGCGTCGCCAAGAAGCAGGCTGACGGCACCTACCTGCTCAACGGCCAGAAGACCTGGGTTACCCTCGGCGGTCTTTCCATCTACACCATGGTCGTCGCTAAGGACGAAGATCCGTCCTACGAGAACGACAAGTACTCCCTGTGGC
>OGSD01001590.1_pt1 | contig 20912 bp, 19 predicted proteins | sample 1553571 | NCBI WGS metagenome assembly OGSD01 (sample SAMEA2580072, study PRJEB22360) | human gut metagenome | biome: human gut; feature: human-associated habitat; material: faeces | place: Denmark | collected 2008/2010 | reverse complement strand
TAAGCATCATTAAATCTGAAGTATAATTATATAAACTTTCAACATGATCAATATTTAGCGCATTAATATATTTGATGTCCATATCATACATCTTAATCAACCTTTCAAGTTTATCTCGCAAAAAAGATAGATTATTGAAATATATCTCTGGAAATTTCTTTATTCTCGTTACTCTTGACACTTCTTCTCTATGATAGCAATATGCGCTCTCCCCCGTATAGTAGATATTAGTCACATACTGAGTATAGTCAATAACAAAATTCATATCCTCACCAGTCACCATATTTTCATCGAATCTTATTTCATGTTGTTTTATGCAACTATTTAGGAACAGTTTCGAACATGGACTATTCATTCTATTGCTTGTAACTAATTCTTCAATAACATTTTTCTTTTCGACCATTCCTGGATTACAGCTTAACACTTTCCATGTGCTTTCCTTACAGTTTTCAATTACGTCAATGTCAAATATAATCAACTGATATCTATCCGAAATATCTATTGAATCAAATGCATCTTCTAAAATCACATCGTCAGCATCTACAAAAGAGATAAACTTCCCATCAGCATTAGCCATTCCAATATTTCTGGCAGAACTTACGCCTCCATTTTCCTTATATAAATATCTTACCTCTCCAACATATTTCGTTTGAAAAAAAGCTCGGATAAAATCTTTTGACCCATCATCAACCACAACAATTTCTATATCAAATTTATCCCTTAATTTGAAAATGGATCTTATGCAATTTTCTAGCTTTTCTATTTGTGTATTATAAACCGGAATAATAAAGCTAATATCCTTCATTATAATTTTTTCCTTCGTCTCCTTTAAATATGAATCCACTCTCCCATAATCTGATTCCACTCAGTAGGTTTAACTTCTGTGAAACCACTACAATGGTAAAATGTCAATTCTCCAACATATATATGTCCATTAATTAAATAAAAATCAACTCGTAAATGTGGGCAGCCTTTTGACAACTTAGCTGCAATAGTTTTCATTTGTTCAAATGCTACTGGCTTTTGAGGCCTTATATCTGCATTAGGATCCCTCATTCTAATTGGAAGATGATTAAAATCCATGTCAAAAAAATCCGTTCTCGGATCATCGGCTTTATCTTTTCCAACATAAACAATTTTAGGAATTCCATTAAAACAAAAAAACTTATAATCTGTTAAACACTCACTCCTAGTTGTCATATGAAGCCAGAGAACCCATCCATCAGAGATTACTGCGTATCCCCCCCCATAAATGTCTGGAAGTTTTATTAAATCTCCGAACTTTTGATTCCATTCTTCAGGATCAAAAGTATCAAAACCCTTCCCATCAAAGAAAGTCATTTCTCCAAAATATGCTTTGCCATTTACTTCATAAAAGTCCACCTGTAACTCCACGGTGTCTCTAACCAAGCATTCTGCTGCTCTCACCATATAATCAAAACTCTTCGATTTGAAAGGCAAAACTTTTGAATGTGAATATCCCCATGTAAAATCAAGTGGTTTAAAGTTAATATCAAAATAGTCTGCAGTCGTCTTTCCAGCTTGCCTGTTCGAAACGATGGACAAAGCTTTTGCAATGCCATCAAACGTAAAAATTTTATAGTCTCTTAACTCCTGTGTTGCTGTATCCTCCATATATTTTTCAGCAATAATTCTTGGCTTTACTTCTTTATAAGGATATTCTCTTCCTACCAAGAAATAATCTCTCTTTAGTGATTTTTCTATTTTCTTCTTTGCTTTTGCTTTGTCTAATGTTCTTTTATCTTTACAAATAACGAGACCACCAGAATCATGCGTGCACTTTAAAACAAACTGATTTGGCAATTTGTCAAAGTCAATCTCATCAAAAGTATCCCAGATACCAAGTGTAGGTATAATATATTCGTCTCCAATTCTTTCAGCAATCCATTTTTTGGCTTCATATTTATCTACCATTCTGCTATATTCTGGATTTTGATTATGCAATTTTAGCCATTGAAGTTTTTCATTAAACGTTACGGGATTTTCCAGGTTAAGTTTTTTTCCCGTATTTGCCCAATACATTAATTTCAGATATTTTTCATCACATAAAAAGCCAAGTTTATTTTTCATTCCTAATGAAAAAATAATTTTTTTTGGATTCTCAAGTGCCTCTTTAAAATTCATTTTTTTCATTGCTTCCCTTCTAGTATACGCAAAACACTGTTCATGTGTTTCTCAACAGCATATTCATTCTCCACTTTATGTCTTGCATTCATTCCCAATTTTTTACTTAATGTGGGATCATCTATAAATCTTCTCAATTTTTCGGACAAATCCTTGCTGTTTTTCATCTCAAACAGCAGACCTGTTTCGTCATTTTCGACTATCTCAGCTAGACTGCCAATCCTAGACGCTACCACTGGCTTTCCATAAGCATACGCCTCAATGACTGTGTTAGGCATATTCTCATACCATATTGCAGGACATACAATACAGGTTGAATGCGATAACAACTCCTGTAGTTCATTACCATGTTTAAATCCAGTAAAAACGATTTTATCTTCTAGTTTATTATCTTTGATATAATTCCAAATTTCTTGATCTTCCTGAGAATCAGATATTTGACCTGTTATTTTCAAAACATAATCTGTGTCTCTCAAATATTTCATAGCTTCAATTGCATAGATTGTTCCCTTTTGATGTGCCATACGACCCAGAAACAAGAAGTATTTGTTATTTTCATAGCACGGTATAATTGACGTTGCATCAATAAATGTCGGTATACAAGTGATTTTTTCTTTTTGAATTCCACCTTCAATCAATTTGTTTTTACTAAATTCACATGTACAAATATACTGATCAACATCATCGAATACTCTATTAACTGCATATATTTTCATTGCTAACACTCTCAAGAGTGTGCCTGCTTTTGAACCTTTTACGCACCTATGCTCAATTGCCTTTCTATAATCTCCATGTAAACAGGCTTCACATATTTCATTTTCACATAAAAAATCATATTTCGGACAAAACATAAAGAAATCGGAAATTCGATGTACAACGCGAACTCCTTCCTTTTTTGCAGCTCGAATAATAGAAGGGGAAAGATGATTTACTTCGTGTAATATGTAAACCGCATCAGGCTTGGTATCACGGATTAATTGTCTAAGACATTTCTTTGCATCATAATTCCAAACTGTAGCCCTTACCATTCCAATTAAATTACTAATGGACTTTTTTGTGTCTGCATACATCAACTGATTTGACCGCGGCTTTGCAAAATATTTGCTGTATGGAGTTTTTTCATTTTGGGAATTATTAACAGAAAATGGGATTACTTCAATTCCCATTTTTTCTGCCGCATCCATAAATTTAAACATATATTTCTCTGGTCCACCAGCTATAAAATAGCGATAGTTTGCTATAATAATCCTCATCCTTACTCTCCTAAATACTACATGAATTTTACTGCAATTTGTTTCTCAATTATCTTATATAAACTAACTCCTATCGCTAAAGAAAAAAGCGTTGCCATATAAGTTGTTATATAACTCAATCCAAGCTACCCGACAATTTCTGAGATATATTATTTTCCACAATTCTAAACGCAATCATATGTGCAAGATAAATTTCCCCACTCATCCCACTAATGAAATCCGTAAACTTATTACTAAATACTATGTTTTTTCACCCAAAACCAAACATAGCCAAACAGAATACTGCAGTATTGTTTTTACCACTGTTATATCAAATTCATTTATTTTATCTGGAACAAAAAAATAAACAACTAAGAACATCAATCATATCACTATATTAATCCCTACCAAAAAGATCCCTGGTATATACTTTTCCTTTCACATCATCCAAGCATTTATCATAACGGTTCGCAATGATGGCCTGACTCTGCTTCTTGAACTCTTCCAAATCATTCACAACAAGGCTGCCAAAGAATTTCTCGCCATCTTTTAAGGTCGGCTCATAAATAATGACCGTTGCACCCTTGGCCTTGATACGCTTCATAACGCCCTGAATAGAACTCTGACGAAAATTATCACTATTGCTCTTCATGGTCAAACGGTATACACCAACCACAACTTCCTTTTCTTTGCTTTCATCCCAGTTATCATTTGCTTCATATGCTCCAGCAATCTCTAGCACACGATTAGCAATAAAATCTTTACGAGTACGGTTAGATTCCACGATTGCTTCGATTAAATTTTCCGGTACATCGGCATAATTTGCCAACAACTGCTTGGTATCTTTCGGCAAGCAGTATCCGCCGTAGCCGAAGGACGGATTGTTATAATGAGTACCGATACGTGGGTCAAGACAAACCCCATTGATGATCTGCTGGGTATTCAGCCCTTTCATCTCTGCATAGGTATCCAGTTCATTGAAGTAGCTGACGCGCAGTGCCAGATAAGTGTTAGCAAACAGCTTAACCGCCTCGGCCTCAGTGAAGCCCATAAACAAAGTGTCGATGTTTTCCTTAGTTGCACCTTCCTGCAGGAGTTCTGCAAAAGTGTGTGCGGCCTTTACCAATCGAGCATTATCCACATCAGTACCAACGATAATACGAGAAGGGTAAAGATTATCATACAGAGCTTTGCTCTCGCGCAAAAATTCCGGGCTGAAAATAATGTTGTCGCAGTGGAATTTCTCACGAACACTTGCCGTATATCCAACCGGTATGGTGCTCTTGATGACCATGATGGCTTCAGGATTGTACTCAATAACCAGCTTGATTACAGCTTCCACGGCACTGGTGTCAAAGAAATTCTTCTTGCTATCGTAATTTGTCGGTGCAGCGATTACTACAAAATCAGCATCACTGTATGCTTCCTTTGCATCCAGAGTTGCGGTCAAATCCAGTTCTTTCTCTGCAAGAAATTTTTCAATGTATTCGTCCTGAATCGGTGACTTTTTATTATTGATAAGTTCAACTTTCTCAGGGATGATATCCACAGCAGTCACCTTGTGGTGCTGAGATAACAGCGTAGCAATGGAAAGACCAACATATCCTGTTCCAGCAACAGCAATCTTTAAATCTTTAAACTCTCTCATTTCTCTATCCCTCTAATTCTTTTATTTATAAAACCCAGCATACCACTCAGCAAAGTTCCTCAGACCAGTCCGCAGACTTGTGCTCGGTTTATAACCAAAGTCTCGTTCCAGTGCGCTGGTATCTGCATAAGTCACAGGTACATCACCAGGCTGCATCGGAACCAACTCCTTGTGAGTCTCGAAGTCATAATCTTCCGGCAGTACTTTCGCTCTCACTAACTCCTCACTCAGAATCTGCACGAAGTCCAGCAGGTTTTCCGAATTCTGATTGCCGATGTTATAAACCGCATATGGCGGAATCGGCAAACCATCCTCACCGTTCTTCTTGTCCGGTGTCTTCTTCATCACACGGACAACGCCTTCAACAATATCATCGACATAAGTAAAATCACGTTTGCAGTTGCCGTAGTTGAAGATTTTGATGGTTTCACCCTTCACCAGCTTGTTGGTAAAGCCGAAATAGGCCATATCAGGACGGCCTGCCGGACCATACACGGTGAAAAAACGCAAACCTGTGGACGGAATGTTGTAGAGCTTCGAATAGGCATGTGCCATCAACTCATTAGATTTCTTGGTGGCTGCATAAAGAGAAACCGGATTATCGACCTTGTCATCTGTGCTATACGGAACCTTCTTGTTGGAACCGTAGACAGAGGAAGAAGAAGCGTAAACCAGATGCTCAAGATTCTCGCAGTGGCGACATGCTTCGAGAATATTGAAAAAGCCAACCAAGTTGGATTCCACATAAGCATCCGGGTTGGTGATGGAATAGCGCACACCAGCCTGTGCCGCAAGGTTGACGACCACAGACGGCTTATACTTCTCGAACACCTCTGTGATCAGTGCTTTGTCAGAGATATTGCCTTTGATAAAAGTGAATGCGGGATACTTGGTCAGCTCGTTCAAACGAAACTCCTTCAATGCCACATCATAATAGGCATTCATATTGTCAATACCGATAACATTGGCAGACGGAGCTTCCTGATAGATTCGTTTCACAAGATTGAATCCGATGAATCCAGCCGCGCCTGTGACTATAATTGTTTTATTATCTAAAGTAACTGCGCTCATTTATATTCCTCCTCTGTTTATCTCTTCGTAAACACATCTTCATACTGTCCACAAATCTTATCCCACGTATACTCTTCTGCCACACGCTTCTTGGCTCTCCGGCCCATTTCTGCTATTTCATCAGAACTCATCTGATCTGCTTTATCTATCAATTTTGCAAGACTTCCCTGTTTTCGGCTCCAATATAACGCGCAATCTTCTGCAACCTCTTTATTAAATCCAACATCAACCAACAGGTTCAAATCCGTACTTCCAAGAGCCTCAATCAGTGAAGGGTTGGTGCCACCAACTGTATGGCCATGAAAATATGCATATGCATTCTCACGAATTTTTTTCAGTAATTCCTGATCGTATACAGTGCCAACAAATTTAATTCTATTGTCACTCTTGAAATGCAGTTTTTCCTCCAGTTCATTCAGAAACTTATCGTTAACATTTGTGATCAGTGCAAAATCTTTCTGACTATTACTCTTCATAAACTCACGGATCATAACTTCAAAAGAATTCTCTGGAACGAAACGCCCAACAACCAGGTAATAATTCTTTTTTGTCAATCCTTTTTCTTTATACCAGCTCACAAGCTTTTCATCATCGTCAGCCAGCTTGCTAAGTGTCAAATCTGCACCATAAGCAATAAACGTAGTTTTCGGATTTCTACCTTTAATACCCTTACCGTCATAGCACTCATGAATATATTTTTCGATATTCACAGAGTCGCAGATAGCCAGGTCACAATATTTAACCATCATCTGTTCGGAAATCTTCCAATATTTCCGGATCGGTGCAGACCATTTTGCCCGCATCCACTCATGACCATCTGGATTTAAATATACTTTGCCGCCTAATTTATGTATTTCTTTATAAAAATGGCCTGCAAAAGGTCCTATACGACAAGCCATTATATAAACAATCGGATGAGGAATATGGTTTTTCCTGATATGTTCACAACATGCTTTCAATGCTGCAACATCATAATAAATTGCCTGCGCAGGCCCGATCTGTGGAATATTGATCTTAAAGCAATGGGCATTGTGGAGTTCAAACTCATGGTCGTTAAGCTTTGTCACACCCTCAAATTTATTCTCGTCCATGCAGCCATCACCATTGGCCTTGCAGGCAACATGATATTTGATGTTTTCCTTATTCTGATGATACTCTGTAAGCTTGTATACAAAGGTCTCATATCCCCCGTATGCACCTAAACTCTTTGCACCAACCAAATACACATGCTGTACTTCTTTTCTAGAATCCATATCTCTGTTCCATCCTCATTTTTTCAACATCTATATACCGAACCCAGCCCCAGGCCAAGTTTCAGTAATTTCACATTCTTATAACTTCGAATACACCCCGCACCACAAGGGCACAGTTCTTCGGCGACGCCTGCGTTGGGCCGCCTGGCGGTATTCAACCGGAAAGGAGGCGTCACTGGCGCTTCCTCTCTTGCTGATCACTCAGCATTTATATATAAGAGGCATTTCTGCCGCTTATTAACTTGATTTGTTGTTTTTCCGGAAGCTTTCCTGGCATTTGCGGCCCAGGTTTCGGGCGCCGTTCAGGAAGCGGTTGACCTGATGGCCGTTCTGGCAGATGAATATGCTGCCCTGTTTTTTTCCGGTGGCTCCGCAGATGGAACATTGCTTTTCTGTTCCGTCGGCGCGCAGCTCAAGTACCAGGATTCCTTCTGCCCAGGCTTTGTATTTCAGATAATTCCGGATGCGGATACTTAAGTGAAGGGGCGAATAGTTGCCACTCCTGTACATGGATATCCTGGAAAAATCTTCATCATACTCCGGCAGTACCAGTATCCCGGTGTGTTTTTCTTTGCAGAAATCTATGATCTCCTTGCTGACCTGATGTGCATAATGTTCATTCAGGTGCTTGAGATGCATGTAATATTTCCTGTTTGGCTGACTGACGTTGTCTTTATCGGTAAATGCCCTGGATGCTTCTACTTTTTTCATCAAAGCTTTGCAATGATGTCGGTATGCATTTCCACCTCTGCAGTTTTTTACAGCCAGCTGTCTGGATCCTTCATCCAGAACTGTGCATACTGCAAAGCTGTCCGTATTGGTAAAGCGGACGCTGCATACTCTGGCGCCTTCCTGCATTCGTTCTTTTGCTGTCCGGGCATCGGAGTTTTCCTGCTTGACAGGGACATGGAACATGAGCCATTTTTCCTCATGGACCAGTGTCGGTGAAAGGAGCGCTGCTTCCTTGGGGAAGGGGCGTCCTGTAAGTCCGCAGAGTACCCAGATCCATTTCTTTCCGTTCCAGAGTTTCAGCACTACGGAGGTGTCTGTCAGGTCTCTGTACATTCCCTTGAAAAAGGTGATATTGGCATCGATCTTTTCGGGGAAGCTTTCTGCACTTGCTGCGGTCTTTACTGCCATTGCAGCTTTGTTCATGGCAGATCTCCGAAAGTAAACGGGGAGCTTTCCGCCTGGCGGGATGTACTTTGGTTCTCTTCCGTCTCTTCCGGGAACAGTGAGTTTTTCCAGATGTCCCTGGATGGTCAGCAGATTTTCGGCCCAGAGCTCTTCGCTTTCTTTCAGGAGCTCATAGTAAAAGGCTACGGCTTCCCGATACAGGGCTTCGGTTGTTTCGATCATCTGCTTTTCCGGACAAAAGAGCCGCATTTTCCATGTTTTGATACTGTATCCTGTTTTCATGGCATCTCTTTCTGCTGTCAGGTATCGCTTAATATCTTCATTAGCGAAAAAGAGCTTGAAACACTGTTAAATGCTGCTTTTTTCGGCACAGTTGACCACGATTTTGACCACTAATAATTGGAAAGAAAAAGGAAAAAAGCTTGAAAAATATTGATTTTACGCGGATTTACGCAAGAAAAAAGTGACCACTTTTAGTGACCACTAATGTTAGATTTCGATGATTATCAGACTGTTTATTTACTTTTTGATAGAAAACTGCTGCATATGATGCTTAAAAAACGACATTATTAGCATGCTTCATGTCTTTGGCACGCCTTGACAAAGGAAAATATCAATGGTATCCTTACATATGGCTGTAAAATATGTCTTTTTTGGTCTGTGACTAATGAAGATAATAAGCGACATAAATCCCATAATCCACGAGCTGTCCAAGGATATTTCCTCTTGTACCAGCTCTTTTTTTATGTCTAATCGACATTTCCATTCCCAAATGCTATACTATACCCGCAGGCCGCGCGATCTGGCTTTTGGCCTGCTAAATTTCAGAAAAGGATTTTTTTCTATGGAGAGAATTATTACCTATACGATCTCAACCGGGGATTCCGGGGAAAATGTTCTTGGGTTTCTTCGGAAGAGGGGTTTTTCCAAACATATATTGACTACTATGAAGCGAGCGGAGCAGGCGATCCTACTGAACGGGCAACCGGCTTTTGGCAGAACGGTCCTGAGGGAGGGGGATGTTCTCCGGATCCTTGTTCCGGAGGAGGTCGGAGACGGATCGGAGTCTTCTATCATTCCGGTACCGCTGCCTCTGGATATCCTGTATGAGGATGAGGATATCCTTGTGCTGAACAAGCCTGCTGATATGCCTGTGCATCCCTCTGCCGGGAACTACGAGAATACGCTTGCCAACGGTGTTTCCTGGTATTATAAGCAGCAGGGGAAGGCTTTTGTCTACCGCTGCATCAACCGGCTGGATCGGGATACCACCGGGGTGCTGGTGCTTGCCAAGAACCCTCTGAGCGGGGCTCTTCTCTCTGCCCAGATGAAGCAGCGCCAGATCCGGCGTACCTATCTTGCACTTACTGACGGGATCCCGCCGGAAAGGGGGACGATCTCCGCTCCTGTTGCGAGAATGGATGCTTCTGTGATCACAAGGGAGGTTAATTTTGAGCGTGGAGAGACTGCCGTGACTCATTTTGAGCGTCTTGCAGTCAGCAACGGATATGCTCTTGTGGAGCTGCATCTGGATACGGGGCGGACTCATCAGATCCGGGTGCATATGAAGTATATCGGCTGTCCGCTACCGGGGGATTTTCTGTATCATCCGGTTTTTGACCGGATCGGACGCCAGGCCCTGCATTCCCTCCAGCTGGAATTTGCTCACCCCATCACCGGGGAGCCTATGTGTTTCCTGGCACCTGTGCCTGAGGATTTCCGCAGAGCATTTTTACAGTAAAAAAAATCAGCTGTCCGGTAGGTGTTTCCTGCACCGGCAGCTGATTTTTTTGTTGTTTTTATTTATTCTTTTTATAAATCACAAGGAGTCCTTTGAGCAGAAGGTCCTCATCCAAAATGATTTCTTTCTTACAGTGAGAAATGATCTTTTTTGCAAGACCGCCTGTTGCGATCACGGTTGTTTTCTCACCAAGCTCTTCTTCCACCCGGTCTATGATCCCGTCGATGGCTGCTGCGTTGCTGTAGAGCACGCCGCTTTTCATGCATTCGATGGTATTGCGCCCGATCACATGCTTCGGGGCATCGATGCTGATCCCGCTGAGCTGGGATGCTCTGGCTGTCAGTGCATCCAGGGATATTCCGATGCCAGGAAGGATCATTCCGCCAATGTATTGCTTTTTGCTGTTGACAACCGAAACTGTAGTGGCGGTTCCCATATCGATCACAATAAACGGAACCGGATATTCATTTAATCCTGCCACAGCGTCTGCCACAAGATCCGCGCCCAGCTGTCCGGGGTTGTCCATCATGATGTTCAGACCTGTTTTTACTCCTGGTCCCAGGACCATGACTTCTTTTTTGAGGATCTTTTCTGCTGCCAGCTTGGCAATGTTGGTGATCTGCGGGACTACAGATGAAATGATACAGCCTTCTATGTCTGCCTTTTTGATGTGGTAGATCTCCAGTAAGGTTTTCAGGTCTACGGCATATTCCAGTTCTGTTTTTGTTCTTACGGTAGCAAGTCTCTCGATGAAGTATGTTTTTTGATCATCGATGCAGCCCACGACTATGTTGGTATTTCCAATATCAATTGCTAATATCATAATTTTATTTTCCCTGTCTTTATGCTTTTGTCTTCTCACGGCTGATCTGTGCGGATGGGATCAGATGTGCCTTGGAAAGTGCAGCTCCCACTGCTCCTGTGATCACTGTGGAGGAAATCATTTCGCATACTGCGTTGATCCCTACCATGAGACAGCAGCCGATGATGATGTTATGACCGCCCATCAGATTTTTTACATAATCGGTATTTCCGAACAGTCCTACAAGCGCTGACATGAAGAACAGGGTATTCAGGAATGCGGAAAAGAATCCGGTTACTGCACATGCCACATAGGTATTGCTGACCTTTCGCATGCCTTTAAAAATATATCCGAGGCAGATACCGTCCAGAAGACGTGGGATGAAGCGTTGGATAAAGGCAAATACCGGATTGATACCGAAAAGCACAACTCCCATTGCGCTGGAACCGCCTACTCCTATGCACTGGAGAAAGCTGGTGAGACCGAAGATCGCACCTGCCACGGCTCCTCCTACGGGGCCAAGGACGACTGCACTGATGGCTACCGGGATCACGTTAAAGGAAATGGCCAATGGCCCGATGTTCAGATATCCCAGTGGTGTGTAGGCCATCAGCAGAAGGATCGCTGCCATCAGGCCCAGTAACGTAAGCTGCGCTGTTGTAAATCTGTTGTTTTTCATTTCTTCTCCTCCTTGTTACCGTTCCGCTCTGTGAATATTTCCGGAAATACAGCATTTCCCGGCGTTTTCTGCGGATACAATACGGTGATGGAAAGCGGTGAGCTTTTTGTTCCGCTTTTCGTTGTTAAAGCCGGCCTTCTGACCGGCCCTGTAGCTATGCTTCTGCCTTTGTGGTAAGCAGAAGGATCTTATCCAGGATCTTTAAGGCTGCATCCTCCTTGCTCATAAGCGGGAGTGACACTTCTTCATCCTGTGTGATCAGAGTCAGGACATTGGTATCTCCCTGGAATCCGGCTCCTTCTACTTTCAGGTTGTTGGCTGCCACCATGTCCAGGTTTTTCTTCTCAAGCTTGGCTCTGGAATTACGGATCATGTCTCTGGTCTCCATGGAAAATCCGCAGAGGAACTGGCCCTGCTTTTTGTGCTGGCCCAGATATTTCAGAATGTCGTCTGTCCTCTCAAGCTCTATGGAAGCCTGATCGTCTTTTTTCTTAACCTTGTCTTCGCTGACCTGCTTTGGACGGTAGTCTGCCACTGCGGCAGCCTTGATGATGATGTCCTGTTCATGGCTTAAGCCGGTCACTGCTTCAAACATATCTCTGGCAGATGTCACAGGTATCACCTTTACAAAAAGGGGCGGCTCAATAGCAGTAGGTCCGCTTACCAGCGTAACCTCCGCTCCTCTGAGCATGGCCATTTTTGCAATGGCGTATCCCATCTTTCCGGATGAATGATTGGTGAGGCAGCGGACCGGATCGATGGCCTCCTGGGTAGGTCCCGCCGTTACCAGGAGCTTTTTGCCGGCAAGGTCTTTCTGGAAGGCGGCTTCCTTCAGGATATATTCCAGAAGGGTTTCCGGCTCCGGCATTTTTCCGGCTCCGGTGTCCCCGCATGCCAGATAGCCGCTGGCCGGTGTGATCACCTCATATCCGTAGTTTTTCAGCTTTCGGATATTGTCCTGCACCACGGGATTCTCATACATGGCGGTATTCATAGCCGGTGCGAGGATCTTCTGACATCTGCAGGCCATTACCGTAGTGGTGAGCATATCGTCCGCAAGGCCGTTGGCCAGCTTTCCGATCACGTTTGCACTGGCTGGTGCGATCATCACAACATCTGCTTTCTTGGCAATGGATACGTGCTCTACCTGGAACTGAAAGTTCCGGTCAAAGGTATCCACCAGGCATTTATTTCCGGTCAGTGTTTCAAATGTAATCGGATTGATAAAGTTCGTTGCATTCTCTGTCATCAGTACATGGACATCTGCATGAAGCTTATGTAATGCACTTGCCAGATATGCGATCTTGTATGCAGCAATACTTCCTGTGATGCCAAGAAGCACTGTTTTCCCTTTCAGCATCCTTCTCCCTCCTGTCAGTCAACCATACGGATACTGTCGATCACCGGCTGCTGATCCTTTGCAATGGTTCCGTTGCCGTCTGTGGGCTTGGCATCCTTGCAGATCTGATCTACAATGTCCATTCCGGAGGTCACGTGTCCGAATGCAGCATAGTCACCGTCCAGATGTGTGGAATCGGACTGTACGATAAAGAACTGGGAGCTTGCGCTGTCCGGATCTGTGCTGCGGGCCATGGAAATGGTTCCTCTTATATGAGAAATATCATTCTTCACTCCATTGCTGGAAAATTCGCCCTTGATAGTGTCCTCTGCTCCGCCGGTTCCGTCTCCGTTTGGATCTCCGCCCTGGATCATAAATCCGTCAATGATCCGGTGGAAGGTCAGACCGTCATAAAAATTGTCCTGTACCAGCTTTACAAAATTTGTGACTGTGATGGGTGCGGTGTCTGCATCCAGCTCTACATCGATCTCGCCATAATCCTTTACAGTGATGGCAGCATGATGGGTTCCTGTCAGCTGCTGGCTGGTATCGATCACAGTTGTTCCTGCCATTTGGGCATCCTCGGAACCATCGGAAAATTCTCCGTCTGCGCTGTCTGTATCCTCTGTACTGTCTGCGGAGCTGTCTGCAGAAGCTTCGGTTTCATGTGAGGTGTCCGCTGCATCACCGGAAGCCTCCTGATCATCGGCGCTTTCTTCATGGTCTGAAAAGCCTGCCGCCTCAGCCTCCTCCTCGGATACTGCATTGGCTGCTGTCTCTTCATCTACGCCAGTCTGTCCTTCTGAGGTTTCTTTCTCCAGAGATTCTTCCTTCTGGTCTGCTTTGTCAGAAGTACTGTCTGTGCTTCCGCATCCGGAAAGCATTCCTGCGGTAAGAGCTGTCGCAAATAATACGGCTAAAACCTTACGTTTCATATTTATAAGTCCTCCTTATCAGATCCCGAAAACGCCTGTTCCGGCATTTTCAGGTGAGCTTTTCACTCTCCCCCCTGTAAGCTTTTCTCAGTTTAACATCATCTTTTCATAAAGTCAACTTTGCACGGAACCAGGTGCAGGAGTTACTGTTCATTTTGTTCTCAGCAACGTGCAGGATTCCCTTTGTTTTGCCTTGTATCTCTTCCGGTTCTCTGCTAAAATCATGTATGGAGCTTATTATGGGCTCCGTACATATAAGAAAGTGAGGAATCAACATGGAAAAGATCACAAGTTTTACCATTGACCATATCAAGCTTCAGCCTGGCGTATACGTTTCACGTAAGGATCCGGTTGGAGATCAGGTGATCACTACCTTCGATATCCGTATGACTTCTCCCAATGAGGAGCCTGTTATGAACACAGCCGAGCTTCACGCCATGGAGCATCTGGCAGCTACCTTCCTGCGGAACCATAAGGAGTTTGGCCCGAAGGTCATTTACTGGGGTCCTATGGGCTGCCGTACCGGAAATTATCTTCTTCTTAACGGGGATTATGAATCCAGAGATATCGTTCCACTGATGATCGAGATGTTTGAATTTATCCGAGATTTTGAGGGTGAGATCCCTGGAGCTTCTCCCAAGGACTGCGGAAATTATCTGGATATGAACCTTGGCATGGCAAAATATCTGGCAAAGAAATTCCTGAACGAGGTTCTCTACGATATCAAGCCGGACCGTCTTGTTTATCCGGAATGATCTGCGGGTACGATCCGCTGGCATGATCCTTGTGTTCTGAACGGACTGGACTATATGCCGAAACAAAAAAACAGGCTGCCTGTATCGATGTTCTTTCATCGGATACAGCTGCCTGTTTTTTATTATATTATATCAAGAAGATATCTGCAATTGAAGCAGGATCAGGATTTCTCTGATCTAGTCGGTCAAAAATCTGCAGTCTGTGTTCTACTGTGCTGCTTCTGCGGTAGTATCTGCTGCGGTGGTATCCGCTGCCACTGCGCCTACCGGCGGTGTTGTGCTGACATAATCGCCGGATGCGTAGCAGGTCTGTCCATTATAATCCACACGGATCCATCCATTGTCACAGACACCGGTACACTTCAGGGATTCTCCGGAAAGGACACCTGCCACAAATTCTGCCTCTGCGTTAGCGTCAGAACGTAAATTCACACCCTCCACTGCATAGTAGGTGGCATCCTGTGCCTGTACGTTAATGCCGCTTGGGGTCTGCTCCGTAGCTGCTGTCTGTGCTGCGGGATCTGTTGCCGCTGCTGCTCCGTCTGCTGTGGAATCTGCTGCTGCCTTCGGTGTAGGTGTTGCAGTTGCCTTCGGCTTCTCTGTGGGCTCCGGCGTCGGTGTGGAATCTACTACTGTTACCACTGCATCGGTTCCTTCCTCATATCCACAGCCCTGTGCAAGGAAAGCCGCGCCTATTATCAAAGCCATAATACATTTTTTCTTCATTTTATTTGATTCCTCCTTATACGCCGGTAAAAAATTCTCTGCGTCCAATATACACGATTCTGCAATATTATGCAAGTCCTGGCCGGTTCTTTCACATATTTACCGGCTCAAAAAGCACCCGGACAGTTCCGCCGCAAATCATTCCCAGATCTCCTGCCCCCTGTCCCAGCTCGTAAACCTTTGTTTCCGTATTTCGGATATTTACTGCGTGTTTTCCGGCTTCAAACTCCACTTTTCCGCCGCCGATGCTTCCTGCCGTGTTTCCGTCCCGGAATACGAACATCTTGCTCCCGGTTCCTCTTGGTGAGGAGCCCTTCTTCTCGATGATCGTGACCATGGTTCCCGGTGTACTGCGGCGTACTGCGGCCTCCACCTCCTCATCACAGTAGGTGCGGAAATGCCGGTTCTTTTCCTGCACGATCTCCGCCATGATGCTCACGGCAATCTCAGCCGGCATCTGTCCCCCGATGGGAAGTCCGATAGGAGCATGGATCTGATCCAGCTGTTCCTCCGTAAAGCCCTCTTTCAGGAGCTTTTCCCTGGTGATCCGCACCTTTGTCCTGCTTCCGATCATTCCGAAATATGCAAAAGGTCTCTTAAGGATCGCTCTTGCACAGGCGGAATCTCCCAGATGGCCTCGTGTCACCACTACATAGTAGGCATTTTCATAGGGAGGGATCCTGTCGGACAGGGTATCAAAATCTCCAAAGATCCTCCCATCTGCCATGGGAAATCTTTCCTCCGTCACAAATTCCTCCCGGTCATCCATGACTGTTACATGAAAGCCCAGCATCCTGCCGATCTCTGCTACCGGAAGAGAAACATGGCCGCCACCCAGTATGATCAGCCTGGGATTCTTCTCATAGGTTTCCACAAATATCTCCCGGTCTCCGCTTTTCACAACGCCGGTTTCCACAGCTGCTTCCACGGAAGCCTTCAGGAATTCTTCTGCTTCTTTATTTCTTTCTGCTCTCTTCGGATAAAAAAAGCTGCTTTCTTCCAAAAGATATTTCAGCCCGGCATCCTCTCCGTTCAGAAGGATCCCTGTTTTTATGCGTCCTCTTTTTTCTACCACATCATATATTGTCTGATACATTCTCTGTGTCCTTTCTGTCCGTCTTTCGCTGTTTATTCCGCGGCAAGCTCCTTTACCGCCCCGGCAGCAGTGTCCACCTCTTCTTCCGTATTAAAATAAGAAAAGCTAAAGCGGACAGCTCCTGTTTTTTCGGTTCCCAGTGCTTTGTGCATCAGCGGTGCACAGTGGCCGCCGGCTCTTACACTGATCCTGTACTCTTCATCAAGGACCATGGCCACCTCTGCCGAATCCATCTCTGCAATATTCAGAGTCACCACAGGGGAGCGTTCTTCCCTGGAAAAATCTCCGTACAAGGTGACTCCCGGAATTTCCTTTACCTGGTCATAAAAACGCCACATCAGCTGCTGCTCTCTTTTTCGGATCTGTTCTGTTCCGGTTTCGGTAATCCATCTGATGGCTGCGCCAAGACCTGCGATCCCGTGGCTGTTCAGGGTGCCTGCCTCCAGTGTCTCCGGCATATCCTGCGGATGCTCTCTCTGAAAGGTGAGGACGCCGCTTCCGCCTACCTTCAGAGGCTCCACAGATACCCCCGGCCGAACACAGATGGCGCCTGTGCCCTGGGGTCCCATAAGGCCCTTATGTCCGGAAAAGCAAAGAATATCTATATGATCTTTTTTCATGGAAATCGGAAATACTCCTGCTGTCTGGGCAGCATCCACAATAAAAAGCTTCTGGTGCTTCTGTGCGATCTCACCGATGGCGTGGATATCATTGAGATTTCCTGTCAGATTGGAAGCATGGGTACAGACGATCACCTTCGTCTCCGGACGGATGGCTGCTTCAAGCTCCGTAAGGGAGATCCGTCCCTTGCGGTCTGCCGGCAGGATCGTAAGCTTCATGCCCTTTTTTTCCAGGCGGTACAGCGGACGGAGCACACTGTTGTGATCCATCTCCGTACAGATCGCATGGATAGTTCCCTCCTCCGGATGAAGTGTTCCCTGCAGGGCGATATTGAGCGCTTCCGTGTCATTGGATGTAAAGGCCACACATTCCGGTCCCCATACGTCAAACATCTCTGCGATCTGGCATCTTGTATTAAAAATAAGCCTTGAGGCTGCCATTGCTTCGCCGCTGCTGCCCCTTCCGCTGTTTCCTGCATGCTGCATGGCTTCCACCACAGCACGCGGCACACAGTCCGGCTTATGAAAGCTTGTAGCCGCGTTATCCAGATAAATCATTTGACCCTCCTTGTGATTTTTATCAAATACCTTTATAATAAACTCTGGCTTTATTTTATACTATCCGAGGAGGTTTTCCAATGAAAAAAACATCTTTTTTCAACAGTCTGCCATTTAAGCTGCTGGTCGCTGTGATCCTGGGGATCATAGCCGGGCTTATCCTGAACCGGTACAGCACCAACGGAATCTCCATGGCAGTTCTTAATATCACAGTTACTATCAAGTACATTCTGGGCCAGCTCATTACCTTCTGCGTGCCGCTGATCGTGCTGGGATTTATCGCTCCGTCCATTACCCGGCTTGGCAAAAATGCTTCGCTGATGCTGGGAGTTGCGGTTGTCCTCGCTTACGGCTCCTCTGTTGGCGCAGCGCTTTTTTCCACAGCCTCCGGCTTTCTGATCATTCCACATCTGTCCATCCATTCCTATGCTGCAGGACTGAAGCGGCTGCCGGAGGTGATCTTTGAGCTGGAGATCCCGCAGATCATGTCCGTTATGAGTGCTCTTGTTTTTGCAATGATGCTGGGACTTGCCGCCACCTGGACAAAGGCGAAGCTGATCACTGGGCTCCTGGATGAATTTCAAAAAATCGTTCTTTCTCTGGTGGCTCGGATCATCATCCCCATTCTTCCGTTATTTATCGGCACTACCTTCTGCGGCCTTGCCTACGAGGGAACCATCACCAGACAGCTGCCTGTTTTTCTGAAGATCATCGTACTGGTGCTTGCCGGGCATTTTATCTGGATGGCTCTTCTTTACATCCTTGCAGGAATCTATTCCGGAGAAAATCCTCTGGAGGTTGTCCGCCATTATGGTCCTGCCTATCTGACTGCCGTAGGGACCATGTCATCTGCAGCCACACTGGCCGTTGCACTGCAGTGTGCCTCCAAGGCAAAACCACTTCGTAAGGATCTGGTCAGCTTCGGGATTCCTCTTTTTGCAAACATCCATCTCTGTGGCTCCGTTCTGACAGAGGTTTTCTTCTGTATGGCGATTTCGAAGATCCTGTACGGTTCCGTTCCAACGCCGGGTACCATGGTTCTGTTCTGCCTTCTTCTGGGTATCTTTGCCATCGGAGCTCCCGGCGTTCCCGGAGGAACCGTCATGGCATCTCTTGGCATCATCACCGGGATACTGAAATTCGACAGCTCCGGCACTGCACTGATGCTTACCATCTTTGCACTGCAGGACAGCTTCGGAACTGCATGCAACGTGACCGGCGACGGTGCACTGACACTGATGCTTACCGGCTATGCAAAGCGCCATCATATTGAGGAGCAGCAGCTTGATGTGAAATTGTAAGTTCGGAGCTAAGTCAGGCGGATATTTGCGATCCGATCCGCTTCGTTGCTTGCTCATAACCGGATATCAAGCGAATATCAACCAGATATCAAAAATGCCGCAGGCTTCAAAATGGCTCTGCGGCATTTCTGTGTATTTCTATTTGTTTCTGTCTGTTTCTGTAAGTTTCTATTGTTTCTATATACTTTTGTTGTTTCTATATGTTTCTCTGTTTACGGGCGGATCACTTTTCCTGCTTTTGTAAGCTTTTCCGCTATGGTATACATATTTGTTACGGTTCCCACTGCCGGTTCCTTCAGTCCGTAGAAGTTCACGCAGGTTCCACAGGTCAGGATCTCGGTTCCCTGCTCCTGTAAGGTCTTAAGGTCTTCGATACATGGTGAATCCTGTGCGGTAAGTCTGGCTCCGCCATTATAAAACAGCATAACTGACGGCGGTGTCTCCAGCTGTGTCAGCGCATACACAAATCCCTTGATCAGGATCCCGCCAAGCTCCGGATCTCCATCTCCCATCTTATCGGAAGTGATGGCAACGGTATAATCTCCCTGCGGAACAGCCGGTGTGCAGACGATCTCAGGCTCTGCCTGGCTTCTTGCAGCAGGATCAGATTTTACTGTCATATTGATCTCGTAACCACCTTCTGTTTTTCTGGATACGAAGCTGCATCCGGTACTTCCGGCAAGTCTGCTTAAGTTGTTTACTGCTGTTTCATTGTCTACCAGGATCCGGATCTCGTCTCCCTGCTCTGCCTTGTCAAGGATCTTCTTGGTCATTACAACCGGGATCGGACACTGTTTCCCCATTGCATCTACTGTGTGCTTCATACGTACTTCTCCTGTATTCTGTGATTTTTTTATAATTGCTGTTTTATTATTGCTGTTTTATCATTATTGCTTTTTCGCAGTTCTCTTTTCTTTGATCTTTTATTTCTGCTCCAGCTCATGAGCCTGTTTGAAGATCTCACAGGCGCCTGTGTTTACACATCTTTCATGCGCGCAGTCCATAAAGGTCAGCTTCCTGCTGCTGTTCTCCTGCCGTGTATACTCACAGCAGACGGTTTCGCCCCCGTTCATGGTACGGCAGAAACCGGATATAAATTCCTCTTCGATCTCCATTCCTATCCCTCCGTCGGATTCTCAGTAATCTGGGCAGGTGTGATCTCCTCCAGCATTCCTGTTTCATTGTAGGCTTCAAACTGTTCCTCGATTTTTCCAAGGATATCTGCATACTGACAGAAGGCCTCCGCCAGCTCATCCCTATGTTCCGGAAGCTTCTTGTAACAGACACGATGCTCCATGCTTGCCCAGAGATCCATGGTCATCGTCCTCAGCTGGATCTCCACCGGAAAATACTCCATGGTATCCAGATAATACACCGGAACTGCAATGATCACGTGAAAGCTGCGGTATCCGTTAGGCTTGGGATTCTGTATGTAATCCTTTTCCCTGATAAAGATCAGCTCACTCTGCCGCTTCAGCGCATTTACAAGATTGTATATATCATCAATAAAGTAGCAGATCACACGGATCCCGGCGATATCCCGGAGATGATCCTTGGCGTTCTGCACACTGTCCGAATGTCCCAGCTTCTCCAGCTTCTTTTCGATGCTCTTCTTGGATTTGATCCGTTCCTGGATATTGTGGATCGGAGATACGGAAGACTTCTGATACAGGCTTCCGTTGAGCACTTCAAGCTTGGCGCGCATGATCTGACATGCGTTCTGATATGGCTGGATGCAATCGTAATACTGTTCGTTTGTCATGAAAACCCGTTACTGAAAACTTATAAAAAGTTATAAACTTCTATGTTTCATTCCTACTTCAACGAGTATGCTTTTGATGATATAAATATCTATCTACTCACAAGTTCTTGTA
>OGSD01001587.1_pt1 | contig 20950 bp, 10 predicted proteins | sample 1553571 | NCBI WGS metagenome assembly OGSD01 (sample SAMEA2580072, study PRJEB22360) | human gut metagenome | biome: human gut; feature: human-associated habitat; material: faeces | place: Denmark | collected 2008/2010 | reverse complement strand
GGAAGAACAGCTTGCCTCCGCCATTCATCAGCAGATGAAGCACCAGCAACCAAATGGGATACCTTCATCTGTTCAAGAAATCATTAATGTGTTCCATAATACTACAGTTCTTTGTTAATAAATAGATTTAGTCATTCCAAACGATCGCTCTTTTTTATTTTCCGGATACACAAAGTAAAACAATTTGCTCCTCATAGCATAGAAAAAAGCAAAGAAAGTCACGGACAAGTTATCTATTTATCATTCAGCAAATTAGTTCAAAAATAAAGCTAAAAACCGGACAAAACAGAAAAAAATTGCCCCTCCTTTACATGGAGAGGCAATAATTCATAAGTCGAAACTACTGTCAAAAGAGGAATGGGTTATCACTCACGATCACGCCATTCCAAATCATTGGTATAATCACCCAACACAGTTTGTGTCCATGTTGAACGGCTCAATAGCGGATTCCATGTATATGACACAGCATCCAATTTTGAAGTTCGGAAAGCACCTGCATAATTCTCACTGGTCGTCTCTAAGGGCAAAGTAACTCCTATCCATTCTAATATAGCAGGAACAGGCAGACTGCTATCCATCAGACGTCCCTTACTTTCAACTGTTTGAGACAAGGTATTGAGTAACGTCATGTAACTTACGTCTTCCTTGTCAATATGAGTATAGTAAGTTTTGCCATTTTGTACGCTTGGTTTGCGGAGACGGATAGGCTCTGTAGCAATCTCTTCAATCTGTTCAACACCATTTCTATTCACACGTTTCATCACTGTCTTTATCTGATTCACTACCAGCGAATCGTCTTTCAGATACTTTTCTTCACCGTCTTTATCTTTATAGAATTGCCAATATCCTATCAAATCTTTATATAACGGATCGGCTTCTGTCAATTTCAACTTATTGCTATACGCTTTCACTTCTGCCTCGGTCAATGCTCTATTCCAAATACGAATTTCCAGAAAATAACGACATGTATTATACATTTCACCCTTAAGAGTAAGATTTGCATTATCTATGTATTCCGAAGACGCTCTGTCCATTGAGCTTACGCGGGTTGAAGCTAGTTTCTTTATACCATCATAATAACTATATACTTCTATATTCCCCTTCCTTTTGTAATTCTTTTTCATATAAGCAGGTGTTATATTCCCCCACTGGTCTACCTTTTCATCTACTTTCTCATCCTCCGTATATCCTACCGAATTGGATACATTCACCGTGGTAGTAGCAGTATGTATCATAGGGTTCAAAAAGCCTGCATTTTGTTGTGTCCATGTACCATCCGAATAATTACCCCATTCAAAGAAATATCCGATGGGGGATGCATTATACCCTTTGCCTCTTTCATGCTCTATTCTCATCGACCATCTGCCTTTTACCATTATCTTTGTTTGATTATGACTATGGGTTACGTAACTTCGGTTCTCCGCCGGACGGGCTGCCATGATATATTCCACCGTCATTCCTCCGTTCAAAGAATCGAGCGAATAAACTTGCCTCATGGTTTTAATGTTCTTGAGATCCGGAGTACGTATGATAGAATCGAGAACTTCTCCCTGAAACTGCTTGTCAAAACGCATTACTTCGTCTTCTATCAGCCCCGGATTCATCTCCAACGGATGCGACAGATGCTCGTAATAGAAGATGCCGAACATATTTCTTTCCTCCAATGACATTCCTCCATAAGTTCCATCAGCCTTTCCACCATGATTGGAAGTGATAACAATCAGCCAGTCTTCATAATAATAATTCGAGCGTGCCTTAATGGCATCCAGTAACTGGCCGATATAATCGTCCATCTTATGCATGGCATTCACATATCCGGCATTCGAAGACTGCCACCCTCCTTGTTTTGCAGCATCCAGTACACTACGGAATGAAAGATAAGTGGCACGATAATTCTCTTCGTTCAATTGTGTCAACACTGTATTCAATGTTTCTTCATCAGTAGAAGTCGTTATGACACGTGTCGCTTGGGACAGTAACTTTTTATTCTGATTCTCCCATGGAGTAACTGCCAGAGTAGATATACTCTTGTCATAATCTACTATATATTGGAAAAATCCGGGATATTTCTTGATTGATTCAAGAGTATTCGGGTCATAATACTGTTCCGAAATATATGTATTGTCCGAAATTCCATGCCGGCCCGGCATGTTACCCGTAAGTAAAGAAGCACAAGCTACAGCATGTTCTTCTGTAGGCGCATACGAAATATCGTCGGCATGTTCCAGTTCCAACCCGCTCCATGCATAACGGCTGTGAGGTAACAATCCTTTTACCACCCCGTCGTCAGGAAAGGCGTTCTTCACCAAATCACCGCCACCGGCCCCTTCAATATTGACCCAAAGAACATTTCTCTTAATATTCAGACGGTTTTCGCCCGTCGTATCCCCCTCTTCTACGGAGAGGGGAGTGTCATACTTCGTACACGAAGTCAATATATTGCCCAGTAGCATCATAGCCAGACAACTTATTTTCACTATCATTTGTGCTTTCATATTCTTCATCGATCTTCTTTATAATAGTAAGTACCAAATTCACCGAACATATGTATCCTTTCCAAATTCTTGTTGGGCGCTAGCGGGCGACCCGGGAATTTATCCTCTGTCAGAAAGTCCGGACGGTCAGGTTCCTCATGACTTACTTCCGGTATTTCCAAGCGTATGCCTGTCACATTGGTATAGCGTTTGTCAAACTCAACATAGAACATGTTGTAACGGTCGGGCCAGAACTGCTTTTTATCCGGGCTAAGAGCTTTTTCGTTATCCGAATCGTAGACTAGAGTCCAGTTTATATTTTCTACACTAACAAAAGTGGAATCCTGATAATGATATTCCAACGGATCATGCGTCACATGAACACGAATACGTTGTGGTCTGAAGCTGTACTGGCCCCAATCTTTACCGGTAGCTGTTTTTACATCACCAGAATAAACTGAATTAGAAAGTCGATAACCGGCTGCCATATAAATACCATCTAAAACAGGTAATGATGTTTCACCCGGCTGTATCACAATGGAATAAGGTAATTCCGGGGTCTGTGCCTTATAATATATCTTGTCTCCATAAAATGCCTGATAGGTATACCCGTTTTCCGTATATGTCTGATAACGGTCATAATAGGACTCCCACATAGTTCCACGATCGCCGTCAAAAAGCGCATAAGGAGTCTTTTTATCCTTCCAGTTGTAGTTGTTATGTTTCCAGTCTTTGGAGTAAGCCACAGCCTCCCATTCGGTCCTCAAATGGCGATTGGGAGTATACCCTGTCCCCGCTTTCGTCTGGAATACTTTACCGTCAAAATCAGCTACCGGTTCATTACGTTTCAGTGGATTAAACATCCAGATACACTTTTCCACGTAAGGCTTGTCAAGGGCTTCCTGACGTCTGATATCACTGACTTCAATCCCAACACGGTCGAACAATTGGGAAAAGTCACGTTCAAAATAATCAGTCAGACATTTCAGCATAGCATCCTGCAGATTCATTTGTCCTATACTCTTTTGAGAGTCTTCCAGCAAGAAGCGGTTGAGATAAGCGAAATATTTCCACCCGTCTTTCTGTTCCGCTTCCTGTTTGTACTGAAGAATAGAAGAACAAATGAATAATGTAGACGGCCAGCTCTGTTCGCTTCCATAATCCTCTTTCACAGGACGTCCCGCTTCGTCTGAATAGACCTTACAACTGTCCGCCGCTGCCCATGAAACCAAATGATCAAAAGCTGATGACTTCAGAACATAGGTATTTCGTTTGATTACCTTATCACCATCATAAAATGACGGAACCTCAATCTGGTCGGACTGTCCCCACCAATTATTCTTGTAGAGGAAATAATAGTTGGGCAACAGTGCAAACATCTCTTTGAAATTATTCGGATATTTACTGGGGAAATAAGTTTGTTTAAGCATACTTGCTTGCAGCCATCCTACCACATGACCTGTATTGAGAGTGGTTTTCTTAATTTCTTCCGGGTCAGTGATTACATTGATCAATTCTTCGGTAGAAAGCAGGTTGGTATTGCCATAATAAGAATAACGTTCCGTACTCAAATGTGTATCCATCACCTCACGCACAGGGAATCCAGGCATAGGGAATGATTCACTCGCACCATCCAGTCCATAAAATTCAAGATAACATTTCACCCAGTCATCCCACATATCCAATGCCTGCTGTAATTGAGTCGGAAAAGCATCTCCCAGCATTTGTATCTTCAGCTTCATATAGCTGGCAGGTACCGAAAATACAATATTCTTTCCTCGCAATTCCACCCAGGGAACGGTGGTCTCCCTGATGGCATTCATCCATTCGTCTTTTTTGCTTCCTGTTTCTCCACTGACAAAATCGGGAGCGGCATATACACCCTGCACCTTCAAACTTACATTCCTTTGAATCGCATCACCATTTCGCTTGATCCAAATATATCCACCATACGGGTTACGAATTTCATTACTACCTTGAAACAAAGGCATGGAAGTCACAATCTTCGGATCACGTCCCAAATAAGTATCGGTCAGGGAGGACAAATCGGTATTATGAATTCCAATCTGGACCGTCAATCCCTTCACGTCCTCATCCAATACAATAGTTACCTTTTCGCCCGCACCTGCATAGAGCCCCGTACTGTAAACTGCAAGCGGAGTATAAGCCAGACCGACTTTACTTTTATCCACTGCCGGAAGGCTCATGTCTATCGCCAATGTTGCTTCATCCAAGCGTCTCTCCGTCAGTGTGTCCACCAGTCCCGGAAACGTACGCGCCTTATCGTAGTGACTGACGTCAATACCCTCACCTTCGTAATAGTCGCCTCCGGTCTCGGATGTATAGTCACCGGTGCCCGACACAAACTCATCAAAGGTCTTATCTTCGCATGCTGTTCCTCCCCATACCATCCATGTAGCAAAGAGGAAATACACTAATTTATTTTTCATATTTCTTTCCATTTTTAAGGTGTTTCTCAATTTTGTTCATCCGCCATTTCGCGGTAAGCAAATTGCCATGCCTGTCCTTTTTGATTCCAGTCCCATTGAATCGATTTTCCCAGCCATAAAAAGATTTGTCTCGGAATGTCGATTGTCTTTATTGTTTTGCCATATACCAACTCCGGATCACGATAAGGGACCAACACAGATGATGATGCATCAACACTCGAGATATATGTAGCAACGCCACGATCGATATGGAAATCATATGCATGCTCATCAATGTTCTCTTCAGTACCGGCTTCTGTTTCCACAGGATCGGCATAATTCTTCAGATATACAGAGCCCTCATCCTCTTCCAAATCACACGGCCAGTATCCTATCATATTTTTCCAATAGGGATAACTTTCTTTCTGGAGATGAAGCTTGGTCATACCCAGATATTTGTTGATATCATCTTCTGGAATGGCTGTGTTATATAGCTGAATATTCGTTATATAGAATTGAGTACGACCATCTCCATATTCTTCCCAGTCCCAGTGTGGCCAACAACCATCTTTACCTCCCTCAATACCGCGTCTATCTGTCGAGCCTATACGCATAGGAGATTTTGACAATTCTCCATATCTGGCTTCATGCTTAAGATATTGCTGTCTTAAGTCAGAATTACCATAATCCCTAGTTCCTTTCAATTTTCCATCAACATACATTTTCAAATAGCACCTGCTTTTATTGGTAGGGTTAGGTTCGAGCATCCATGTAACAACATGCCATTTCGTCCAATCTATATCCCAAACTGTAATCTGCCACGTCCAGCCTCCAAAACAAGTCGTAAACTCATTATCCTTGGCCACTGCAATATTCCAACCATTTTCTCTTGCATATGTAGATTTAGAGAGGATACATGAACGAAATATTCTGCTCGTTTTCCCTCTCATAAAGAATTGAATTGTAATCGGTTCTTCCAAGACCCAATTCTTTGATTCATCCTGACTGAATTTGAGATCTCCAAGGGTCGTATCCCCTAATCGGGCTGATTCAGTATACAGGGTAGGATTCAAATTCTTAATATCGAAAGACCAGGAAGGTGTATAGTATGAATAAGGAAATACTTGATTTCCCGGAAATCCCTGTACCTGTTGCTTCAACCGGTCATTGTACATCACCGTGAATGTATTTCTGTTCAAATCATCGTAATAAGTTTCAAACTCTTCACCCGGTTTATAAAGTCCTCCGTAATTGGAAGTGACTATGACCAGCCAATTTTCTTTTGAAAATTGGGGACGACTCTTCAACGCTTCCCAAATCTCCCCGACATATCCGTCCAATGTGGCTATTGCATTGGTAACCGTAGCGGTAGGCACATTGCGATCATCATAGAACTTGCCGTCACCTACAGCTTCCACCACTCCACGCAGTTGTGCCACAATCAGTTCGGAAGTCTCGTCCTGTTTCAGTTCACTCAATACAGCATCTTTCACTGCCAAGTCGTTGGTTACCACCGGCAATGCAGTTGCTTTGGAACCAAAAGATTTCCTGATCGTCTCATCCGACGCATAAAGACTAACATTGCTTCCCGACTCCGCCAGATATGACACCAAATTGTCTACGGGGCTATCCGGCGACAGGTCATCACTCGTTTTTATTTCATGAACCGTGTTTCCTATCAACAGATTAGCCCAACCACGTGCGTCCGTCAGTCCTGATTCAGTATCCAACTTAGTAGGATCGCTCGTATCACCCAATCCAAAATCCGTATACAATGCGGTAGAAAGCATGGCTGTTATATTAGGGGCTTTCCCGGCATTCCTTGCCGACATCATAGACGTTCCGCTCACACCATCCACTACCACCAGCAAAACATGCCCGGATCGCAAATTTCCGGTGTCCGTAGCCGGATAATCATACTTCAACGAATCTTCCATTACATCGTTGCAAGCCACCATGCCACTACAAAGCAACAGCGCTGCTACAGCAGTACGGGCATTAACTTTTATATTTCTATAAATATTCGCTTTCATATATTTCTCATTTTCTTATTTAAGGTTCATCTACTTCTTCATCTTTCAAATTGATCTTCAGCATAACGATGTCGTACATCCTTTTTCCATCGAAATAAGAAATATTGCCGGTTAGCAAAAGTCCGTTGGCATTGTCTGAAGTCAAAGAATATTGGGCGTCATAGAGTTCTCCGGAAAATCTTCCGGGTACATTCAGATTCTGAATAGCTTTACCCTTCATATCCAGAATAAGGAAACCTTGACGGGTAACATTGTCATACTTGTTAAATGTTCCGGATATAACTATATAAGGCTTTCTCTTTTCAGCATTTGGAGCACTCAAATCTACTATTTTCGCGAAGTTGACACTCCCTCCCTGCATATCTCTGAGTTTAAAGTTCTCATCCAACGTCCCGTCGGCCTTGAGCATCATAACGCCTCCCTCTACAGGTTGTCCATTGAAAGTTGTGAAGCTACCTACCATCATCATTCGTTCCACAAGCGTTCCATCATTGTCCGTATAAGAGGTATAGGTAATCTTCTTGATCACTCCGTCGGTACCAGATCCCACCCGTGTCAGGAATTCATCATCTACTGTACCATCCTCTTTCAACTTCAGTATATTGTGTACCTCTTTTCCATCAAAACGACTCAAGTTTCCACCGATAATAATTGTTCCGTCATTAAGCATACAAGCATCTTTTATCTCTCCGTTATCTCCTACACCGGGCAAGGATTTCTCCTCTGCATTTTCAGCAGCACGGCGATATTTCTTGTCCAATGCTCCAGTTTCATCCATTCTCATGACGGAACGTGCCTCCGTATAAATATATTCAGGGAGAAAAGTTGAGGTTTTAGCAGACATATATGTATTGGCAAAATCAACTGATCTATGATAATAGAAATTTCCTACGGCTATAACTTTGGTTCCGTCCGCATTGCTGAAAGCACGAACGACTTCCTCCCCAAGTGGAGTCCCACCATTGAATGTCGGTAGGTTTAACCCATAAGAATTTCCGCTACCATCATCATAAGGAATCCACATCCATTGTTTTACAAATGACATATTGTTATTGACCAGCAATATATTGCCATAAGGATACTTCTGCTTATTTTCGTCATAATGATCAAACAATCCATAGACTACTGCCTTAGGTGTAGCATCTTTGCTCTTCATGTATTCCATTCCACGCAATTTGCAATATAGAAAATTTTCATCATCGTCACTATACGCACTGGTCTTTATCCCCCACCATAAATAATATTTGTCACTATTACCATCTGATATAAGCCCGGTCTGATGATCGACCATAATAATGCCTCCATAACCTATTTTGTCTTCCTTATAGAAATCTCCTAACAAATAAAATTCACTGGTCAGCTCATTATTCTTGCACCAGGGCACACAGGCATAAATTGTCCCCGAGCCTCTGGTTCCCGTTTTATAATACTCGAATGCCTCATCAACAGAAACGCTTCCTGAAATATTAAAATAAGGACCTGTAAAAATCTGATTTTCCATCACCAGAAATGTTGTTCCCGAACTCACTTCCTGCGGAACGACAATTGTCAGGGTAGAGTCCGTAGCAGCCTTTATCTCACAAAGCTGATCAGATATATAAAATTCGAAATCATATTGGTCTCCATGAACATAAGGGGTCAATCCCGATGCCTGAAACATAACTTCCGCACCTGGTCCGGCAGTTTCCGGTTTGGGCGTTTCCATCAATAGTTTCAATTTAAAAGGTTCACGTCCGCCAGAGTAAGGATTTTCTTTGATAGAATCTTCTTCATCGGCATTGCATCCACACCAGATCAGCACACAAGCGGCAAGGCAAAACAGATTGACTAGTTTCACCGCCCATTTATTTATTTTATAACAGTTACTCATCGCTTTCCTTATTTATGATTAACATGTTGTTCGAATCTTCTCTTTTCCCCGTTAGCGGTACTCCGCCCTGCCGGGTATCATCCGGATAATCGATGCCCGCCTCCATCGCTTTTGAATAGAGAGCGTAAGGAGTAAAGCCCAAAGAGTGGTCTAAACGAAGTACATGCACAATTCCATTACGCGGCTCAATGTTACAGGACGACACATAAGCGTATATGGAAATCCCATAATCCTGATTGGCACACATGATCTGTCGGTAACCTGCATATTTTATTCCGTTAGCGTCGCCATAACACACTCCCATCGTCAGTTTATACTTTTTATCGTAAGTATAATTGGTCTGTCCGGGGAATGTACTTAACGCCACCGTATCGATCTGCGCAATATCATTCAATCTGTATTTACCTTTAAGAACATACATCCCTATCATATCTTCCCACACTTCGCTCTTCACTTGCGAAAGATCGGTTATTTTCTCCATGTTGTTCCAGTTATAGAGATAATAGTTAAGCATATCCACACTTTTATCGATTGAGAAATCGGTAGGAGCAAAAAATGTGACGTCGGCATTCTCGTCACTGAAAACGTCATACCATTTAGTCATTTTAATCACTTTCACCAGGTCGGAGAATAACATGTCATCACGGGATTCCAGATATTCCATGATCGTTCCGTCATAATAGGGATTGCTTTTCCCTCCATCTACCAGATAGTCATCAGTCTGGCAGCTTCCCAATATTGTTGTTACAAACAGCAACGCCAACATTCCGCTGATTATATTTCTTATATTTTTCATGTTCATTAATTATAATATAGTAAACTATTATCGGGTATCCATTTTATTCCCAATACATATTTTTGGAGATATACGAGTTGTTTTCCAACGCGCCTTTATAGATGGGCCATGTCCATGAACCCTGTTTCAAATTGGCTGTCGTCTCACGATGACCACTTTCGTCGGCAAAAGTAGCAAACGAAGCATCTATAATCTTCTTTGTCCGTACTAAATCATAGAAATAGTGTCCTTCGCCCATCAACTCGCGTACCCTTTCCCAATAAATAGAAGCATCCAAATCATCATTCGCTGTAAAAAGAGTAGCTCCGGCACGTTCTCTAATACGGTTGACTTCTTGCATCGCTTTATCATAATCACCTAATTTGTATAATGCTTCCGCATAAAGCAGAATAGCATCTGCCAGACGAAACACGACGAAATTGCCGGAATTAGGAATCAAAGTAGATCCGTAGCGGTCGGAATTCAGCATTTTTACAATTTCCACAGGATAGGTGGTAGAAGTGCCACCTTCAATGCCTTCTATATAGAGGTAATTAAACCAATATTCCTTTCGTAAATCTTCCCCCTCTTCAGGGTATAGTTGTTTCAGGAAAACCGTACTGTAGGTAAAAGCCGGAGCATTTTTCGAGTAAACCTCATATACCACTTTCGAGCACCACATATGATTTGTCTTGAAAATCTCGCCGGTAGTGATATTCTGGGCTATTTCAAATAAGCCCTCATTGGAATCTCCTTTGAAAACCTGTGAAATCTGATTCATCGGCTGCAATTGATAGTACGTACCGTCAATCCATGAATTCATTTCAGCCAAACGTTTGACTTCAGAATAATAAGTAGACATATTCTCTTCGTCAAAGAAGGCAAGCCACATATTCATGTGCATCATTAGCGTCAGGGCCGCTCCTCTATTGGCGTGCTGGCTTCCTTTTCCGTTACGCCACGGAAGAATGACACAGTCCGGGTCGCTGTCAAGCAATGATTGTAAATCAGACAAACAATTTCGCAGCACTGTAGCTTTATCTGTACGCGGCAATGGTTTGGCAAAATATGCCTCCGTATAATAAGGAACATCTCCAAAAAGACGTACCATAAAGAAGTAGGCCAAACTGCGTAGGAACCGGCACTCGGCACGATAACTTTCTACTTCCCGATCCGTGATATTCTGGATATTGACAACTTCTTCTATCATGATATTGGCAGACTGAACTACTTCATACATCTGCTTCCAATTATAGATAGCACCGAAATCGTCAGTTTTCCCCTCTTCATTCCAGTCTTTCTTACTCTTATAATTCTTCATATCATTTTGAATCAGATATAAATAATCATTCTGATGCTGCCCTGTGATAGGTGCACAACGTACATCACCTGAATAGAGAAAAAAACCATTGGAAGTAGTAGCCTTCCTTAAGCTCTGATAGATACTTAACATAAATGCATGAGCATTGGCCTGCGGACCGGTCCAGAATTTATCTCCCGGTAATTTGCTCTCATCATCTGTATCCAGATTACAACCACCCAATATGGATGTGAAAACCAAAAGCAGACCTATTGATATATATTTCAACATAATTTTCTTCTTTTTATCTGATTATTACAAGTTTAAAACAACACCCATAGTCCATGTACGTGCATTGGGATATCCACCGGAGTAATCTCTACCCAAACCGTTCACACTTTCAGGACTGATGCCCGAATAATTTGAGAATGTCCAGATATTATTAACTGATGCTTTCAAAGTGACTCCACCCACCCGCAACACGCTCAACCAGGATTTTGGTAAACGGTAAGATACTGATACTGTATTGATCTTGAAATAAGAACCATCTTCCAAAAACAGTGTTTGTGCTTCTCTGAAAGGATCTATCTCCTTATTGTGGTGATAATTATAAGGATTCGGATAAACAGCGTTGTAACGATTGCTTTCCGTCCAGAAATTATAGCTTCCAATTGGAACGATGGCTGCATCTTTCTTTAAATCATCAATCTTTCTCTTGGCAGGATATGTGTAAGATTTTAAAGTGTTTGCTAACACAGAGTTGATTACATCACGTTTCAATGTAAAAGAGGTATTGACATGGACACTCACATTTTTATAACCTAAGTTGAAGTAAAATCCTCCATTGATGAGCGGTTGTGCGTCACCTGCTACCACGCGGTCCTTTTCGTCGATGATATAATCACCATTGACATCCACCCAGATGGGGTCTCCCGCCTTAAAGTATGCCTCTTCTGAAGTGCTTGTTCCGACACGGAGCCTTTTTCCGGTAACCGGATCCACCGGTACGTCTTCGTCAGTTGCATATACGCCTTTATTGATATACAGCAACATGGCAGTCGCACTTCCTCCCAAACGGTTGGCTACCCATGCATCTTTGTTGATAAGCTGACGGGCTTCATTCGGAAGTTTGGTCACTACATCTTTATTCATAGAAAAGTTAAGACCACATTCAAGATTCCATTTGCTCTGAACAGGCAATGGTTTACCACGTAAGAAGACCTCCAAACCATAGTTGACCAAGCTGACCTCCGTACTTCTCAGATTGCCGAATCCTGCATGATCGGGCAATCTGACATCACTTAGCTGATTGTCCACTTGTCTGTAATAAAGGTTAATATCCGTAGACAGACGGTTGTTGAACAAAGATGTTTCATAACCCAGATTCCAGGTGGTTGTAGTCACCGGATCCAAGTGTACGTTAGGAAGTCTGTCGAAATTGATAGGAATATAAGATTCACCATCGTACAGGTTATTTGAATTGATATCATACGTACCATATACATCGTAACGGGTAGCGCTATATTTCACCACTCGTCCCCAAGTGGCACGGATACTCATGTTATCAAGGAAATGGCTAAAACGTTCCATAAAGCCTTCATAACCAATATTCCAACGAAAACCGAGGGAGGGATTGAAAAGCCATTTGGTCTTTTTCCCGTATACGGAACTCAACTCCGGACTTAAAGTCGGAGTGAAAATGTATTTTTCGCCTCCTGCCTTGAACGTACGGCTACCTTTGAACGAGAAGGTAGGATTCAGAATCAATGCAAATGTACTCTGATTCTCACTGACACTGGCGGATCCGTCAGATAAAGCATAACCTGCAGGTCCCAGAATATAATCATTGGGCAAACCTTTAAAACTCACTGTATTGCCGGTCCACTTCTTTGAATTATAACGGATACCTGCTGTCAGGCCTACATTGGCAATATATAGATCGAAATCCCGATAAAGATATGTATTTATATACACCTCGGAGGTGTTGGAACTATAATTTTCCTCGTAGGACCGATAATTATCATTATTCAAGACTGCAGGCTTGAACTGCTCACTCTCCGAAGCATTATAGCTATAATTGAACACACCTTTCCACTGTATCCGGTATGGCAACAGATATTCCAGATTGACGGTCGTGGAATAGTTGGAACCAACATTGGAATTGGAAGTACCGAACACTTGTAACGCGTCAACGGATGCCGTATAAAGCGATGGAGGAGGAAGCAGAGAAGAAGCACTTGCCGCACTCGCTACCCCGGACTGCGAAACGGCACTTCCACTACCCGTACTGTTATCGGTGAAACCGACTTTCATATCTACTCCTATCGCGAACTTTGAATTCGGTGACCGATAGTTCATATTTCCTGTCAGTGAATAACGATTGAAGTCAGTATTCTTCACAATACCCTTTTCCGTGTAATAGTTACCGTTAATCTTATAGTTAAACAAGTCATTACCACCTGAAAAGCTCACATTATGAGATTGATTATAGGTGACTCTATAGAATTGATCCTGCCAGTCAGTGCTATTATTCCAATAAGGATTCAAGCTATCTGATATCTGTGGCATGAACATCAAATCCTGATAGCCATGATAGATTCGTGACGTATCATTGTTCAGAATCTGCCACTTTATCAGATTACGTTCTGCATTACCAATAGCCACATCACGCAAACGAGGAGGAGTAGATACGGTAAAGTTACCGGAATAGGCAACTTTCGGCTTCACCGAATTACCTTTTTTCGTTTCAATCAGGATCACACCATAAGCACCGGCCGAACCGTAAAGTGAGGTAGCGGCAGCATCCTTCAGAATCTGTATATTAGCAATATCCTCAAAAGGAATGGTAGAAAGAGGGCTGACACCCGATCCGGAAACTAATCCTTGCGAATCATAATCCTTCACTTCGGATTGGGGAATACCGTCTACCACAAACAAGGGAGCAGAAGAAGCCAGATTCCAGCCGGTATCATTATTACCTACTACTGATATATCGGAAATACCACGTATTGTCATGGTACCTTGTGCACCCGGCAATCCATTGTTCAACTGAATATTCAAACCTGCCACGCGTCCTTGCAGCAAAGACATCACATTAGCTACCGGCGTTTCTGCCAATTCTTCAGCGCGTACTACGAAATTGGAAGAAGTCACACTGGCCTTGTTCACGCGTCTTTGTCCCACAATTACAGTTTCTTCTATCTCTGTCACATCCTCTACCATAAATATATTGACACCGGCAGCCGCTTTCTTCACTCTATAGGTGCTAGGCTTCATCGCAACATTGGTAAAGTATAATTCTACATCCAAAGGAGTCTTGATTTTAAAATGACCCTCCAAATCGGATATAGTTCCCCGGATTCTCTTTTTGGTTTTTGCATCCCGGCATATGATATTTACTCCTGGAAGGGTTTCACCAGTCGACTTGTCATATACAACTCCGCTGGTTTCTACTTCTTGAACACGCTGCGCCATCGCATCAGAAATGCCCAAGAATAATAAAAACAACAATAAAATATATCTATTTTTCATTTCTTCACCTATTTAAGATTAATCAATCTGCCAACTGAGGCATCCCCTTAGCGAAATGAACCAATATCTCCCAATGCGCTTCTTTATAAATAGCGAACACGAAATTAAAATTGTAATAACGTCGGTAACCATATTTAGTCACAACACTGGTTTTAAACTGGACACTTGCTTTCTGACCGCTGGAATCTGTATATGTCGTTTTCCCATTGAACAAAGGCAATGGATATGCCATATCCCATATCACTTCTTTCGAATTCACTTCTTTCAGGAAACCTGCCTGAAACATGTTCTTCCAGTTGGTCTCATTGAAGCGACTCGGACTAATGACATTCCAGGATGGGTCGTAGAATGATACGGATAATGAAGTGGATGGATCTTTTTTATCCTTATTCTCTCTAAAATAGATGTGAATGTCTCTCGGTTCCACAAGTTTGACAGAACCAAAAGAATCACCCGAATCTTCATATCTCATACTGGAGCTCTCCGCACTTACATATTCGGCTATAGCCAACCCTGTCTCAGGATCATATATAGAGGGTTCGAAATCAACTTCGCGAAAAGGCATCAATCTCATTTTTTTCTGGATCTTAAAACCACCGGAATTACTGATCTTCATATTGAATACATATCCGGAATCGGGTTGACAACGTAGTATACTTGAATTGGCCTCACTCCACATTACTATTTCTCCACTGTTCTTACGGACATCGAACAGACGACGATATTCCGTACCCCGTTTGGCATTAATCTCATCAATTGATTGCTCTGTACCCAAATATGGTTTTTTCCATACACGCACCGGATAATACTCTTCCAGTTCGGGTGCCGGAGTTCCATCATAGTGCATCATATCCGTTATTTCACAAGTCAAAGGCAATGTTGACTGTGCACTATTAAATATACCCGTATAGAATGTCGTATGCCCCATTGTCGGAGTAAACAGCGTTGTCGTAAAATTCACATCGCGGTCAAAAGCGTCTTTCTCTTCAGGAAGAAAGTTATCCATGCAACTCGTTCCCGCTACCAGCAGTAAGACAGACGACGCACCCATCCATCCCAGTCTTTTTATTTCTTTAATATTTTTCATGGCCTAAATTTCTGAAGTAATGAATAAACTTGTCAAATCCGAATTCATGTTGTGGAACCATCACATGAATCACACCGTTCTTTGCATATATATCAGTCCACAAGACTTTGGCGGGTTCCCATTTGTCTTTATCCAACGTATTGCCCATATCATAAAAAGTAATGTCTTTGGGACCACCATTGATAAATCCACTGGCAGGCAGCCTTCTGTAAAACAGACTCATGCGATAGGAATGGAGTCCCTGAACAAACTGACCTTCAACAGAAGATGATGTGGACAACTGTTCAGTATCATACAAGCCCGGTACCATATAGCGACATAGCAATGAATCCATTTGTGACTTATATTCATAATCGATATATATGGGATTTCCTTCCTTATCCAACACTGGCGCCTCAAGTCTCTTTTGGTAATTCCACAATTTCTTTAAAGTGAGTTCACCAACAGCGTATGACTCTTTCTCACCGGCATCTTCATCCAAATCTTCTGCAGTGAGTTGCAGTTTGTTCAATTTACGATATCTGTTCAATGACTCTAAAGCTGTTCTGAAACAAGAATCCGGGAGTGCCATCAATGTACATTGTCCTGTCTCATCTTTCAAAGCCCGACGCAATTCATTCAGTTCTAACGGAATTCCTAACGCGTCCTCTTCTTCATCCGGCAAATCCAGAAAATACATCAACGAATCAAAAGTAAGTCCCAATTCAGGATCGCCTGCTTTCAAATATTCATAGATGGTACCGTCATATCGGGTCATTCCCACCCCTTTCGAACCTGAAAGATCGACATCTGCTACGGAAAAATCCGTGCATGAAGAAAGTGCTAAGACTGCCAGGCTACATGTAATAGTCAATAACTTATTCATAGTATCTTGAGTTTTTATCGTTTCCAATAATCATTTTGTTCGATAGCCGGATTCTCCCGCATAACGTTTTCACTCACCGGCCAATAAATTCCTCCATTATTTATCAGCGTCATCATTTCCCAGTCGTCTCCGACAATACGGGCTTCACGGATACGGTCATACCATCGGTGTCCTTCACCTATCAGTTCTCTACGGCGCTCCTGAAATATCTCTTTCAATAATTTTTTAGGATCGCTATCCAAATTCTTCGCATAAGAGAGACTCGGTAGATTGCGCATATCACGCAGTTCGTTCAAAAGCGACAGGGCGTCCGACACACGATTGAGAATAACTAATGCTTCGGCACGCAACAGCTGCATATCCGCCAGTCGGGAGAAGATGATAGAAGAACTGTAAACTCCTAAGTTATGCGAGCCATTTTCACTACCGGTAACGACCTGTATCTTTGAGAAGATCGGATATTCCAAACTTAAACCGGTAATGTAATTTTCATAATATGCGACGGGAGTAGTAAGGTCATTCAGCCCAAACCGATTGTCCGAAGTATATCCTGACATAAACATATTTACCAATGTATCTTTGGAAAGATAAATATCGGGTAACTGTTTCCGCACAATGGGTTCTGCCAATGTCCATGATTCCAAATGTCCGTCAGTTCCCACCTCGTTTATCTGATTGCTGGTATATTTATAGTTGAAAGACACCAGGCGGGCCGCACGATAGTCGGCATTATAATCATCATAAAAAATCCCTTTAGAGCTAACCAGATTCGATGTTGTTGTAAGAACTTCTATGGTCTTGATAAAATCCGGCACTTTATCCAGCACCTGTGCAGAATAAATATCAGCATCGATATAATTGCCTCTCCAAGCTTCCACATGCGCCAAAATCGTATATGCGGAATAACGATTCAAAAGCACACCTCTCCACGTATTAGCATCAAACCCATAATACTTGTCTGATGTAGCTCCCAATTGCTCCGGCAGCAGTTTGGCTGCCTCACGCAGTTCGCTTATCACATAATTTAAAACGATCCCGGCATCTGTACGAGCCACTTTCGGGAAACTGCCATTATCATAAGAATAGGTAATCAAAGGTACATCTCCCCACATCCGGACCATATAGAAGTAGGCTAAAGCACGAATTACACGTACTTGTGCCGCATCGTATGTATAGTTGACTTCCGAATAAGCGGGATCTTTTTCCACTACTTCTTTGGCTTTTTCGATGAAAAGACAAGCTGCATTGATTACCTTATAAAAACGTGTCCAATCGGATATTTTCTTTATATTTTCAAAAGGACTGTCCAGTTTGTTGTCTCTGATAGCTTGCAGGTCACTACGAGTCCGTACGGTGAAATCACCCATCCGAAGATCGCCGGTAGCCCAAAAAGTATTATTCTCACCCAACGCTGTTCGCATCAATCCGTAGACACCGAACATTGCGGAGCGTGTATCTGTCAGTGAATTCCATTGCTGTTCCTGCGTAGCGACATGAAAGAATTCATTGTCATTCTCCAACAAATCACTGCATGACGAAAAAAGTAAGGGAGCGGCCAGCACCAACAGCTTCATCATCCTTTGTATGTACAATAATCGATTCATATTTAATTATGTATTAGATTAAAAATTTAACTTCAACCCTACAATGACTGAACGGGAAAGCGGCTGACCATAACCTCTGTAATATCCGTCCATCTCTACCAGTTCAGGATCATCTCCGCTGAAACCGGTGAAAGTGAGCAAATTGTTTCCTGTAACGTAGAAATAGATGTCTTTGAGCTTTTTCTTGGATGCATCTTTCTTCTTTCCTTCTCCTTTGTATGCTTTCTTTCCAATGGGCATGGTATATCCCAATGTCAACGAACGAAGTTTCAGATAAGAGAGCTTTTCCAAAAACAAATCCTGTTCGGCGCGATAAGGTGTGAGACCACTCATTTGGTTGTACAAAGGATAATTGTCTTTATCATTGGTATTCTGCCAGAAGAAGATTTCGCGCAGACTTTCGAGTGATGGTGTGTTTTCCAATGTCAGGAAGTTATAGCGTTGTGAGGAACGATAGTTAATGGCATCATGTCCTAATGCAAAGAACAAATTGATACCCAAATCGAAACGTCCCAACTTAAAGTTATTTACAAAACTTCCTGTTACTGGTGGCAGACTATGACCTTTCAATACTTTATCATCATCATTAATCACATTGTCGCCATTCTGGTCTTTCCATTTCGGATCGTTTTTCGCAAACTCGATAGAGCTCATAGACAGTTTCTTACCGTCTTTCACAGGAACATCGGCATCGGAAGCATAAACACCCTCGTTCTGATAGAGCCAGAACTGATCAATAGCATGTCCCACCTGCAATTTGCGATTTCCAATCACCAGTTCGTTCAGATTCTCCGGCAATTGCAACAATTCATTCTTATTGTATGCCAGTGAAAAGGAAGCATCCCATGAGAATCCTTTGGCATTATTGAAAGGCTTGCCCGAAAGTGTTACTTCAACACCGGAGTTGCGAACCTTCATGCCACTGGCATATTTATACTCATATCCATATTCCCGACTGACAGGAATGGTTGTAAGCAAATCACAATCCGTATTATTATAATATTCCACTTCTAAAGAAAGACGTTGGTTGAAAAATGAAGTATTCACTCCTATATTCCATTTGTCTGAATAAGGCCATCCTAATTCATATCCTATCCAACCTGTATTGTAAGGACGAGCTACTGTGGCCCATCCATAGTAGGAAGAGGTTACCGGCTGACCAAGACTTGTCATTTCTTCTCCAGTGTACTGCGGACCGGCTGCAAATCTATTGTTATCCTGATAACGACCTATCCGTGCCCATGAACCGCGCAAAGCCAATTCTGAAACTTTTGGCAGGTCCTGCAATAGTAGGTTCTTTAAATTCAGACTTGCACTAGCCGCCGGAGTAAACAACCAGCGACTGTCTTTCTGTATATTGGACGATCCATCTCCACGAAAAACGACTTGTGCGTCAAAAAGATTTTTATATCTATAGTCTACTGAAAAAAGAGCGCTCACCATGTTGTTTTTCATCTTATCGACAAAACGTCTCATGTAGACGAAACCACCACCATTGGTAGACGGTTTGGTGTCATCTGTTCCATCATACGCTTGTGCATAATTATAATGTTGAACGCTTTTCATGATGATCGCCTGTGCTCCCATGTTCAAGAAATGAGTTTTCTGAATATCAAATTTATAATCTGCACTTGACTGCCAAATCAGACGACGGTTGTACCCGGAATAATTAGATACATAATTTACGGATTCCATCAGTCCCATTGGCCAAAAGACATGACGCACATTCGTATTATAATCCATCATCAAACGGGTATCTACATGTAATCCTCCCCATGTATAGTTCACGCCTAAATAACCATTTAAGAGGTTATTCAAATTATCGTCTTTCTTATATTCTTCATAATTGTCAAGATAGGAACGATAAACTGAAGATACGGAAGACAAAGGAGTTGTCAAATCCGGCAGATATTCAATTTCGGCATAACGATCGCGCATATTGCGATTGCCGTTACGAGAAACACGTGCTACATTCAACAAACAGGAAACACCCAATTGATCTGTCAAATTCATGTTTAGAGCAAAGCTCGCTGTCAGTTTATTAAAATTAGTATTGTCTGCTACTCCATCATTACCTGTATAGCCTAACATAAATATGTAGTTGGCCATGCTTCCGCCACTTCCCATCGAAGCACTGAAATTATAAAGAGGAGACATACTATAATAATCGTTTGCCCAATCGGGTTCTCCAAAGAAATTCATATCACGGAAATCTTTCATCCATGCCGGCATCTTGTTCAGATAAGTAGTACGTTGATCGTTCGTGGCACATAGATCGGTAAAGCGCATACGAAAAGCGTAATCGTTGGCCGCATTGGTCATTTTTATTTCTGATGGCGGAATGGCAATACCGCCATTGGCACGGATGAACATATTGCTGCCACCATAATAACCATCTTTCAAATTCACCAGAATAGCACCGTTAGCTGCCAATGGTCCCAACTTTGCCAATCGAGCCGCATCTTTCACTACCTCAATAGAAGCTACATTATCCATGTTCAGACTAGCTAAAATATTGGTAGCTGTACCGATAGGATTCACTTCTGCATTTTTAATACCATATACATAAGCGTCGTTTGTCAACAATGGAATGCCATTGAGAAAAACAACCGGCTGTGCAGAAGACATATCCCCCTTTGAAAATACCGGAGTGGACAAGCCACGAATCAGCATATTCTGCATAGTTCCCGGTTCGCCTGTCGTTTCCTGAACATATACACCAGGCAGCGTACCTTTCAAGTATTGCTGCAGAGATATATAAGGTGAACGCGATAGCTCCCATAAATTGAGCGTATCTTTAGAAGCATAAATCACCGCTTTTTTCTTCGTGTCATGAGCTGCACGAATAAGATCGGTATTTTCCATCATTTGCCCCGTATTCTCGTCCGGGGAAATACTATCATTTGGAAGAAAGAGATGTCCGCCACTCCGAGCAGCTCTAATTTCACTTCCAAATCCCAACAAAGCTACAATAGCGCAAAA
>OGSD01001549.1_pt1 | contig 21248 bp, 19 predicted proteins | sample 1553571 | NCBI WGS metagenome assembly OGSD01 (sample SAMEA2580072, study PRJEB22360) | human gut metagenome | biome: human gut; feature: human-associated habitat; material: faeces | place: Denmark | collected 2008/2010 | reverse complement strand
TCCGGGCTTTGTGCATAAAAAAGGTTGTGCCAGAGTTTTGACACAACCTCCTTTTGTTTTACCAGATATTCTCTCTTAATTTCCAACTACTTAGGTAGTTGTCACCGAATCGTATACAATAACGTGATGAAAATGAAAAGCATCTGTAAAGCTGTAATTTCTGTTTACGTAAAGGTTTACGTGCCTTTTTACTTTCTTTCCTTTTCCTTTTACATGCAATTCTTCTACTTTTGGCCATGTAAATCTATTTAAAACCAATTCTAATATTATATTTATGGAAAGAAGCCTCTTTAAATTTGCTCTACTGGGAGTCATGCTCTTGATCAGTCATTCCTCTTTTTCACAAATAACGGAACGGGAACGTCCTGCGGAATGGAAACAATTAGTGAAAGGTGCCCGCTTTATGGATCGCTTCCTGCCGATGAAGGGAAATGTACTTTCATCCGATACATGGGGCGCTGACTGTGTGCTTCCGCGTTATGTAGATAATGGCATTGAAGACGGTATCTGGTCCTATTGGGGTGGAAATATTCGAAAAGGCGAAGACGGTAAATATCATCTATTTGCCTGCGGCTGGCTGGAATGTTCACCTAAAGGACACATGGAATGGCCTAATTCATACGTATTTCATACCATAAGCGACAATCTGACGGGACCTTTCAAGCCTATTCGTATCATAGGTAAAGGGCATAATCCTGAAATATTCCGTGCTAAGAATGGGCAATATGTTGTTTATGTGATCAATGGACGTTATGTATCCGATGATCTGAATGGAAAATGGGAATATGGAAAGTTTGATTTCAATGCACGCGACCGCCGTATTATCGAAGGTCTGTCTAATCTTTCATTTGCCCAGCGTGAAGACAGTTCTTATGTAATGGTTTGTCGCGGTGGTGGTATCTGGGTCAGCAAAGATGGATTATCGGAATACAATCAACTGACCGACAAACGGGTTTATCCGGATGTGGACGGTCGGTTTGAAGATCCCGTAATCTGGCGCGATCATATTCAGTATCACCTGATTGTTAATGATTGGCTGGGACGTATTGCTTTCTATCTTCGTTCAAAGGATGGAGTGAACTGGGTGGTCGATCCGGGTGAAGCTTATATGCCGGGAGTTGCTGTACATGCAGACGGACAGGTGGAAGACTGGTTCAAATATGAACGCCTTAAAGTGTATCAGGATAAATACGGACGTGCCATTCAGGCTAATTTTGCGGTAATCGATACGCTTAAAAACGAAGATAAACCTTTTGATCACCATAGCTCAAAGAATATCAGTATTCCCTTGAATCCGGGATTGTTGCTTACCATACTGGACGAGAAACCTATTACCTCGGGTACAAAAACAATTCGTGTGAAGATACAGGCGGAAGAAGGCTTCAATCCCCAGACGGATATAGATGTGAATTCCTTGCGCTTCGGTGCTTCTGAAGAAGTGAATTATGGTAGGGGTTGTCAGGTATTGACCACAGAAAATGAGGGCAAGGATTTGATTGTAACTTTCAATGGTAAAGGAAATGGTATCACTAAAGATGAGTTTGCCCCGAAATTGATTGGAAAATATAAAGATGGGAGAATGCTTTACGGGTATGCGCGTTTGCCATACATTGATTATATAGAACCGATCCTTTCAGCTTGTGCCCCAGTCTTTACCAAATCCGGGAAGGGATTGGAATGTAAAGTGGAAGTACAAAATTTCGGTCAGGTCGGCTCAAAGAAAGCATTGGTGGAAGTAGCGTATAAAAAGGAAGGAAAAACAATAAAGGTAGCTTCCGGTATGGTTCCGGCATTGAAGCCTTATGAAAAAACAGATATATTGCTTTCTGCTAAGGATGTGGTTGAGGAAGGAAAGGAATATGATTTGATAGTGACACTCTATTCCGGCAAAAAAGTATTGTCAACATTTAATCTGAAAAAGAAAGTGTTGGAGTAATCTGAGAAAGCTATCGGTTTCGATGCTTTGATAAGGGGATAAATATTTCGCTTACAAGGTATTAACTTCCTGTCGACAAGGTCTCAACTTCTAGTCAACAGGAAGTTAACTTTTTGTATGCAAAGAGTTGAGGCCTTGTAATGTATTGATAAATAAAGCCTTTCTAACTTGTCTAATTTTAATATAAAAGGTTCTGTTCATAAACGAATGATTAATATTATACCGTCAATATCTTTCGGAAACTTTCATTAAATTTCTATCTTTGCGGAAATCCGTATTACCTGAATAAGATGAAACGATACCTGCTGTTATTTCTTATGTAATTGATTTCTATAAAGAGTCAACAATAACAGGGAGGTAGTCGTTATTAGGTTATAGTTAAATTTCATTTTATGAAACATTCCGTTCTTTTTGCCTGCGTGGTTGTTGGTTTGATTCTTGCCGGATGTCGTAACCGGCAGGAACCACCTGTGCCGGTAGTTGTGCAGGAGGCTGAACCTAAAGATACGGCTGTGCTGGAATTTCCTCATCCTAAAGAGAAACAGTTGACCGCTGCTGATATTTCTCTTACCAAAGAATTGCTCTATGACCAGCATACCCTCGAAGATACCTATCCATATAAGGATACGGTACGCTCTTTCAAATGGGATGTCATCCGGAACTGTCTGGCTTATATCGAGAATATGCAGCGCGATACTACTGCAAGGTGGGTGGTGTTGCAGAATTATAAGAATCTGAATAAAGAAGCTCCCCTGGTACGTAAGTTCGTGCGGAATGTGTATCGCCGTGTATCTGATACATTGGGCGTGGAGCGCTATCAATCGGTGCCGCTGTATCTGCCCGCTGATACTTTGGTGCCCGAACGTTATGGTAGAGACGGTACTATCGCTTATCTGAAAGGCGAGGAGGGAAGTTTTTACCGGATATTACCCGCCACTTTTGAAGAAGAATGGCTGGCACCACGCAGATACCTGAAACAATTGCCGGATAGCACCGTCTTTAATCATGTGATTTTTGTCGACCGCCTGGATCAGAATATTACTACCTTGGAACATGTCTCGGAAGGTGAGTGGAAGATACGCAGCATGAATCCCGCCACTACCGGAATGCATGCTCCACCCTATGCTCAGGAAACCCCACTGGGGATGTATCTGCTTCAACAGAAGAAAACGCGTATGGTGTTCCTGAAAGATGGTTCGGCGGAGACAGGAGGTTATGCCCCCTATGCCAGTCGTTTTACGAACGGAGCTTATATTCACGGAGTGCCGGTGAATGCGCCGCGTACAAGTATGATTGAGTATAGCTGGTCGTTGGGAACCACTCCACGTTCGCACATGTGTGTGCGCAATGCTACTTCACATTCCAAGTTCGTTTTCGATTGGGCGCCTACCGAATGCTCTTTGGTTGTGGTGATTGAATAGTGAATCCTCATTTTTAACTATCTGTGTGATAGGTGTCTGGAGAAAAAACTGTAATTTAGCCGCCGTTATTTCTCTGGCTAAAGTTTTATGTTGCGATTTATTGTATCCATTTTATTCTTATTTCTTCCTTGTACCTTGTTTCTGGGCGGCAAGTCGTCAGATAACATTCCAGACTCTGCTGAAAGGACTGCTGCATCTGATGTTGAGGCTTATGCGAGCTTATACCGTTCCATGCAGTTGGAAGGAGTTGTCAACTGGAAAGCTTTCCGGCAGGCTGTAGCAGGTTATTATAAAATAGACAATCGTAAACGGGAGGTGTTGACATTGATAGACTTTTCCCGTCCTTCTACCGCAAAACGTCTTTTTGTATTTGACATGAGGGAACGTAAAGTACTTTTCTCATCGGTTGTTTCCCACGGAAAGAATAGCGGTGATAATTATGCCACTTCCTTCTCTAACGAATATGGTTCCTACAAAAGTTCACTGGGGTTCTATCTTACAGAATCTACTTATCAGGGAAAGAATGGGTATTCGCTTATTTTGAATGGTTTGGAAAAAGGAATCAACGACCGGGCTCGTGAGCGTGCCATTGTGATGCATGGGGCGGCTTATGCCGATCCTTCGGTAGCCAGCAGAGGAGGACGTTTAGGAAGAAGCTTTGGCTGTCCGGCTGTTCCGCAAAAACTTTCCCGTCCTATCATTGATGCCATTAAAGGAGGAAGTGTGATGTATATCTATGCTGAAACTCCTGATTATCTGGCACACAGTTCAGTCTTAAAAGATGCAGACGGACTGTAGTTTAATTCTTTTCATTACGAAGCATATTTTTGACGTTTGTCAATTCCTGTAATCTTATCTTTTCATACCTTTGCGTGCAATTTTCAGAGGATTAATTTATGGCAACATCAAGAGAAATGACGGCAGGACGCGCATTGCCGTTGATATTCAATTTCACTATGCCTCTGTTGATGGGAAACCTGCTACAACAGACATACTCTCTGGTCGACGCGGCAATCGTAGGAAAATTCTTGGGTATTAATGCACTGGCTTCGGTAGGAGCAAGTACTTCGGTGATTTTCCTTATTCTTGGTTTCTGTAATGGATGTTGTGGAGGTTTCGGTATTCCTGTGGCGCAGAAATTCGGAGCGCGGGATTATAGCACGATGCGTCGTTATATATCGGTCAGTTTGCAACTGGCGGCGGTGATGTCGGTAGTGATTGCAGTGGTTACGAGTATTCTGTGTGGGGATATCCTGCTGATGATGCGTACACCGGATATCATATTCCAGGATGCCTACTATTATTTATTGATAACGTTTATCGGAGTTCCCTGTACTTTCTTTTATAATTTGCTGTCCAGCATCATTCGTGCTTTGGGCGATAGCAAGACGCCTTTCTGGTTTCTGTTGTTTTCTACTATACTTAATATTCTGCTCGACTTGTTCTGTATCCTAGTATTGGATTGGGGAGTGGCGGGGGGAGCCGCCATCGCTACGGTCTTTTCACAAGGCGTATCGGCTGTGTTGTGCTATGGATACATGATGCGCCGTTTTGACATATTGCGGGGAACACCGGATGAACGGAAGTTCAACGGCGCCTTGGCACGGACACTGATGTATATCGGTGTACCTATGGGATTACAATTCTCGATTACCGCTATCGGAAGCATCATGTTGCAAAGCGCCAACAATGCATTGGGAACTGCTTGTGTAGCCGCTTTTACTGCTGCCATGCGCATCAAGATGTTCTTTATGTGCCCGCTTGAAAGTCTGGGCATTGCTATGGCTACTTATACCGGACAGAATTATGGTGCGGGCAAGCCCGAACGTATTTGGATGGGAGTAAAGGTAAGTGCGCTAATGATGATTATTTACTGGGCATTTACGTTCTGCGTATTGATGCTGGGTGCACGTACGTTTGCCTTGCTTTTTGTGGAAGCGTCTGAACTGGAAATCTTGAAGGACACGGAGTTGTTTCTGCATATTTCCGTGTCCTTCTTCCCGGTTTTGGGACTGCTTTGTATTCTGCGATATACCATTCAGGGAGCGGGATATACCAATCTTGCTATGCTTTCCGGAGTTTCCGAAATGATAGCACGTGTGCTGGTCAGTCTTTATGCAGTGCCCGCTTTCGGCTATCTTGCGGTCTGCTTCGGTGATCCGACGGCATGGATTGCGGCTGTCCTGTTCCTGGTGCCGGCATTTATTTTTGTATATCGGAGGTTGCTCCGGATGAGGAGAGAACAGTGAGTATAATTTCTGTAGCTCCTTCCGGTGTCTGTGCTATTTGCATTATGTTTTTCGCAAAATGTATATTTTGTGTGTTCCTCTTCCTTTGTAATCAATACCGGTTTCGGGCTGCGCAATCCACTCTTTCAATTCGCGTGAAGCACTGGTCTTCAGCAATCCGGTCAGCTGGCAATAGTCGGAGAGTGTCATGAAAGCATTCTGGCGTAGATACTCTTTAGCTCGTTCCAATCGTTCTTGCGGCGAGAACATTTGTGATGATTGCCGGAACTTCTCGGAAGAGCGCTTCAGCTGACAGTGGCGGGATGTTCTGTGCAGTAATTCTTTATCTACTTTGAAATGGATGTCTTTCAGGCAGATGCTTACGGCATTTCGCTTGGTGTCATCTTCTTCGCCACTTTCCCGTTCGCGCCCTTTCATTAGTCCTAAGGCAGGGGTAAAGACGCCTAAGTTTTCAATCTTTACCGAGTAACCTTGTCCCATCTGGTAGGCAATTTCATCGGTGATGGCTTGTATCAGTCCTACGATATCGCCTTTGGTGAAAGATGAGGCATAGGACACTTTATCGGCGATGGCTTCTAAGTCCACCTGTCCGTATAATTTTATGCGTGGATAGAAGATTCTTTTGCCTTCTTCGTTGGGCAGGTTGAGTTCCTGCATGTTGTATTCTGCCATGAAATGATAAGATAATTAAGTTATTGGGATATTGTTTGCCAAAGTTTGTTTCAAGGCTGCGGATGTGTGTCCTTATTTTGCGGATGTCAGTTCCAAAGCTTGGAACAAATGTTCCAAGTGCGAAGATAAAGTTTATTCCTAACACTTACAATTTTTTCAGTAAGTAATAAGAAAGTTTTCTGTTAAGTGTTTGGATGTTTTTTGTTAATGGTTTGAATGGGAGATATGTATGTACAAAATAGCGTGAATATATAATTTTGTTATAGGCAGTAGGAGTGGCATTGGGAAAAACGTTATCTTTGGATCATAAAAGTAAAAGGTATGAGCCGTAACTTAAAAGCAATAACTATGTACGAATGGGCTAATGAAATGAACTGTGCCGTAACCGTATGTGATACAGAGGGAGTCATTCTCTATATGAATGAGAAAGCATGTCGCACGTTTGCCAAACATGGCAATCTGATAGGTAAGAATCTATTTGATTGTCATAACCCGCAATCGCAGGACAAGATACGTGAACTGCTTGAAACGGGAGGTGTCAATGCTTATACCATTGAGAAGAACGGAATCAGGAAGATGATTTATCAGACGGCATGGAAACAAGATGGTGTGGTGGGAGGTCTGGTAGAGATTTCGATGGAGATACCCGGAGAGACGCCCCACTATGTGAGGAAATGAATAGTAAAATGGAAAGGTGATCATGCATGATGTGTTGCGAAGGCACTGAACGAAAAATCATACATATAGATATGGATGCGTTTTACGCATCCGTAGAGCAACGTGACAATCCCGAGTTGCGCGGAAAACCTATTGCAGTGGGGTATGCGGAAGAACGGGGAGTAGTGTCGGCTGCCAGTTATGAGGCACGTCGCTATGGAGTACGTTCGGCCATGGCGTCGACGAAAGCAAAACGGATGTGCCCACAACTTATCTTTGTTCACGGACGGATGGAAGTGTATCATGAAATCTCCCGGCAAATCCATGAAATTTTCCACGAATATACAGATATCATTGAGCCACTGTCACTGGATGAGGCTTTTCTGGATGTGACAGAGAATAAGCCCGGTATTTTGTTGGCTGTAGATATTGCCAAGGAAATCAAGCAGAAAATACGGAATAAACTGAACTTGGTGGCATCTGCCGGTATATCCTACAATAAGTTTTTAGCGAAGATAGCGTCCGATTATCGTAAGCCGGACGGGCTGTGTACCATCCATCCCGATCAGGCGATGGATTTTATTGCGCGTCTGCCTATCGAGAGTTTTTGGGGGGTAGGCCCGGTGACGGCAAAGAAAATGCACTCATTGGGTATTCATAACGGCGAACAGTTGCGTGCATGTTCGCAGGCTATGCTGCTGCGTGAGTTCGGGAAGGTAGGAGCATTGTATTATGATTGTGCCCGGGGAATCGATCTTCGTCCGGTAGAGGCGGTACGTATCCGTAAGTCCATTGGGTGCGAACATACCTTGGAGAAGGATATTTCGCAACGCTCATCGGTTATTATCGAACTGTATCATGCGGCAGTGGAACTGGTAGGACGTCTGGAACATAATGATTTCAAGGGAAATACACTGACGTTGAAAATCAAATTCCATGATTTTAGTCAGATAACCCGGAGCATAACTCAATCCAAAGAACTAATTACTCTTGATGTGATCCTGCCTTTGGCTAAACAACTGCTGAAGGAGGTGGATTATGAACATCATCCCATCCGGTTGATAGGGCTTTCCGTTTCCAATCCACGGGAAGATACCGGGGAAAAAGGCGTTTGGGAACAGTTGAGCTTTGAATTTAGTGATTGGAAGTAGGTGGCTATTTGCGGGCTTGTTCGTTTATAGTTTCTTTTATGGATGATTTTGTACCCAACTACGGATAATTGAATACCTCCGTTTTACCGTAACTTACGTATCTTTGCCTCATCACAAAAAAGAAATCTAACTTTTTAATATCATGAAGAGAAACACATTTTATCGTATTATTATTTCCTTCTGCCTGCTTTTCATGGCAGGTATTTCCGCACATGCATATACAGAACGAAATCTTTTGCAAAAAGCTGCCGGTAGTGAAGAACTGCTGAAGGAGGTATTGGTGATGAATCAGAAATGGGTACCTTATCCTGCTTATACCGACCGTGCCGGTTGGGACGAATTGCTGGGTACCAATAAAGAAAATCTGATTCGTGCCGGAGAGAAAATGCTTAATTACGAATGGAAAGTAATCCGCGCCACCGATTATCTGGAATATGAACGTAGCGGCGAACGGAACATTATGCAAAATCCCTATGAGGCCAACCGGAAAGCAATCAACGTCCTGACGCTTGCCGAACTTGCCGAAGGAAAAGGACGGTTTATCGACCAACTGATAAATGGAGCATTTTATAGTTGCGAGATGACTTCCTGGGTACTTTCTGCCCATCTGGTACGCCAGAGCACCAAACGCTCTTTGCCCGATTATCGCGAACAGGTGATTGATCTGGGTTCGGGAAACTTCGGTTCCATGCTATCGTGGGTATATTACTTCTTCCATGATTCTTTCGATAAAATAGATCCTGTAATCTCTCAGCGCTTGCGTCATACTTTGCAGGAGCGTATTCTCGATCCTTATATGAACAATGACCGGGAATGGTGGATGGCTTTCCAATGGAAACCGGGAATGATTATCAATAATTGGAATCCCTGGTGTAACTCCAATGTATTGCAATGCTATCTTTTATTAGAGAATGACCGTGATCGTCTGGCAAAGGCTGTTTGGCGCAGCATGCAGTCGGTAGACAAGTTCATCAATTTTGTAAAGGCTGATGGTGCTTGTGAAGAAGGTCCTTCTTATTGGGGACATGCAGCCGGGAAAATGTATGATTATCTCCAGATACTTTCGGATGGAACAGATGGGAAAGTATCTCTTTTCAAGGAACCGATGATTCGCCGGATGGGAGAATATATCAGTCGTACGTATGTAGGAAACGGTTGGGTAGTGAACTTTGCGGATGCTTCTGCCAAGGGTGGAGGTGATGCACCGTTGATTTACCGTTATGGTCGTGCAGTTGGCAGTGAGGAAATGATGCAGTTTGCAGCCTATCTACTGGATGGTAAACGTCCTTCTGTGCCTTTGGGTAATGATACTTTCCGCTCCTTGCAGTCCATATTATGGAATGGAGAACTGGAAAAGACGGCCGCTGCCCATACCATACCGGCTTGTACCTGGTATCCTGAAACGGAATTCTGCTATCTGACCAATAAGTCCGGTTGGTTCCTGGCTACGAAAGGCGGATTCAATAATGAAAGTCATAATCATAATGATGTAGGCACATTTTCATTGTATGTCAATACGATACCTGTGCTGATTGATGCGGGGGTAGGAACTTATACACGTCAGACGTTCAGTAGTGAACGTTATACCATCTGGACCATGCAAAGTAATTACCATAACTTGCCGATGATTAACGGAGTACCCCAGAGTTTCGGTCAGAATTATAAGGCTACGGATGTTGTCTGCCAACCGAAGAAACGTTTCTTCTCAGCGAATATTGCGACTGCTTATCCGAAAGAAGCCGAGGTAAATAACTGGACACGTGCCTATTCATTAGGCGATAAGCAACTGACGATTATCGATAATTTCTCCCTGAAATCAGCGAAAGAACCTAATCAGGTGAACTTCCTCACTTGGGGAAAGGTGGATATTTCCGTGCCCGGAAAGGTGACGATAGACGTACAGGGACAGAAAGTAACTTTGGAATATCCCGGTGAGTTCACAGCAACCGTTGAAACAATCAATTTGCCTGATACACGTCTTTCCAATGTTTGGGGAACGGAGATTTACCGTATTGCCTTGAAAGATAAAGATGCGCGATTAACAGGTAAGTATAAGTTTGTTATTAAATAAAAAAACTATATTTGCGTATTAGAATACAAGAAACGCAAAATTATGGGATGTTTTATGAATTTATTATGGCTGGTGTTCGGAGGTATTTTTACCGCTATAGAATACCTTGTTGCCAGTTTATTGATGATGATTACCATTATCGGTATTCCGTTCGGTATGCAAACTCTGAAAATGGCTTCACTTGCATTATGGCCTTTCGGTAAAACGGTGCGGAGTGGCGAACGTTCGGCTGGTTGCCTGTATATACTGATGAATGTGTTGTGGATATTTTTGGGAGGTATCTGGATTTGCCTTTCTCATCTGGCATTCGGTGTGGTGCTGTGTATCACCATTATTGGCATCCCCTTCGGGCTACAGCATTTCAAACTGGCAGGATTAGCTTTGACGCCTTTTGGAAAAGACATCATAAGCGACTGATAAAAGAAGAGGGCGAAAAACTTTTCGGTTTTCCGCCCTCATTCATTTTATTTAAAGGTGTTATTTTACATGGTAGCCTGCTTTGCGAGCAGTTTTTGAAGTTTGCCATTCAAAGCCTGGCACATAGTTCCGTTTCCCATTGCTTGATAGCGTTTAATACGGTACTGTAACATAAAAATTTCATTTGCATTCTTTTTCATAATTGTCATCTTTTTGTGCTTTCCGCGTTTCGGAAAGCGGGTTTTACATCTTTTCTTTTATCTTATTAACGCTGCAAAGATACGAATTGTTCACGATAAACATGTTTTAAAACATAAAACAATGCACTTTCTCCTCGTTTTTCTTTAGAAACGCCCGGTTTTGCTATATGCATATTACAAAAGTGTGACTAAAAATGGGATAAATGACCTATGTACGATCTATTAATAATTTGTATACCTTTGTAGCATCTTACACATAATCAACCCTTACAAACAGGAAGTCATAATGATAAATAAACTGTTGACACTTTTACGAAGCCCTTATCCATCATTGGTGAAGAGATGGAAAAGCGTGATAATACCTTCACTTATAGTGTTTCTGATCCTTTTTGTGTTGCAGCCTTTTGGCATTTCTATGATGGGAGGCTATAAATTCTGGGTAGTGTTAGGTTATGGAGTGGTTTCTTCATTGGCACTGAGTATCTCCACGTATTTGTTTCCTGCTTTGTTTCCCCGTTATCATAGTGAGAAGAACTGGACATTAGGCCGCGAATTGTTAGGAACGTTAGGAGCTTGTTTGCTGATTGCGATAGGTAACTGTTTCTATACGGCTTGGGTATTTGGTTCATTCATACTGAGCTGGAAAGGATTTCTGATAAGTTTGGCTTGGGTGGCGGTTCTTGCTCCTTTCCCTATTGTCTTCTTTTTGATGTGGAATCGTAATTTGCAGCTGGTACGTAATCTGAAGGAGGCAACGGAGATTAACTACGCTCTTGCGAAAAGAGAGAATACCCAGAAGGAGAAGATTCGGACAAGGAATGAGGAACAGATAGGAGAAGGTAGGGCAGTAGAAGAAGAAGAAGAAGAAACTCCTATGCAGTTGGTTTTCTCCGGCGGAACGAAAGAAATGCTGGAAGTGGATGCCCATACCTTATTTTATGTAGAAGCAGAAGGGAATTATATAAGAGTAGCTTACAGTAGTGCGGATAAGATGCAGCAAAAGTTAGTGCGGGCTACTATGAAGCAGGCAGAAGAAGCGGTTGCTGCCTGTTCGTTCATTGTCCGTTGTCACCGGGCCTTTCTGGTGAACATACGCACTGTGGTAAAAGTAGATGGAAACTCACAAGGATACCGTTTGAGACTGGAAGGATGTACGGAAGAAGTTCCGGTTTCCAGAGGCTATGCAAAAGAGATAAAAACGCTGATAGAAGGAGGTGCGGAAGGGTAGTCATTCGTCACAGAATAAAGAAAAATACAGCCATTCGTCACAGGAGGAGTGCTGTTTGTCACATATCCGGGCAGTCTGTCCCGGATATTTTTTTGCCTGAAAATCATAGTCTATGTTTGCTGACGGAAATCGTAAAGAACATAGATTAAATGAAAAGATTGATTCTACTTTTTAGTGTAAGTGTATTGCTGACGGTGCAGCACTTGGAGGCGCAGACAGCTGTGACGGATACCATTTTCTTGCAACTATACAATCAGTGTAGATTTGAACGAAGTGGTAGTGAAAGGTAAAAGAACGCCTGTTGCCAACAGTCGTTGGAGTGATATGAGTCCAGTGGAACTGGTGACTGTGGGAGGTGCAAACGGTGATTTGTATCAGGCATTGCAGACACTGCCGGGCACGCAGGTACAAGGAGAAAGTGGCCGTCTGCTGGTGCGCGGCGGAAGTAGTGATGAAACACAGACATACATTGACGGAATGCACGTCTTGAATCCTTATACGGCTACAGGTATAAACTCACCGGCACGAGGACGTTATTCCACTTTTATGTTCAGTGGTGTCAATCTGGAATCGGGCGGGGCTCCGTTGGAATACGGGGATGCACTCTCGGCTGTGTTACCGTTGGAGACAAAGGATAAGAGCCCTATCAATAAGTTAGGTATCAATGCCTCTACGGTAGGCTTCGGTGGAGGAGGTACACGGGCTTTCGATAAAGGTTCGCTTTCGGTGAACCTGGATTATCAGGACTTATGTGTCTATGATCATATCTATTCAGGACGTACGGATTTTGAAGATCCCTACCGGATGATGACCGGATCGGCACAATTTCGCTATCATCCCGATGATGCTACGCTTTTCAAGATTTATGGCGGCTATGATCATACTGATTTTTCCAATTATGAAGGTGCTGAACGTAGACTGTTCGATTTGAATGAGAATAATTTCTATCTCAATACAACTTTCCGTAAGCGTACTTCCGGTGGATGGAACTGGTTTGCAGGTGTAGCATTCTCTTTCTTTGAACAGAAGATAGGTAATGTATCACTTTCGACAGATCATTGGATGGAACAACAACAGGAACTTCATGCAAAGGCAAAAGTGTTCAAGCGTATTTCTCCGGCTTTTCGTCTGGATATGGGAGTGGAGAGTTTTATCCGCCGGTATGAGAATCGTTATCAATACCAGATGAAAGAGGCGGAGGGAATAGATAGCCATCATGAAATCAATCCGACGATCAGTGCAGGCTTTCTTTCGGCGACTTACTATCCGGTGGAGCAACTAAAGGCGGAACTTTCTGTCCGCACAGAATATACTTCATTGAATGAAAAGGTGAATTTCTCACCCCGTCTGGCTGTTAATTACTATTTGGGAGATGTAGTACTCTCTGCTACGGCGGGACGATATACACAGTTGCCGGTTAGCAGATTGCTGGCTCAGGAGAACAAGTTGAAATCGGAATCATGCATTCAGTATAATGTGGGTGCACAGTATGAGGGTGATGGGCGTTTCTACAAAGCTGAACTTTATTATAAGAAATATGACCGTCTGGCATTGGTTGAAAAGGGAACGGTAGATGCAGCGGAAGTACTGACTTCCGGTGGTTATGGCTACAGTAAAGGTTTCGACTTATTCTTTAATGACCGTGTCCTGCTGAAGAATCTGGAATACCAACTTTCCTATACATATAATATTGCCAAGCGGAAGTTTCAGGAATATACGGAACTGACTACTCCGCAATATGCCACTCAACACAATGCATCCCTAGTGCTGAAGTATTCCATTCCGCGAATCGGCACGATAGTCGGTTTGACGAACCGTTTCAGCAGTGGGCGTCCTTATCATAATCCGGATTTGCTGGGTTTGATGAATGATCATGTAAAGCCTTATAACAGTCTTGATCTCGGACTGACATTCCTGCCCAGTAAGAAGGTGATTATTCATGCTTCTGCTACCAATATCCTTTGTCGGAAAAATGAGTTTGGGCGGGTGAATAATAAAGCTATTCTGGCTTCAAACGATCATTTCTTCTATATCGGGGTGTTTATCACACTTGGGAAGAAGGCGGCTTATGATGTTTCTAATTTCTAATTTAATTAAAAAGAAAGGTCCGCGTTCGTCCGCCTAATCCGTGTTGTCCGCGTATCTATTTATAAACTCTTTAAAAACAATTCAAATGAAAGCAATGATTATTAGTTTCGTATGTGTTTTGACTTTTGCAACTCAAAGTCTGTCTGCACAAAATCTTACTCTGGAAGTACGTGGTATTGAAAATGTGACTGGTAAACTCTATGTCGCCATCTACAACTCTCAGGAGACATTCATGAAGAAGCCGCTTACTGGTTTTGCAGTAGAGGTGAAGGATAAAGTTGTGTCTATCCCCTGTAAAGGACTCCCGGCAGGAACTTATGCCTTCTCCATGTATCAGGATGAGAATGGAAATGGTAAATTGGATACCGGTGCTTTCGGTATTCCTGTGGAGAAGTTTGGTTTCAGCAATGATGCTGAAGGTGTTATGGGCCCCCCTTCCTACGAAAAATGCAGTATTACTTTCTCTGAGGATACAACTTTAGTGGTACATCTGAAATAAACTTCAGATAATTCTTTAACTTTGTAGCTCACACCTTAATTAATGTAAGTATTATGAGACGAGCTACACAACTTTTCGGAATATGCTGGCTACTTTGTCTGCTTGCTGCCTGTGGAGAATCCCATTTCATGACCGATGCCTCGTATCGTTCGCGCGTAGAGCAGGACTTTCAGCAAAAGAAGGCTCTGATGCCGCAGGGAGAACTATTTACGATACTGGATGATGCTTCGCTGAGCACTTATGAGCAGGAAGCCTTGGAATTCCTTTATGCCTATATGCCACTGGCGGATATTACTGATTATCCCGGTGAATTTCACTTAATGAATATCCGCGCATCCCAGCGTGCCGCAGAGGAAATGCCTTGGGGAAAGACCATTCCCGAAGATTTGTTCCGTCATTTTGTACTTCCGGTGCGGGTGAACAACGAACAACTGGATAGTGCGCGGGTAGTGTTCTATAAGGAGTTGAAAAATCGTGTGAAGTCCCTTTCTTTATACGATGCCATCCTGGAAGTGAATCATTGGTGTCATGAGAAAGCTGTCTATATGCCTTCCGATGCCCGTACCAGTTCACCACTGGCAACAGTGAGTACTGCTTACGGGCGTTGTGGCGAAGAATCTACCTTGCTGGTGGCGGCACTTCGCTCGGTAGGCATTCCGGCACGGCAGGTTTATACACCACGATGGGCACATACGGACGATAACCATGCATGGGTGGAAGCCTGGGCAGATGGTAAATGGCATTTCTTGGGTGCCTGCGAACCGGAACCGGTACTGGATCTTGGTTGGTTCAATGCACCTGCCAGTCGCGGAATGTTGATGCACACAAAGGTTTTCGGACGTTATGAAGGAAAAGAAGAAGTAATGTCTGTTAACCCCACGTATACGGAAATCAATGTGATTGATAATTATGCGCCTACAGCGCAAGCCAAGGTTATGGTGAAAGATGAAGCGGGAAATCCGGTTCCTGACGCCTGCGTGGAGTTCAAACTCTACAATTATGCGGAATTCTATACCGTAGCAACGAAACATACCGACGACAGCGGTATGTGCGGACTGACTGCAGGAAAAGGGGATATGCTTGTCTGGGCCTCCAAAGATGGCCGTTTCGGTTTCTCCAAACTTTCCTTTGGCAAGCAAGCGGAGCTGACCGTAACCCTTGATAAGGAAGCGGGTGACAGTTTCACGGTAGATGTTGATATCGTGCCTCCCGCAGAAAGTGCCAACTTACCCGACGTGACGCCGGAACAGCGGGCGGAAAATGACCGCAGACTGGCAGTAGAAGACTCTATTCGTAATGCTTATGTGGGTAAGTTCATCTCGGAAGAGGCAGCACGCAATTTTGCGAGAGATTATAAGTTAGATCGGGATGCAGTAGCCAAGATTCTGATTGCCGCCCGTGGGAATTACAAAGTAATTTATGAGTTCATGACTCGTCTGCGTTCTGATAACTCCAGGAAAGGAGGAATAGACCTTTTGCAGCAGATTTCGGCAAAAGACCTTCGTGATGTTCGTCTGGATGTGTTGATAGATCACATGCAGTCTCGTGTGCGTACGACGAATGCCGGATATTTCCGTAAATATGTGCGCAATCCGCGCGTAAGCAATGAGATGTTGACTCCGTATAAAACTTTCTTTGGCAAGGTGATTTCGAAAGAAGATGTTGAGGCTTATGTGGCAGAGCCTATGAAGATGGTTGCATGGGTGGCAAAGAACATTCAGGTGAACAAGGAATGTAATCTGGGGGCGCCTCCTGTATCTCCCGAAGGTGTGTGGAAAGCACGTTTGGCCGATCCCCACAGTCGTGATATCTTCTTCGTGTCCATGGCGCGCAGCATGGGAGTTCCCGCACGCATTGATGAGGTGACGGGTAAAGTACAGCTGATAACTGACGACGGAGCCATAGATGTGAACTTCGAAGCAGTCGGACAGGCACCTGCGCAGAGGGGCAGGCTTGCAGCTAAATATACACCGATTCAGTCATTGGATAATCCGAAATATTATTCTCATTTCACTATTTCCAAAGTAACTCCGCAAGGTAATTTGCAGTTGTTGTCTTATGATGAGGGTGACACTGACATGGGTGGCGGCGTTACATGGAGCAGTTTGCTGAAGGAGGGAACGTCTCTGGATGCCGGAGATTATATTCTGGTAACCGGTACCCGCCTGGCAAGTGGTGGTGTATTGGCGCAAATGACATCATTGAATATAAAAGCAGGTGGACGTACAGAAACGAAACTGGTGATGCGTGAAAATAAAGATGAAGTACAGGTTATCGGAAACTTCAATTCGGAGAGCTTGTTCACAACATTGGAAGGCGGCAACAAGCAAAGTCTGCTTCAAGCCTGTGGCCGTGGATACTTCGTTATCGGTATTCTTGGGGTGAACCAGGAGCCTACAAACCATGCCTTACGGGATATCTCTGCTTTGAAAACCGACCTGGAGAAATGGGGTAGAAAGCTTGTATTACTCTTCCCGAATCAGGAACAGGCCGGCAAATATCGTGCTGCTGACTTCCCCGGTTTACCCAATACTGTGATTTATGGAATCGACACAGAAGACATAGCTCAGCAGATTGTGAAGAATATGAAGCTGAAACGTAAAGATACATTGCCCATATTTATCATTGCCGATACCTTCAATCGCGTGGTATTTGTTTCACAGGGTTATACCATCGGCTTGGGTGAGCAGTTGATGAAAACGGTGAAAGGACTATAAGAAAAGCAACAATAGAGTGGGAGAGGCTTATTTGCAAGCCTCTTCCATTTTTTGTATCACTTCCGGTGAGGGCAACCCCTCTGTCATTCCTGTCAGCAATAAACTGAAGTTATCGGCTAACACTTCTTCCGGGTCAATGATGTACTGAGTATTACGTCCCATTTTGTCATAAAAATCAGAGGCTTCGTTAATAGAGTAAACCACTGTCTTACCTTCTTTCTCAATCGCTTTGCAGGTATTCTTGTCGATGGGAACGAGGCCAATGTTGAGGTATTGGAAGAAGCTACCTCCCTCATAAGGCCTGGTTGAATAAATAACCATGCAGCAATCTTTCTCTTCGCCGTTGATGGTAAAAGTAGCATAACTGTCGTGGCGGATAACATCCGGATTGGAGATAAACCGTTCTTTCAACTCTTCGGGAAATTCTATTTCCTTCGGAAGAATATTAAAACCGATGATGCTGTACATCTTCTTACGGAAATCCGGATTGTTCCGGGTAAGGACGTGAAATGCTTCATGTGCCAACAATTTGGTTACATATTCAGGATGTTCGAGTAACCTGTCGATAAGTACGATGTAAGTATCTCGGGTATATTCTCCCGCACCACCTTCTTCTTTTATCGTTGACTTTATTAATCTGACTTCTTCTGGGAAAGGGAGTCTCAGGCTTTTTTCACGGATAATCTGATTGATGGATTGAGACGATTTCCGAAGCAAAGCCGTTTCCTCGTCATTCCAATTACGGGTCTGTGCACCGGCAAACTGCAAATATCCCTGTTTTCCGCCTTCGATACCAACAGTGTGTGAAGCCAAGTCAAATGAGCTCCATCTGCGGATATGCTCATCTTCTTTCTGAAGTAGGAGTGCGGCTTCTTCCTGTTTCAGGAAAGCAGGCGTAATGGTGTCGGAAGTAGAGTTTGGGGAACTTTGGTTTTTAGCTTCATGCGCACATGAAATGCTGAGGAGAGTTAATAAAGTGATTACACTCAATACCTTCATATTGATTGTTTTAAATTAATTCTTAATTGGACCGATCAACGCCTTTATTGTTTTTTTTACGCGTTCTGCGGTAGTGATGGGGCGACGATACTCTTCTATGTTCACAGTACCCCCCATCGAAACTGTTCCGTTCCTGTGCAGCATTTTGCTTTCGATGGTCTCTCTTGCTGAGAAGTGGAACTCCCGGATACCGGTTTCCATGGCGATGTGAGCGATATTATTTTCATTTACTCCGCAACCTGCCAACAGGATAATGCGCCCGTCTGCCTGCTGCTGCAATTTCTTTAATAAAGGGATGCCCTGTTCGGCCGTGGCCTGTGCACCGGAAGTAAGAATACGGTTACAACCTAACTCTATGATTTGCTCCAGCGCTTCCTGCGGATTGCGGCATACGTCGAAAGCACGATGGAACGTAACGGATATACCTTGTGAAACTTCGATCAGCTGCCTCATTAAGGACAGGTCTACATCTCCTTTAGCGGTAAGACAACCGAATACAACTCCGTCTGCTCCCAATCGGCGGGCGTTGTCGATATCCTTCAGCATAATGCGTTGCTCAATGGGGGAGTACAGAAAATCTCCGCCACGGGGACGGATGATGACGTGCAAAAGAGTCTTTGTTAAGGCTTCCCGGGCAATGACGATATCTCCGTAGGATGGGGTAGTACCCCCTTCTGGTATTCCGGCGCATAATTCCACCCGATTTGCTCCTCCTGCCTGTGCGGCAAGGCAACTCTCCACAGAGTTGGCACAAACTTCAAATTGATATTGCTCCATAATTGATAATCAGGATTACTTGGTTTGTAGATGCAAAAATAAGAAACAGTTTCGTGAATGGCAAAGAAAACAAAAAGAGGCAGGGATTTTTTGTTTCCCCACCTCTTTATCACTAGTTTCAATCTTTACAATTTATTTCGCATAACTTACTGCGCGTGTCTCACGGATTACTGTGATCTTCACCTGTCCCGGATAAGTCATCTCATCCTGTATCTTCTTCGCAATTTCACCGGAAAGGTTTTCAGTCTGCTTATCGTCAATCTTATCAGCACCAACGATTACACGCAACTCGCGACCTGCTTGGATAGCATACGTCTTTGTCACACCCGGATAGGCCATTGCCAATTGTTCCAGATCGTTCAGACGCTTGATGTAAGCCTCAACAATTTCGCGACGTGCTCCCGGACGGGCACCTGAGATAGCATCACATACCTGTACAATGGGTGCCAGAAGGCTCGTCATCTCCACTTCATCGTGGTGGGCACCGATAGCGTTGCAGATATCCGGTTTTTCCTTGAATTTCTCAGCCAGCTTCATACCATAGAGTGCATGCGGCAATTCCGGTTCTTCATCGGGCACTTTACCGATATCATGCAGCAATCCGGCACGTTTTGCTTTCTTGGGGTTCAGACCCAGTTCCGATGCCATCACAGCGCAGAGGTTGGCTGTTTCGCGGGCATGCTGCAACAGGTTCTGACCATAAGAAGAACGATATTTCATCTTACCGATAATACGGATCAGTTCAGGATGCAAACCATGGATACCGAGGTCAATCGTAGTACGTTTACCGGTTTCGATGATTTCTTCTTCCACTTGCTTGCGTACCTTAGATACAACTTCTTCGATACGTGCCGGGTGGATACGTCCGTCAGTCACCAACTGATGCAGTGCCAGGCGGGCTATTTCACGACGTACAGGGTCGAAAGCTGATAATACGATAGCTTCGGGCGTATCATCTACCACAATTTCCACACCTGTTGCGGCTTCAAGCGCACGGATATTGCGGCCTTCGCGACCGATAATGCGTCCCTTGATTTCGTCTGATTCAATGTGGAATACAGTCACTGAATTTTCGATGGCAGTTTCCGTAGCTACACGCTGTATGGATTGTATTACAATACGCTTTGCTTCTTTGCTGGCAGTCAGCTTGGCATCGTCCATGATGTCGTTGATGAAGGACTGGGCCTGCGTCTTGGCTTCTTCTTTCAAAGACTCGATCATACGTTCTTTGGCTTCGTCGGCCGAAAGACCGGAAATGGTTTCCAGTTTTTCAATTTCCTGCTGTTGCAGTTTATCCAGTTCGTCTTTCTTCTTGTCGATAATAACCAGTTGGGCTTCCAGGTTTTCTTTCACCGCTTCAGCTTCTGATTTCTTACGCTGTATCTCTTCTTGGCGTTGGTTCAGCACCAACTCACGTTGTTTCAACTTGTTCTCCGCTTGCTGAATTTTCTGGTTACGGATCGCTACTTCTTTCTCCAAGTCTGCTTTTTTGTTCAGGAACTTCTCCTTTACTTCGAGCAACTTATTCTTTTTAATCACTTCCGCTTCAGCCTCGGCTTCTTTCAGAATGTTGTCATATTTGGACTTCAAACCGTGCTTGAAGAACATGTACGACAGAAATCCACCGATAATGAAACAGGCAATGGATACTAGTATTGTTACTGTCATTTCAATTTGTTTTAAGTATATAAATAAAAAACGCACTGCAGGAAAGCCACCCTCATGCTTTTTAAAAGGGACACTTTCACACAGTGCGTGGATTTTCTAATTCTTTTGCTGGCTTTGGTGTTCTGAGGAAAAGCTTCCGGACGTTTACAGTCCTTTGAAGTATGTTTCCAGCACCTCTGTCAGTTCTTCTATCTTGTCGGCATACGGACGAGTATCGTTTCGGTTTTTCATTTTCAGGTTCTCCAAAGCAAATTGATAGGCCACCATGGCTATAATCTTTTCGGGAGTCACATTCTGGTAATGTTCTCGATACGCATTGAGCCGTATATCCACCTGTTTGGCGGCTTCTCTTACCATTTCTTCCTCCTCGCGCAGTATGGTGAGGGGGTAGGTTGAGCCTGCCATTTGCAGGTTTATCTTTATTTTATCGTTCATACATCTCGTTATTCATTCAACAAAGCGATGCATTTATCGACTTCACGCACTAATTTGGACAAT
>OGSD01001537.1_pt1 | contig 21344 bp, 20 predicted proteins | sample 1553571 | NCBI WGS metagenome assembly OGSD01 (sample SAMEA2580072, study PRJEB22360) | human gut metagenome | biome: human gut; feature: human-associated habitat; material: faeces | place: Denmark | collected 2008/2010 | reverse complement strand
TTTCATTTTTAAACCCAGCAGCCTGCACAAAATTGTGGGATATCAGAAAAAACACAATAATTTTGCACACTTTACTTGTCAAAATAGTTACAAAACGGTACACTTCCCGCTGTTATATTGAAAACAACTTTCAGAGCCAAAATTGTAAAAATGAAAATCATTTTCACAATTTGAAGCGTTTTTTCTGCCAAAACTGTGCCCTCTGCACAGAACCGGCGGGCAAAATGTGGTCATTACGCCTCTTGCACAGCGGCGCGGTTTCTCTTATACTTTTATATAAGAAGGTAATCACCAAAACGGCACCGGTGCACTGCCGGCAGCCGAGTGAGGAGAAGGAAGAATGTCTACTAATTTTTGGGAGCTGCTGCAGCAGCATCAGGGCGACCTGACAAGATCCGGCCGCACGGTGGCGGACTATCTGGTGCAGCACGCTGCGGAGGCACAGTATCTGTCCATATCGTCGCTGGCCAGAGAGTGTCAGGTGGCTGAGGCCACGGTGTTCCGGTTCTGCCGGGCGCTGGGCTTTGAGGGCTACCATGAAATGCGCATTGCGCTGGCTCAGGCCAATGCCACCGGCGTGCTGGTGAACCAGCAGGAGCCCGCCCCGGACGCCGACACCGCCACTTTGTGCGAGCACGCTTCGGCGCTGTTCATGACCGCCATCAACGGCACCCAGAACGCCCTTTCGCCGCAGGCGGTGGAGCAGGCCGTGGCGCTGCTGCACAGTGCCCGGCAGGTGTTCTGCATGGGACAGGGCGGCAGCATGGCAGCCGCCAACGAGATCTGCGCCCGGTTTGCCTGCATCACCAACAAGTTCCGCGCCGTTGCCGACAGCCATATGCAGGTAATGGCTGCCAGCCTGATGACCGAGCAGGACGTGGTGCTGTTCGTCTCCTACTCCGGCGCTACCCGCGACCTGATAGAGACCCTGCGCACCGCCAAGGCCAACGGGGCAAAGGTCATCCTGATCACCCACTACGAGGACTCCCCCGGCGCAAAGCTGGCAGACCTTGTGCTGCTGTGCGGCGCACAGGAAAGCCCGCTGGACTCCGGCAGCATCCCCATCAAGGTGGCAGTGCTGTATGTGGCCGAGGTGCTGGTGCTGCGGTACATTCTGGACGACAAACCCGGCAGCACCGAAGCGCAGGAGCGCACCACCGAAGCGCTGGCTGTAAAGCTGCTCTGAGCGGTTGTCTCCGGCAAAACGTGCAAGCAAAAAAGGTGAAGTGACCAAAAGATCACTTCACCTTTTTGTTTTGTCAGCTCGGCAGCGGGGCGTCCGTGTCCCCGCCGGGGTCTACGCCAAAGGCGTCGTCCAGTTCCTCCGGCAGCGGGTCGGGGTCTGCATCAAAGGCGGCGTCCGGGTCTACGCCAAACAACTCGTCCAGCTCTGCCGGCGGGGCATCGGGGTCAAAGGGTTCTGCAGGCTCGACCGGGTCTATAGGCTCAACGGGGTCAGGGTCTGCCACAGGGCGTTGGGCGGCGGTCTTTTTCCACTGGGCGTAAAGCTCTACCGTGTCGCCATCCCGCCAGTCGGTCACGGGCACGCCGTTTACCCAGTACCATGTACCTGTGCCGTCCTCTTCCGTGTTCCAGCCCGCAAAAGCATAGCCCGCCCGCTTGAACATACAAGGGTGCACCGTTACGTCCGCAGCGCTGCGGCAGTACACAGTCTTTACCGTTTCCTCAAGGGCATCGTCCGGCTCAAAGTTCGCGTGATAGTGCAGGGCAAGGCCGGCGGACGGTGTGGGGCTGCTCAGCCCCGGGGCTAAGCTCGGGCCGGGCATAGGGGTGGTGGAGCCGGGGGTGTTTTTTTCCTTTACCACGACCCAAATTTGGCATTTTCTCAACGTACCGTCATCGTTTACCACCACTCCATGGTCACCAAACTTTGGTGTACCCGATGGTATCACCAGATTGCCTTTCAGCGTTGTATTTCCGTTGAATTTTGTATAATTGCTATTAGCTTCCGGTTTTTTACCCAGACTATATCCAACCGGAATATACGTCTTTCCACTATTTACAGTATTCTCTTTGAATTCAAACTCCAACGGCAAGCCATAAGGACGGGCATAATGTTCTTTGTAACTTTCACCTTCTGGGTATCCCCGGTATCCGCATTTGCTTCTACTTCTGCGATTGTGTCTGTAAATGTAATCTTGGAAGGTACGCTCCACTCGTAAGAAGCGGTAACAACATATTCCACATTGGTGCTTGCTGTCGTGGTCCGGTTATTTTTCATATTTCATGTTGTATTCTTTAGCAAAGCAGCCTCAATCGTTTACTTTTATATAGCAAACGGCAGTTTTTACTTTATTTGTAAAAAGTTGGCAAGCTGCACCGCGCTGCGCGGCGCAGCCCATGGCAAGGCAGCACAGCATGAGCTATGTTCACCTTTGATGTGAATCAGGTGAAAAAGCAGACAGGCCGCATCCCTTGACTTCCGCCTTTAGGGGGAGTATACTCCGTGGCAGTGAAATATTCGGCTATGACGAGAAAGAGTACCCGGAAAGAATGCTGCAGAGAGCTGCCGGATGGTGTAAGGCAGTGCAGGGCGTCCGTGGGAAGATCCTCTCCGAGCTTTCCGGCTGAATGGGCGGTGTATGCGCCCCAGTAAGCGGGAACGGCAGGCCCCCGTTATCACGGGCCGCGCATTGTTGGATGCGCACTGAGGGGCCTGGCTTTGCACCGGCAATAAAAGTGGTACCGCAGAGGAGTTTATACGCCTTTGTCTCTTACGAACCGTAAGGGACAAAGGCGTTTTTGTTTGTGGGAAAGCCATTTTCCGGATGTTTCATTGCCTTTGCATCCGCAAAAATAAGCGTTCAGGAAAAGGGAGTATTATCATGAAAACATTGGAAAAAGTAAGCGACTTTGTGGGCAAGTACATGGCCGCCATCGTCATTGTGGTGGCGGCACTGGCTCTGCTGTTCCCCGGCACCTTCAATGTGGTAAAGACCGCATGGGTCAACACCCTGCTGGGCATCGTCATGTTCGGCATGGGTCTCACCCTGAAGCCGGAGGACTTCAAGGTAGTGTTCAGCCGCCCGAAAGACGTGATCATCGGCTGCATTGCGCAGTTCACCCTGATGCCCTTTCTGGCATGGGCGCTGACGCAGCTGTTCCACCTGCCCACCGAGCTTGCCATCGGCGTCATCCTTGTGGGTACCTGCCCCGGCGGCACCTCCTCTAACGTGATGACCTATCTGTCCAAGGGCGACGTTGCACTGTCCGTCGGCATGACCGCAGTTTCCACCGTGCTGGCGCCCTTCCTCACCCCGCTGCTCACCCTGCTGTATGCCGGCCAGCGCGTGGATGTGAACCCTGTAAATATGTTCCTGTCCATCGTCAAGGTGGTGCTGGTTCCCATCGCACTGGGCTTTGTGGTCAACCACTTCTTCCATGCCTTCACCCAGAACGCCGTCCGGGTGCTGCCGCTGGTCTCCACCACCGCCATCGTGCTCATCATCTGCGCTGTTGTGTCCGCAAACTCCGCCAAGATCATGACCAGCGGCCTGCTGATCCTTGCCGTGGTCATTCTGCACAACCTGCTGGGCTACCTCACCGGCTTTGGCGTGGGTAAGCTGCTGAAGCTGGATTCCACCAAGTGCCGTGCAATTTCCATCGAGGTCGGAATGCAGAACTCCGGTCTGGCCACCTCTCTGGCTGCCGCCCACTTTGCACAGTATCCGCTGGCAACCATCCCCGGCGCTGTGTTCTCGGTGTGGCATAACATTTCCGGTGCCGTCCTCGCCAACTTCTTTGCCCGCACCGCGGAAAAGAAAGATTGATTTTTCCTATATAATATAAGGGGCTTCTGCATAAGGTTCATCCTGGATCTTTTCTATAGATGACGGAGCAAAAAAGACAGGAAATTGAAAATCTGCTTAGCGAAGAACGCGCGGAAGATGATTTCATAATCGGAGGCAGGATACAGACATTATCACAAAAAGGAGGTATTTTTCCACATGAGCACACCCATACAGTTGAAAATCCGAGGTCACGCCAAATGACGCTACATCGACGAAGGCATCACCGGAACCTCCGCCAAAAAACGCCCGTCCTTCATGAAAATGCTTTCCGATGCCAAATGCGGAAAATTCGATCTGATCGTTACGCGTGAGGTCTGCCGCTTTTCCCGCAACACCGTCGATACCCTTCAGCTCACCCGCGAACTCCGCAATTTCAGCGTAGAGGTCTTTTTTGTATCCGACAATATCTGGACAATGGACGGCGATGGCGAACTCCGGCTTTCCATCATGGCAACCATGGCGCAGGAGGAAAGCCGCAAGATCTCAGAGCGTGTTCTTGCCAGGCAGAAGATAAGCCGGAAGAACGGCGAGCTTTACGGCAGCGGCAACATTATAAAGCGTTGATTGGACACCAATATTGTCCATCCGGCAAACTTCCATTGGGATTTTTCTATATGGCTTTGCATAGAAAAACCGCCCCGGCTTCCTGTATCGGAAACCGAGGCGGTTCGTTTACTTTATGGGTGCTTTTTCAAACACTCAATGCCTACCAACTGGCATTCAGTTTTTGAAGTTTTAGTCATATCTGTATTTAGAGGACTTTCCGTACACCTTCCGGAGCGATTTTTTCAGGCTGACCACCGTTTCTTTGATGATCTTTGCCTCATCGGCGGAGCAATCCGCAAGCTGTTCGGTCATCCAGCTGTCGAACACCGGCTTTGCTTTTTTGATCTCAATGCACAGCAGCTCGTCCGCCGAGCAGTCCAGCGCGTTGATGATGTCGATCAGCGTTTTCAGGCTGGGCACGGAGTTGCCTGTTTCGATATGGCTGATGTGCGTGACCACAACGCCGACCTCATTGGCCAGCTGCTCCTGCGTCATGCCCTTTGCAAGGCGGCAGGCACGGATGCGTTTTCCGATGTCGGCGTAATCCACCATAGTACAAGTACCCTCCGTTTTGTGAAGTGATACTTGTATTGTATGTGCAATCGACCGAGATTGTAATAACCTGAAAGTGCAGTGGACTTATAAATACTGATCGTTCAGAAATACTTTAACTTCCTGCTTTCCGTCAATCGTTGTCACAGCAGTAATGGCATCCGGGCGGAAGGAGTCTCCCGGATAATGCATCTCCAATTTCAGATTGACTTTTTTCCCCGCTTCCACTTCCTGTGCCAGTTTATTCTCAAAATTTTTGAATTCGTTCCGATTTAGTCCAGAATCCTGCGGAATGAGATTTTCCAAATCGTTTGCCCCACCAAAGCGGTCTGCAATCGCGTGTCCACGGTCATCTGTGCTTTTTTCATATCCTTTACCGATGTCATGGATGCTGTCTTTAATTTGCAGACGACCATCATGCGCTTTCAGATGCAGGTCTCCTTCGGCTGTAAACAACCTTCCAAGGTGATCGGTAGTATACTCATATCCGTTTCTTTTATACTCTGCATCCGACAAAAGATCCTGCTCCATACGGTACGGCATTCCATCATCGTTATTTTTGTATTCCAGCTCTTTTTCTAGCTCTGCAAATGACTTTTCCGTAGCAGCATCCAGTTTTTCTTCTGGCTTTTCTATCACGCCTTTCTGTAGACGCTCAAATGACTGTTTGACGACATCATCCAACCCAATGTGCATTTTTGTCTCCATCGGTTTCGCTTCTGAGATTTCTCGCCTCACAGCACACGACCTCCCTGCTGTTCAAAATTCGTCCTTAGATTATCTACAGCCTTTGTATCCGGGTTCAGGCTCATGCCCATGCTTATCACGCTATTCAGCACCCAGTCTGCGGCAGCAGCTTTCAGGCCGTACTGTCCCTGCAACTGTTCCAGAAATTCTTTACGGGGTGTGAACGATTTTTCGGCTGCGGCACAGTAATCAACGACCGTGCTAATCCCACCAAAGAAATCAAACACAGCTTTCCGGGTCTTAGCCACATCCAGTTCGCCGCCTGCAAAGACCTGTTCCAGGTAGCGGCAGTCCTCCGGCTTCAACATCATCTCATGGCGTTTCAGCCAGAGCTTCAGCTGCTCCATCTCCGAAATGCTCAGCGGTTCCAGCTCTTTGCCCGCTGCCAGTTGTCCAAATACAAACTCTGCGTTGATTTCATGCGGCATTTTTGAAGGCTTGTGGTAAACAGCATTTTCCGGCATGGGATACGCCTCAATCTTGCAGAGCACCGCCTCCGGCCACTCATTCTGGTAAACGGCAGCTACACCAAGCGGCAGCTTGGACAATTCATCGATCTGTGCCTCCTTCAGAGCGGCAGACTTACCTACCAGCTTGCGGTCTTCTTCGTCCGGCAGGCGCAGGATGATTTTCGTGTTGGTGTTGCGTATGACCGACATATCCAGCAGGCCGGGAGCCTGATCCGCAATGATAAAACCCTCGCCGTAAGTACGCATCTCCGCAATGGCGTTGGCCAGCATCTCCACCGACTTGCCCTGCAGATTTGCCCCTTCCTGCGACTGTTCCGCCGACGTCTTGCGCAGCAGATTGTGCGCCTCTTCCAGCACGGTAACATGGCGCAGTCTGCTGTTCATCTCGCTGCCACACATCCGGTATTCCTGCAGCTTCATGACCAGAATGCCCATCAGCAGCGATTTTGTCTCCATCGACCCCACCCGGCTCAGGTCCACGACCACATTGCAGTCAAACAGCTCTGCGTCGCTCAGCGCGTCCTCTGCGCAGAACACACTGCCGTAAATGCCGTTGGTCAGCGACTTTACGCGGGTACACAAAGCGCCCACATAATCGCTCTGGGTGTCCTTGGAGTAGTGCGATTCCTCAATGACGCCCGGCAGAATATCCAGCAGGTCGAAGAAGGTCGGGAAAACCCCCTTTTCACTTTCCGAATTGCGTAGGTTCCAACCGGCTTTCTGGTAGCTGCGCTCGATGGCATCCTTCAGCACGGCAGGCATGGCCGCATACATGGGCCAGCAGGCATTGAAGATTTCCACCAGACGGTCGATATGTTCCAGAATGTGGATGTCCTGCGGGAACGCAAAGGGATTGATGCGCAGCAGCGGAGTTTCTCTGGGGTTGGTGCCGAACACCTTTACATCCGCGCGGCTGCCGAACACATTCTTGTACTCGCCCTTGGCCGGTTCCACCACAAGAAACGACGTCCGTCCATCCTTTGTTATCTCGTCCAGAAGATGGTAGACTGCGTTGGACTTGCCCGTACCCGTAGAGCCTGTGACGAAGGTATGGGAGGCCATTGCCTGCCGGTTCAGGATAAGGTTCGCTTTTTCCTCCCTGCCCATATGGTAGATCTTGCCCAGATCCATTTTGTCCTCATCCGGCACCGCCTCATCCGGCACATTGCGGCCAAACTCTGCGTGCTCAATAATCGGTAAGCCGTGCACTGAACGGGTGGGCAAGCCAAGGTGCATCGGAAGTTCCCGCCCACTAACCAGTGTTGCTGGCGTGTAAAGCAGGCTGTCCGGCGCACCCGCCCACAGCGGACGGGCAAAGACCGGGTGCATGAATCGCTTGAGGTACTCCCGCAGCTGGGCCACCTGTGCCTCATCGTTCTGCCAGACATTCACAGCACCACTTTCCACCGAGGAGCCCTCACCCACCATCAATGCACGGTAAGTATTGGCCGCAAGTATCGCCGTAGACGGGGTAGACGAAAGGAAATAAGCCGCACATTTATAACAGCCGTAATCCTCGCTTTCCTTGGCGCGCTTGAGCTGGTTTTCAATGCGTTCCAGCAATTCTTCCACCGATTTGTTGCACAGCTCGACCTGCTGGGTTCGGCCCGTGCCGCGGGTGTCCGTTGTGCCGTGGCTCTCCTGCTGGCTGGTGGTGTCCGATGTTCCATGCGACGTCCCATCGGAGGTGCTGTGCGAAGTGCCGGTCTGCTCGGTGGCAGAGTGGCTGGTACCCCACGAGGCGTTTACGCCCATGGAGCCGCCGATGTTCCGGGCAATGCTGTTGAAAGCCGTTCTGGATGGTGCCATGCCTCCTATGGCCCTGCCAGCCGTGCCCAGCAGCGGTCCAATAACAGCACCTGCCACCGGAATCGCAACCGAGGCTACTGCGCCGCCCAGACCCAGAATGCCTGCAATGCCGCCAGCCACCGGCGAGACCTTTGTGACCGAGGTGCCGAAGCTGCTGCCGACACCGCCGTTGATGCCGCCGCTGACCCCTTTCGTTTTCTGGGTGCCATCCGTCACCGAGGAGGACTGGCTCGTGCTGTCCGTTGTGGTCGTGCTGACAGTATCGCTGATGGTGTGGGAAGTCCCGCTGCACAGGCTCTCCATCACAGCCGTGCTCTGATTCTCGCTATAGGACCATGTGCTCTTGCGGAAGGGCGAAAGACTGCTGTAGAGGTTTTCGTACCCGCTGCGTATCTCCGCCTGCGTTTCCGCCGAGACAGGCTCTGCCAGAAACAGCGCCGTGTACACCTCTCCGTCCATCGCATCCATAAAACGCTCGATGCCCTGCACAAAAGCTTTGTCTTCCGTCCTGGATTTATCCCGCAGTGCCGCCACGCAGGACACCGAAGCCACAGCTTCCTGCGTATCGCCAAAGGCTCCGTCCAGCAGTTCTTTTTCCTCCTGCCGCGGAATGCCTCTTGTCTCGGAGCCGGGGAAGTTGGAGCTCAGCACCTTTTGCAGCGCCTTGCTGGAAGTATCCAGATCGCGGCTCTTCATGTTCTTTTTCAAGGGGTCCTCTCAGACACCCAGATAGATATTCGCGCCGACATTCTCCTCCGGCACATCGATCATCACCGCCAGACTGCAGCCCTGCGCCATGCTGGAATAGTACACCGTGGAAAGCTTCTGGAACATATCCTCGCCCTTTTTCAGGGTCAATTTCTGCAGCTGGAACAGCTGGATGCACTGGGCAGGGTCCTGCACGTCCAGCATCTGCTGGGAAAGCTCCACCATGCCATAGTTCTGCAGTTCCGTCAGATATTTTTTATACACCAGATGGTCTGCAAGGGTCAGCTGGTCCGTCAGGTCATTCAGTGACCGCTGCGCGGAAAGCTGCTGTTTCTCAAGCACCTCAAGCTCGTCTGCCATGATTTATTTTCCTTTCTGCTGTTAACCCCTCAAAATTTTCCAGAGCAGGGCAGCTCCGCCCAGTGCCGCACCTGCTGCGACGGCAGAGCCAAGGCCGCCGCCTTCCAGTCGCTTGACATCCTTTTCTGCCTCTGTATGGCCTTGCTCCGCCGCCTTCTGATACAATTTTATTGCTGTTTCCTTGTCTTTTGGGACACCTTCTCCATATTCGTAGCATACTGCAAGATTGTACAGAGCATACATATGGCCTTGCTCTGCCGCTTTTCGATACCATTCTGCTCCTTTAGCGAAATCTTTTTCCACTCCTCCTTCGCCACGTTTATAGTCAAGCCCCAGAATAAATTGCGCCTCCGCAACCCCCTGTTCTGCAGCCTTATAATACCACTTTAGAGCTTCCGCATTATTCACCTTTATACCGCCATATCCATTGCTGTAAAATTCTCCAACGATATATTGTGCATCTGCCCAGCCTTGTTCTGCGGCTTTGAGGTACCACTCCATAGCTTTTTTAGGTCTCTCGCCACTCCCTGTTCATTATGATAACAACGGCCCAGATTGTACTGCGCCCGCGCATATCCCTGCTCCGCAGATTTGCGGTACCACTCAACTGCCTTGGCGAGGTCTTTTTCAACGCCTCTTCCGTTCTCATAAAAATAGCCGAGATTGCACTGTGCCCGCGCATATCCCTGCTCCGCAGATTTGCGGTACCACTCCGCTGCCTTGGCAAAGTCTTGTGTCACACCCCAACCACACTCATAGCAGTAGCCAAGATTGCATTGCGCCCGTGCATATCCCTGCTCTGCAGATTTCCGGTACCACTCAGCTGCTTTTACAAGGTCTTTTGTTATTCCCTTTTCATACTCATAACAAAGGCCAAGATTGCACTGTGCAAATTCATTGCCATTTTCTGCTGATTCGCGATACCACTTTGCTGCTTTGGCCAGGTCTTTTGTTACGCCTTTTCCATACTCATGGCAGTAGCCAAGACTGCACTGCGCTTCCGCATGGCCCTGCTTTGCCGCTTTCTCATACCATTTCACAGCTTCCCAATGATTCGTTTCTACACCACAGCCATAATAAAAGCAATCGCCAAGCAGATTCTGTGCATCTGCAACACCTTGCTCTGATGCTCTCCGAAGCCACTTTACGGCTTCATTATTATTCATTTCTGTGCCTTTTCCACAATAATAACACTTGCCTAATTTATATTGTGCTCCCGCATCACCCTGCTCCGCCGCTTTCTGGTACCACTCCGCCGCCTTGACAAGGTCTTTTGTTACACCCTCTCCATACTCATAGCAATCGCCGAGTCTACATTGCGCCCGTACCCACCCCTGCTCTGCGGCTTTCCGGTACCACTCCGCTGCCTTGACAAGGTCTTTTGTTACGCCTTGTCCATATTTATAGCAGTAGCCAAGATTACATTGCGCCTGTGCAAGCCCTTGCTCTGCCGCTCTCTCGTACCATTCAGCGGCCTGCACAAGGTCTTTCGTTACGCCATTGCCCTTCATATAGCAAACGCCCAGATTGTTCTGCGCTCTTGCATTGCCCTGTTTTGCCGCCTTGCTGTAGCATTCAAACGCCTGTTTCAAGTCTTTTGCGACACCTGTGCCATGAGTATAGCAGTCACCCAGTTTTTTCTGCGCCTCCGCATAGCCCTGCACTGCCGCCTTGCGGTACAGTTCTGCGGCTTTTGCCTCGTCCTTGCCGACGCCGTCGCCGGTCTCATAGCACACGCCCAGCTCATACTGTGCTTCCGGGCATTCCTGCTCTGCTGCTTTGGTGTACCACTTCACAGCCGGTACATTGTACGAGAGTGCCGCATACAGCCGCCCGGTCATATACTGGGCCGTCACATTTCCCTGAGCCGCCGCCGCTTCGTACCACTTGCGGGCCTCTTTGTCGTCTTTTTCAACGCCCAGAGCCTGATAATAGCACTCACCCAGCGCACACTGCGCCTCGGCATTGCCCTGCTCTGCGGCCTTTTTGTACCACATGGCCGCATTTTCTTCGCTTTTTTCCACACCCGTGCCATTCTGATAGCACCGTGCCACTTCAAACTGTGCCTCGGGGTGTCCGTAATCTCTGGCCGCTATCATGTACTGCTGGAACGCCATTTCGGTATTGCCGGCCTGTTGATTTTTCTTAGCCTCCTGCAGGTAGTCCTGCACAGTCTTCTTTTTTGTTTCCTGCTGTGCTTCCTCGCCCAGGCAGAAGCGCTCCACGCACTCCATAAACTCCTGCTTTTTGTCCTCCGGGCCGTTGAACAGGAAACTGTACGCGGCATTCTTCTCTCCGCTGATATCCATTTCCTTTATCTCAGCGCCCAGTCCGCCCCACTTCACACGGCCCGCAGCCGGTTCAAACCACTCTTCGACGGGCTTTGCCTTCACGGCTTTCGGGATCTCCATCTCCTTCCCGCCCACGCGGACAGACTTCAGCTTGTCCGTAAAACACACTTCCACCTGAATTTCGCTCATATTCTATCGCTCCTTATGGTTTTATAATCTTTAATGTAATCTCCCTGACTCCGCACCCACATTTGGATACCTGTGCCAAACACCTCAGCCTCTATGATCCAGCCCTTTTCCGTCACCTGCAAAACCTTTGCCGTCGGCAGACGGTCAAGCACGGATTCCAGACTTGGCCCGGTATACTCGAACCGGATGGTCTGCAACTCACCGCCGTACATAAACTGGATGCGCTTGCGCATCTCGCCCTCTTGAAAACGATTCGTGTATCTTTGAGCAAAATGCCTGTCGAGTATCCTACAGTTCTGGATGCGGTCGATGCGATAAATGGTCGGAGAATTATCCTGTGGATTTTTGAAGTGCTTGTCCTTGTCGATGCCTTCGATGAATGCCGCCAGATAGAAATAATACTCGCTGAACAGGATGCCCACCGGCTCAATGGTACGCACACGGGTCTCGCCGTCGTGGGTGCGGCAGTAGGTAATTTCCATGACATTGTGATTTTCTACTGCCGTGCCGATCTCCCACAGGCTCTCGATAAACTTCCGGCCGTGCTGCGGCTCGACGTAATGGAAGCGTTCGTTGCTGATGAGGTCTTTGACCTGATTCAACCGATCCAGCGGTGTGCAAGCCCAAATCAGCTTGTCCAGAATCGGGAACATCTCTTCCTTGACCATGGAGCGGCTTTCCAGCAGGATCTTGCACACTGCCAGAATCTCGCTGCTGGTGAGGAAGCGGGAAAGCGTGTCATCCAGCAGATAGCCGCCCTTTGCGGAGTTGTATAAAATCTCCCGGCGCGGCTCGCTGTCTGCAAAATGATTGCGCAGGGTGTCAAGGTCGCGCTGGATGGTTTTCTCACTGACACCGAAGCGGTCAGCCGTCTGCTGTTTGTTCAGCACACCGCCCTGTACCAGCACCTGCTGAATATAGAGTATCCGGTCCAATCTACTATTACGCACAGTTTATTCTCCTTCTCTGCTCATTGTAACACAACACAACTATCCCTGCAATTCTTTGTGTGAACTTTTGTCGTTTTACAGAATTACAAAAAAATTTTGTCTCTTTTGCACAACCCCAGTATACAAAAAAAGATGGACAGCCTGTCTGTCCATCTTCTATAGCAGTTTGCGTTTTTAATGCACAAGCAACATCCGCAAACTGCATATCGCAAATATACCGTTTTGATTGGCGCTATCTTTGAAAATTGCGATAAAAAGTCAAGGTAGACTATTCTTAAATTGCCAACCTCTTTTGAAGCGATAGGCACTGTTCATCAGCTCGTCTGTGATGGTGTAAAGCGCCCGGCGTGGCGAACCATATCCGCCAATCAGCCCAATCACAATCGCAAGATTCAGCACAAATGCAATGCTCAACAGCACCATCAAAAATTTTTTCATTCGCTCTTCTCCTTTTGTCTTATGATCTCGTCACTTTTCTGCCCCCATTATACAGATTGGGCTGGACGGTATGGTTGTCCATCTTACGCAAGCCACAAAAAAGGAACACGGCATTCTCATTTTGAATGTACCGTGTTCCTTCTGTCCGCTTTTGCAGCGGCTTCTTTTACATAGAAGTCAATCGTTCATTTCAGCGTCCTCCCGAATCTGCCTCTTATACTTATAATAGGTGTTCCGGGCAAGACCGGTCAATTTCACGCACTCCATGTCATTCAATGTTCCGCCAAACGCCTTGCAATGGATACAGATCTTCTCCTTGGCCAACGCCATCAGATACTCGTTGATGCCTTTCAAGATGAAATCCACATTTGTCCCTGTCATGGCGATGCTGCCGGACAGGGCTTTTTGTAGGTCTCGGTATCGATGTGGTGCTCTTTCAAGAACACCAGTCGGATGCCCTTGTGGTAGAGGTCTTCGTACAAAGCAAAACCATCTTCTGCATTTCTGGACATCCGGGACACCGAATCGAACACCACCACATCTCCGGCTCTCAGAATCCGGTAGAACTTCAACCATTCCGGGCGGGTGATGGATGTGCCGGTGTAATCTATCTTCTCCTTATATAAAGAAGCAGGACACTCCACACGGACTGCCCTGCAAAAGTAAAGGGAGAGCATCCGAAGATACTCCCCCAGTTGTACATAATAATCCTCCAAATCACGACCCTGCCGCATAGCCCTCCGTCCCTCTCCCCCTCCCGGGGGGAGAGGGGTTCCGGTGCATGGCGCAAAACGCCCCCGGCTTCCTGTCATGGAAACCGGGGGCGCTGCGGTTTTATGGGAAACGCCTCAGGCGCTGCAAAGCCTCAGTGCAGCAGAGAGCTGACCCATGCCCGGGCGGCCGTCTTGGCCTGGAGCTTATTGTACATCTTCAGGGTGGTGTTGTACACCTTCTGGCTCATGGCATTGCTGGCGTTGGTGGCGGCAGCCTGCTTGGCCTCAAGCGTGTCGGCGGCGGCAACGGCGGCCTTCATATCGGCGTAGTCGGCCATGATCTCCTGCTGGAGCGCGGCATAGCTGGCCTTGGCTGCTGTCCGATCCTTTGCGGTGACCTGGTTGCCATTGCTGCCGTAGGTCAGCAGGTTGGAGAGGGCGTCACGCACGCCGTAGAAGGAGTCGGTCCAGTCGTCCGGGTAGGTGTAGTAGCGGCCCTTGGCATCCTGATACCAGACGCCCTTGGTGGGCTGCTCGTCGGAACGGGTGACCTTATGGACCGAGACCTTGTAGACACCTGCAGTGTCGGTGGTCAGCATCGGATAATAAGGGACGAAGGCGTTGTACACGTCGTCGTCAAAAGCGGTCCACTCGGTAATGGCGGTGTTCAGATCGCCGGTGGCGCTCACCTGGAACAGATGAGTCTCCACATTGCCCGTCTTGCCGATGGGCTCGGTCTGAAAGAAGTGGATGGAATCCTCCACCGAGAACTTCTTGGTCAGCTGGATGTTGGAGTAGACCGGGACGATGGCACCGTTCTCGCCGACGTTGCTGATAGCAAAGTCGGTCTCGCTGTAGTTGTCCTTCGTAAAGGTGTCGGTGCCGTACAGGTAGTTCAGGCCGGCTGCCATGCGGTCCGATGCGATGTCGCCGTTGTAGGAGGCATCCAGATCAATGACATTGGCAGCGGCGTCGCCCACAAAGGTACCGGCCTTCTGGGCCACGGAGATCAGGTTGGCAGAGGCCACCACATGGTCGGTGTCATCCAGATCGATCTTGCCCATAGCGGCGATGTTGGGCTGCATGAAGACCACGCTGGAGGAGAGCTTCAGGGCAAGGTAGGTGTGGCCCGTCAGGTTCTCCACGAACCAGGTCTCGTTCTGGTCGGCAATGAACACGCCGGAGCCGCCGGCTGCACCGGCGTTGTCGTAGATGGAGGTCAGCAGGGCAACACCCTCGCGGGCCGTGGAAGCTTCGCTCAGCAGCACCGTGGTGATCTCGGCTTCCTCAATGCCGTTGTCCACATAGGGGTCTACGCTCAGCACGGCGTCGGTGCCGTAGAGAGACTCGGTGGCAGAGACCATGACGCCCTTCTCGTTGGTGCCGGCCTCCTCATAGGGGGTGTGCTCGTGGGTGCTGTCGCAGTCCGGGCAGACACCCAGACCGTTGTCGTCCCGGCGGGCGGTGTAGCGGTAGCTGTCGTGGGTGAAGGTGTAGGTAAAGCCGTAGCAGCCCTCGTACACCTCGCCCGCGGTGTGCTTCCCGGCGGGGCTGATGTTGAACAGCTTGTTGTAATCGTTGGTGCCCAAATCCTCGATCCGGCCAAACATGGTGGTGCCATCCTCGGTGAGGTCGCTGCCGACATAGAGTGCCGTACAGGCGAAGGCGGAAGGAACCACGGCAAGCGTCATCGCACAGGCGATGAAAGCCGCAGCAATTTTCTTCTTCAAAGACATAATAGTATCGATCCCTCTCTTGTTGATTGTCGGCATTTCGTCGGCAGGTGTCATAATACACCCATTTTAATTAAAATGCAAGTATTTCCCCGAAATTTTAGCATATATTCATTTTTATATGGTATATATTCATGCTGTGTTTTTCATCTGCCCCTCCGTGAGCGCAAAAAACCGCCCCGGCTTCCTGTTACGGAAACCGGGGCGGTTCATATACTTTATTGGTGCTCTCTCAAGCTCTCACGCAATTACTTGCGGGGGTTCTTGATCGCAGCCTAGGCGGGTGCCAAAATTACAGAGCGTTTGCGGTAGCAATGTGTTTTCCTTTTAATAAACCGTATTTTCAAAGAATGGCTTTATACTTCGTTTTATTCCACCGCGTAAATCTCATCCTGCAATTTGCCGTCACGGCCCATGACCTTAGCCACCACGCGGTCTGAATGCCGGACATAGGCTGCCGCCGGGCCGTTGATTTGCAGCGCAAGCTTTCGCAGCTCCCGGATGTCCTTCACCGGCAGGCGGGCGGCTGCTAGTTTCTGCTTCAAATCCGGGCGGGCAGGGTTCACGGCGATGCCGTATTGAGTCACCAGCAGGTCTACCGAGCTGCCCGGCGTCGAGGTGGTGATGACCTTGTCCACCACGATAGACATTCTCGCTCGGGTCAGCGGTGCCACGATGACGGTCAGCTTTGCTTCCTCGGCCACATCGGTATGGCCGCCGGAGCCGCCGATGATACGCCCATTGGAGTCCGTGTGGACATTTACGTTGAAATCGGTATCGATTTCGGTGGCACCCAGCACCACCACATCCAGATTGGACGCCGCCGTGCTCTTGGAGTCTGGGCTGGCATACTGTGCCGCCGTAATCTCCATATGCTTCGGGTTCTCCCGGATGGATTCCACTGCTTTCAAGTCAAAGCACTGCACGTCCTGAATCGCGGCAAAGCATCCGGCTTCCAGCATTCCGACGATATAGCCCGTGATGCCGCCCAGCGCAAAGCTGCCCTTGATGTTCTTGCGCAGCATGATTTGCTTGAGGTATTCTGCAACGGCCAGCGAAGCGCCGCCGGCACCAGTCTGAAAGGAGAAGCCATCTTTCAGCAGACCGGAAGCATCGATGGCCTGTGCGGCGAGGTCGGCAATCTTGAGGGCAATCGGGTCTTTCGGCATACGGGTCGTGCCCGACACGATGCCCAGAGGGTCGCCGATGGCAGGAACATTTACCACATAGTCCACATAATCCTCAGTGATGGAGGCGTCCGTCAGAGGATAGTCCATCAGGTGGTCGGTGATGACCACCACTTTTTTTGCCTTCATGGCGTCTGCAAAGGCGTAGCCCAGCGAGCCGCAGGCCGACGGGCCGTACTTGCCCGAGCAGTTGCCCATAGAATCTGACGCCGGAGCTGCAATAAAGGCAATGTCGATGAGGCTGCGCCCGCTGAGAATGTCCGCCGGGCGGGAGCCATGCGTGCGGAAGATGATGGGTTTGGGCAGGATGCCCTTGCTCAGCTCCCGGCCAATGCCCGGTGCAATGTAATCCGTTTCCAACCCAGTAACAACGCCGTTTCGGATGTGGTCGAGCATCGGCTCGTAGCAGTCAAAAACCGAGCTGGCGTTCACGGTCAAATCTTTCACGCCCATCTTCGCGGCTTCGTCCAGAACCATGTTCAGCACATAGTCGCCGTTGCGCAGATGATGATGGAACGAAATGGTCATACCGTCCCGCAGGCCGGCTTGTTCCATTGCCTGCCGGAGTGTTTCGCAGAGCTTACGCAAGGTAATCCACCCCCTCAATTTCAGATGCTGCTTCCAATGTCGTACGAGCACGCTGCACGATGGGGGCATCTATCATCTTGCCCCGCAGAGCAATCGCGCCCTTGCCCTTCCGCTTAGCCTCGGCAATGGCTGCAAACACATCCTTTGCGTAGGCGATTTCCGCCTCACTGGGCGAGAAAATCCGGTTCACGATACCCACATGGGCCGGGCTGATGCAGGCTTTGCCAGAAAAGCCGAGTCCCCGGGCATAGGCGGCATCTTTTTCAAGGCCTTCCAAGTCCTGCACGTCCGTAAACGGCGTGTCGTACACGCGCATTCCCGCAGCGCGGGCGGCACAGACGATGCGGCCGCGGGCATAGAGAATCTCGCTGCCCTCTTTGGTGCGGCGGCTGTGCAAATCGGCGGTCAAATCCTCGGCTCCGAGGAAAAGGCCGGTCATGCGGGGAGATGCGCAGGCCACTTCATAGGCGTTTTCAATGCCTGCTGCGGTTTCCAGCAGCGCAAGGATTTTGGTGGAGCCAGAGGGGATTCCCAGTTCTGCTTCCAGCGCAGTCAGCGCCTCGTCCAGCTGGTGGATGTAGGCCGCGCCGCTGACTTTGGGCGGCATGATAGTCTCCGGGCGAAGCGGTAGAATCGCGCGCAAATCCTCCATCCAGTAATCGGTGTCCAAGCCGTTGATGCGGACGATTCGCTCGCACTTGCCAAAATCCAGCGATTCCAGCGTATTTTTCAGAAGCTCACGGGCGGCGTCCTTCTCGTCGGGCGAAACTGCATCCTCAAGGTCAAAAATCAGACTGTCTGCGCCCAGCTGACCGCCATTGATCAGCATATTGGGGTTATTGGAAGGCAAAAACAGCATTGTCCGTCTCATTGTACAGCCTCCTCTTTCACAGCTCGCCGGACGGCGGTGGTCGTCCGTGCACGAATCGTGCAATCCAACGCACCGTGGTCTACAGCCCTTACAACGGCATTTTCAACGCCCATCTCGGCCAGCACTTTCTGTATCATGGCCCGGATGGAGTCCCCGTAATAAGCAGCGACGGAAGAAGTCAAATCGATTTTCACCCCATCTGTGCCGGGATGTATCGTTATCATAATGTCGCTTGATTCCAGCGTTCCAGCGACAGCGCCATGTTTAAGCTCCATAAGAACCGTTTCCTCCTTCTGCATGATTTGTGTGCATCTTTTGCGTTATGCTATATGAATTCTCAACAGAATTCATATATTCTGTACACTTATTGTAAATCATTTCACAGAAGTCCGCCATTCTTCGCCAACTAAGGAAAGCTTTTGTAACTAAACAAAACCTTGCTCGTTTATCGTTTGAGCAGGTACAGCACGCGCGGCCGGCCTCCTGTCTCATAATCAATGGAGCTGACCATTTCCTGAATTTCGATGAGGTAGTTCAGGTAGCGGCGGATGGTCACTTTGGAGAGTCCAAGGGCAGCGGAAAGGCTTTCACAGGTGTGCTTTTCTTCCGGGCGCTCCCGCAGATAGCTCTTCACACGGTCAAGGGTCATCTGGTTCAACCCTTTGCGCAAATCCTGCGTCTCAAAATTGAGGTTTGCCGGGGCGGCATTCAGAAGCTGGTCCAGCATGGTCTGGTTGGCCGTATGGCTGTGCTTGAGTACATCTTCCTTGCGCAGGTACTTCTGCACCGCCTCCTGAAATCGTGCAAACGAAAACGGCTTGATAAGGTAATCCACAATGCCCAGCTGCAGAGCTTCGGCCACGGTCTGGATTTCGGTGGCCGCCGTCACCATAATGACCGAGAGGTTCCGGTGATCGCCCCGAATCCAGCGCAGCAGTTCGATGCCATTCATGCCGGGCATATAAATATCCACGATGGCAAGGTCGGCTTCGTTTTCCTTCAGATATTCCTGTGCGGCCGCTCCGCTGTTGAAAATGCCGTCGATTTGAAAATCCCCCAGAGGCTGCAGATACTGGCAGTTGATTTGAGCTACCATCGGGTCATCCTCTATTATAATTGTGCGAATCACTGAGAACCCTCCTTCTGTCTCTTAATCTGGAAAATCAGGGTAAAGGTCGTACCCGCGCCCTGCTCTGTGTCTACATCGATGGTGCCGTCGTGGCGGACGACGATGTTCTGAATCATGGACATTCCAAAGCCTCGTCCCTCTGCCGCCTTGGTGCTGAAGCCAAAGTCGTAAATATGGGACAGCATTTCCTGCGGGATGCCGATGCCGGTATCCGATACGACAATCAGGAGGCTCTTTTCGTCCTCGGTGATTTGCACCGCCACGCTGCGGGAATTTCCGCTTCCCTGTGCGTTCACGGCCTCGATGGCGTTGCCCAGCAGGTTGCCCAGCACGGTAACGAGTTCATTGGTCGAAAGATAGGCACTGTGGGGCGGAAGAGTGCTGCCCGAAAGCAGGGTGAGTCCGATTTCCAGCTCGTGGGCATGGTTGGCTTTGCCCAGAAGCAGCGCCGCCACACTGGGGTTCTGGATATTCTGGATAATCGGGCCGATGGCCTGCGAGTGGATGGACGCCACATTTCCGATGTAATCAAGTGCTTCCTGCGTGCGGCCGATTTGGAGCAGGCCGGCAATGACCTGCAAACGGTTCATAAACTCGTGATTGTTGGCCCGCAGCGCCGTCACGATATGCTGCGTGCCGTTCAGCTGTTCTGCCTTGCGGACAGCTTCGGTTTTATCTTTCAAGATAAGGGTCAGGCCGGGCTTTTTGTTCTGGTCATCCCGCACCAGAATATTTGCCAGCACATTGGGCCGGGAGGTGGAAAGGTTTTCGCCGGTGCAGTCCAGCAGCGTCGTTTCTTCGCGGGTGCGCAGAATCGCATCCAGCGGAGCGCCCTCCAATTTGCTGCGCTTCTGGCCCAGAATGTTTTCCGCCGCCTGATTGACCAGCTGGACTTTTCCCTTCGGGTCAACAAAAACGACCCCCTCATCCAGACTATCCAGCATTTCGCTCTGGGTCAGGTAAGTGTTGGCCAGCCCCTGCGGCGTAAAGCCCAGAAGCATCCGCCGGACCATGAGCGAGATAATACCCGAGATGATGCCCAGTGCAAGAAACAGCACCAGCGCTATCCAGAAATATGTAGAAAAAATATTCTTCTTGAGGGAGCTGATACAGGTCATGGTAGCGCTCACTGTAATGAAGCCGAGAATCGAGCCGTCTGTATCCCGAACCGGCGTCAGAAAGCGGTGCTGCAATCCCAGTGTACCAATGGCATCCGAAAAGTAGCTTTTCCCCGCCAATGCATCTCCTTGGTCGCCGCCCACAAACTCCTCGCCAATCAATGCATGGTTGACGTGATACAGCCGAATCAAATTGCAGTCTGACAGCGTCAGCACGTCCATATTGTCCGCTGTATCCACCAGCGTATCGAAATAATGTATCATCTCATCGGTGCAGTATCCCTGATGATACGCCTCCCGAACCATCGCGCTGTCTGCCAGTGACAGTGCGGTGGTTTTCAGCATATCGTCCAGCTGCGTCTGGAATGTAGAGATGGAAAAATGCAGCGTAATGCCCAGTGCAAACCCCAGAAGGAGCGTACCCGTGATGCTGCAGCAGAGAAATATCTGTTGAAACAGCCGAGAGGAATCCAGTTTTGATTTCTGCGTTTCAGGTGCAGAGATATTTTCTTCCATGCCGTTTCCTCTTTTCCAAATCGTATATTGTATACCACAGAAGATGCAACATTTTCCCCTCAGTTCAGGGGGTGCCGCTTCTGTTTCTGCTTTTCCCTAGAATTCCCCCTTATAGTATCACAGTTTCCACAAAAAAACCACGCCGAAAGCCATTCGAGAGGTGATTCTGCACACTTTCTTTAGTTTCTAAAGGTTTCCATAGCTTGCAAACGCTTTGAATAGTTTCTAAAGCATTCCCAAATCCGACCAAAGCGGCTAATATTTGTGTCAGAAAAGCACAAAAGCAATTCACATTTTAGAATGTCTTTTGTAGAAAGAGAGCGTTCTTGAAAAGGAGGACAAGCGCATGGATTTCAACAAAGCAGCTCTGGAAATGCACGAGACACACCACGGCAAAGTGGGCATCGTGAGCAAGGTGGAGGTCAAGAACCGCGACCAGCTGGCAACAGCTTACACGCCCGGTGTTGCCGAACCCTGCCGCAAGATCAAAGAGAATCCCGACGACGTGTACAAGTACACCTTCAAGAGCAATATGGTGGCCGTCGTCTCCAACGGCACCGCAGTGCTGGGTCTGGGTGACATCGGCCCCGAGGCAGGCCTGCCGGTCATGGAGGGCA
>OGSD01001524.1_pt1 | contig 21452 bp, 16 predicted proteins | sample 1553571 | NCBI WGS metagenome assembly OGSD01 (sample SAMEA2580072, study PRJEB22360) | human gut metagenome | biome: human gut; feature: human-associated habitat; material: faeces | place: Denmark | collected 2008/2010 | reverse complement strand
CTGCCGACGTGGTGGTCCTCTGCCTCGGGGAGAAAAAGCAGTGGAGCGGCGAGAACGCCTCGCGCTCGACGATCGCGCTTCCCGAAATCCAGGAGCAGCTGGCCGCCGAACTGGCCCAGACCGGAAAACCGCTGGTCTTGGTTCTGTCCAGCGGCCGGCCGCTGGAGCTGTGCCGCCTCGAACCCCTCTGCGGGGCCATGGTGCAGATGTGGCAGCCCGGCATCCGGGGCGGAAACCCCCTGGCGGGAATTCTGTCGGGGAGGATCAACCCCTCGGGACGCCTCGCCATGACGTTCCCCCGCTCGACGGGCCAGATTCCGATCTACTACAACCGCCGCCAGAGCGGCCGCACCCATCAGGGCAAATATCAGGACATCTCCAGCACGCCGCTCTATGAATTCGGACACGGCTTGAGCTATACGACGTTCGAATACGGCGACCTGCGCCCGTCGGCAACCACGCTGCGCCGCGGGGAAAAGGTGACGGTCGAGGTCTCCGTGACCAACACGGGCGACATGGACGGCGCCGAGACGGTTCACTGGTTCATATCGGACCCTGTGTGCCGCATCTCACGCCCCGTCAGGGAGTTGAAACACTTCGAGAAACAGCCGATCCGCCGCGGCGAGACCCGCACGTTCCGGTTCGAGATCGACCCCGAAAAGGATTTGAGTTTCACGGACGGCAACGGCAACCGGTTCCTCGAACCGGGCGACTACTTCATCCTCGTAAAGGACAAAAAGGTGAAACTGACGCTGACGGACTGATCCCCGCTCCCATTAAAGGACAGAGCTGTAACCTGAAAAGTTACAGCTCTGTCCGTATCAGGCCGCAGTCACCCGGAGAACGGGACGCCCCACCGATTCGCAGGAAAGCCGCCCCCTCACAGGCCCTTTGTCCACACGGGTACGGGCTGGGGCGAGGTGGTCGGGCCGAAGACCTTCAGACGACCGTCTTCGGTCACCTCCATCGGGTCGATGAAGACCATGCGCGCATCGCCCGTCGGGGCCGTCCGGCCGTGGTAGACGCAGTACATCCCGCCGCCGGGAAGCTTCAGAACCATATTGTGCCCCGTTCCCGTGACCTCGCCGCCCTTGTCCGCATTCTTCTCGAGGACCGGATTGTCCGACGATTTCACGAAGGGACCCAGCGGCGAACCGGCCGTAGCATAGCCCACCGCATAATGCTGCCCGCCGTAGAAATTGGCGGAATACATCATGTAATAGGTCCCGTTTTCCTTGAAGGCGTACGACCCCTCGGTCCAGCGCCGGTTGACCTCTCCGGCGGTGACCGAACGGCTCTCCCACCCGGTTTGCGGGTCGGAGGCAGACTGCGGGGGCGTCAGCAGAGCGACCGGCTCGCCGATGACGCCGCTGAAATCGGGCTTCATCTCCACACCGTACACCCAGCTCTCCTCGATCTCGTCGAAAAGCCCCTTGTCGCGCGCCCACGCCGAAAGCTCGCTTTCGACGGGATGCTTGTAACAGCAGCGCGAATAATAGAGATACACCCGGCCGTCATCGTCCCACAATACGTTGGCGTCGATCACCGGATAGCCGGGATCGAACACCGGACGGTCATACAAGTCGGAAAAGGGACCCGACGGCGAATCGGCAACCGCCACCCCGATGCGGAACGTTTCGAGGTCGCCGTTCGGGTTATGCCGCCAGTTGGCACTGAAAAACAGGTAATAGCGGCCGTTGCGTTCATACACTTCGGGCGCCCAGAAGCAGTCGGTTCCCCATGCCGAGGCATTGCCGTCGTAGACGACATCGCCCTTCTGCCAGGTAACGAGGTCGTCCGAGACGCAGACGCGAAAACCCCGGATGTCGCCGCTCGTTCCGTACATATAGAATTTTCCGTCAGCGGCGTGGAGGATGAACGGGTCGCCGAACGCAACGTCGAGCGGATTACGATATGCAGGCGAGTCGCATCCGAGCAGGATCGCCGGCAGGAAGAAGATGAGCAGTTTTTTCATACAGGTTATTTGAATGGTTTGAATCCGTCGTAAAATGCCATTTGGCGCGTACTCCGACAAAATTATTCGTTTTATCCGATTTTCAGCCATGCCGCCACCCGATGGGCCGCAATTGATCAAAGAGTTATACATTATGGAAATATTTTTCCATTTTGCGCCGGGCCGGACACCTATCTTTGCAGGGTCCGGAGACTCCGAAGCCCGTTCGTCCGCGGCCCTCATCCCCGGTCCCAACCTTAAATCTTACGACCTATGAAACGATTGCTTCCATTAATCGCGACGTTGTTCGCCATCGCCTGCTGTGCGGCGCAAAACCTCCGAAAAGTGCCCCTGGCCGATCCTTTCATCCTGCTTTACGACGGGGTGTATTACGCCTATGGCACAGGCGCCGGAAGCGGCATCGAGGTGTGGACATCCCGCGACCTCTCCACGTGGGAGAGGGCCAAAGGCAACGCCCGCGACGGACTGGCCCTGCACCGCACGGATGTCTGGGGCGAAAAATGGTTCTGGGCGCCCGAGGTCTATCGGCTGAATGACAAATTCTACATGTATTTCACGGCCGAAGAGCACATCTGCGTCGCCACCTCCGACTCGCCGCTGGGTCCTTTCGTACAGGAGAAGCGGCAACCGATGATCGCCGATGAAAAGTGCATCGACAACACGCTGTTCATCGACGACGACGGCCGGGCGTACATGTATTTCGACCGGTTCAACGACGGGCTGAATATCTGGGTCGTCGAGCTGGAAGACGACTGCACGACGCTGAAAAAAGAGACGATGCGCCCCTGCATCCATGTTTCGCAGGAGTGGGAAAAGGTCTGGCCCCGCGTCAACGAAGGCTGCTTCGTGATCCGGCGGAACGGCACTTACTACATGACCTATTCGGCCAACAGCTACGAAAGTCCCTTCTACGGCATCGGCTGCGCCACGGCCGACTCGCCGCTGGGCCCCTGGACCAAATACGACCGCAATCCGCTGTTGCAGAATCCCGGCGAACTGGTCGGCGTCGGGCACAGCGCCCTGTTCCGGGACAAGGCGGGCAACCTGAAGATCGTTTTCCATGCCCACAAAAGCAAAGGCGCGATCCATCCGCGGGAAATGTATATCACCGACGTGCGTTTCCGCCCCGTCGAGGGCGGCTGCCGGATGGAGATCGACCCCGGATACTCGCCGGCCCTGATCGCTGAATGAACGACGCCCGGATGCAGCATGTGCATCCGGGCATCGTTTTTACAGGAGGGCGAAACCGGCCTCGCGATCAATAGAACGTCCCTTTCGGGGCGAAAATCGCATACCCGAAATTGAAGGTCAGGTACATGTTGCGCCAGTTTTTCAGGTCGTATTTCGTCAGCGCGAGGCTCACGGGACCGATCGGCGTGTGGTAGACCAGCGACGCCTCGGCGATATAATGCCAGCGCTCGTCGGGATTCTTCAGGGGGTTGAAGTCCCGTTTTTCACGGAACATGGTGTAGAACCCCGTCCGGAAGAAGCAGTTGGGCAGCAGGTCGAAGGTCGGCATCAGGCCCCACGCCGCAAAGCGCTTGCCCCGGAAATCGGGCATGTAGATCATCCGGGCATGCGGCACGGGCGCATAGTCGGGCATCGACATCAGGGTCGCGGATTCGGTCCGGAACCGCGGGTGGTTGGTCCACACGGCATCGACATTCAAACCGAACGAGAACCAGCTGACGCCCGGCACATCGAAGAACTTGTCCCACGAAAAACGCCCTCCGAACCACTGTCGGGTTTCGCGCGAAACGAAGTCTTTCGCATCGTAGGGCTGGTATTTGTCGCGTCCGGCGACATAGATGGCCGAGAGATGCAGTTCGGAACCGCGGCGGGGATAGAGGAACTTGTCGAGCGTATTGCGGGCGACCCCGGCCCGCAGGCCGAAGAACGAGAAGCGCGAATGGTCGGTGTCGTCGGCGAACAGCACGTCCGAATCGTAGCGGTAGTTGATGTGTCCGGCGTTGGCGCGCAGCGTCAGGAGGCTGCGGTGGGTCAGCGGCATCCCCACGCCCGTCGAAAAGAAGCTCTCGCTGTTCTTGACCTGCTGGGCGTTGCGGACCTTGGTGACGTTGCCGAAATAGCCGTGGCGGAAATTCCGGACCGCGAAATTGTAGGAATAGTCGAGGAAAATCGGCTTCCACGCGTAGAAATCCGTCCGGCCCCCGATCGCTCCCCAGGTGTAGATCGGCCCCAGGTAGAGGTCTGCGCCCAACTGCTGCGCGACGCGGCCGATGTTCTTGTAATTGATGCCGATATAGGCCTGGTTGAAGGCCGTCGAGGAGATGTTTCCCCCGAGGATGATCTTGAAATTGGGCCGCGTGCCGAACTTGGCCTCGAACGAATAACGTTCCCGGACGGAGTCGTAGCGCACGGTGGGGAAGTCCATCGTGAAATCGCCGCCGGCAAGCACCTCGAAGAGATTGTCTTTCAGCTCCTCGAAGCCCATCGGCCGCTGAATGCCCGGCGTGCGGCGGTCCACCTGCACGAAATCGCGGATATACTCCCGCTGGGCGCGCTTCAGCCCTTCGAGTTTGTAGTCGTCGAAGACCAGCGGCGGACACTTGGCGCGGAACGCCTCGCGACGCCCGGCGTAGTAGGCCGAGTCGCGGCGTTCGGCGACTTTCTCCAACAGCTGCGGCATGGCCGCCACGGCGTCCTCATAACCTGCGTTCATAATCGCCTCGGCCTGGTCGAAATCGAGCATGTTGACCCCCACGGCGCGGCGGATCGTGACGCTGCGCTCCTCGGGCAGCGTGTAGTCGGTATCGTGCATGGCCAGCATGAAAGCCTGGTCCATGATGTTGCTCTCCTCGCTGGGCGGGGTGTTGCCCTCGGTGCAGATCGAGCCGACGATCAGATCGGGCCGGAAATCTTCGTCGAGGGGTTTCCACGGGAAGTTGTCGTAGATGCCGCCGTCGTAGAGCAGCATCGAGTCTTTCACCATCGGCTTGAACACCAGCGGAATGGACATCGACGAGCGGACCGCCTCGCTCAAATCCCCCTCGCGCAGGACCACCGGCCCGCGGTGGTTCAGGTCGCTGGCCACGCAGAGGAACGGAACCATCAGGCGGTCGAAATCACCGTCCGCAGCGGCCGTCGCCGGAGCGAACAGCTCCGTGAGGGCCATGTCGATCTGCGTCGAGGAGATCAGGTTCCGGGGTACGCGCAGCCGCTTCCCGGAGGGACTCTCGACGTCGATGCGCAGGCTCAAAAACGCGGGATTGCTCCCCACCTGCCGGTAATAGGCCATGTATTTGTTGGGGTCGATGCGCCCCGAGACCCACTCCTTGACCACCCCCGAGTTGACGATCGCACGCATTTCGGCCGGGGAATATCCTGCGGCGTACATCGCGGCGATGATCGAGCCCATCGAGGTCCCGGCCACATAGTCGATCGGCACGCCGTTCTCTTCGAGCGCCTCCAGGACGCCGATGTGGTAAAGCCCCTTCGCGCCGCCGCCGCTCATCACGACCCCTACCTTCTGGGCCGCAGCAGGGAGCGCCGCCAGCAGCAGCATCCCGACAAATGAGCCGATTTTACGCAACATATCTCAATTTTTTTATAACTTTGCACGTTACTACGATGTCGTTCAAAAGTAGACAAAAAAGAAACACGATCAAAATATGACTGACAAAATCAATGAACTCCTGCGACGTGTCGAGGAGTTTAAGCCGAAAGCCGCCGCCGAAATCGAGGAGTTCCGCATCCGGATCCTCGGCAAGAAAGGCGAGTTGACCGCCCTGATGGAGGAGTTCAAGACGGTAGCCCCCGAACTGAAACGCGAACTGGGCCAGCAGTTGAACCGTCTCAAAAACGAGGCCACGGAGCGCATCAACGCGCTGCGCGAGCAGTTGCAGAACGCCGCGGCCGACGAGGCCTCGTCGTCGGGCGACCTGACGCGCCCCGGCACGGCCGAGCACCTCGGTTCGCGCCACCCGATCTCGCTGGTGAAAAACCAGATCGTCGAGGTCTTTTCGCGGCTGGGCTACACCGTGGCCGACGGACCCGAGATCGAAGACGACTGGCACGTCTTCTCGGCCCTGAACTTCCCGCCCGAGCACCCGGCACGCGACATGCAGGACACGTTCTTCATCGAGAAGGACCCCGACATCCTGCTGCGCACGCACACCTCGTCGATCCAGGTCCGCACGATGGAGCGTCAGAAACCGCCCATCCGCGTCATCTGCCCGGGCCGTGTGTTCCGCAACGAGGCCATTTCGTACCGCGCGCACTGCATCTTCCACCAGATCGAAGGACTTTACATCGACGAGGGCGTCTCGTTCGCCGACATGAAGCAGTCGTTGCTCTACTTCGCCAAGGAGGTCTTCGGCGAGCAGGCCGTGATCCGCATGCGCCCGTCGTACTTTCCCTTCACCGAACCGTCGGCCGAGGTCGACGTGTCGTGCAACCTCTGCGGCGGCAAGGGCTGCAACGTCTGCAAGGGCACGGGATGGCTCGAAATCATGGGTTGCGGCATGGTAGACCCGAACGTACTGAAAGCCAACAATATCGACCCTGAAAAATATTCCGGATTCGCCTTCGGCATGGGTATTGAACGCATCGCCATGCTCAAGTACGGCGTGAAGGACCTGCGTCTCTATTTCGAAAACGACGTGCGGTTCCTCCACCAGTTCGACGAAGCGCTCTAAACCCCCTGACGCCCATGAAACGCCTCACAGCGACAACGGTCCTCTGCCTTCTGCTCTTCTCCGCGGCGTTCGTCACGGGAAAGGGTCCCTCGGCGGCGCCCGAATACCTCGATTCGCTGCGCAGCGTATGGCTCTACACCGAAGGCGTCAAGCAGAATGCCATCGCCGGAGACTCGGTGCGCGCCCGGGAGCTGTTCCTCGAGGCGATCCGCAACGACTCGACCTACGCCCCGGCCTACTACGAACTCGCGGCGAACGGCATGTACGCCACGCCCGACGAGGCCGTGGAACTGGCCCGGAAGGCTTTCCGGCTCGACACGACGAACAAGTGGTATCACCAGTTCTACGGACAGGCGCTCATCTACGCCGGGCGTTACGACGAGGCGCTGAAGGTCTACCGCCGCCTGCAAACGGAGAACCCGAAAGACCCCGACAACTACCGCATTCTGGCGGCCCTCTACGAGCAGAAGCAAAGTCCCGTCATGGCCCTCGTGACACTCGATTCGGCCGAACTGCGCTTCGGGCGCATTCCCGTGTTGAGCGCCATGAAACGGCGTCTGCTGGTGGCGACGAACCAGATCGACAAAGCCGTGGTCGAAGCCCGGGCGATGGTCGAAGCCGCCCCCTATGAGGCGCAGCGCCACGTGGTCCTCGGCGACCTCTACGCCATCGCCAAGAAGGATTCGCTGGCCCGCGCCGAATACGACCGCGCGTTGCAGATCGACTCCACAAACGTACAGACGCTGATGGCGCTGGCCGATTTTCACGCCGGACGGCAGGATTACCGGGCGCTGCTGGCCGTCACGCGGCAGTTGTTCCAATCCGACGAACTGCCGCTCGAAACCAAGATCAAACGCTTCGGGCAGTTCACCTCCGACACGCGCTTCTACCGCGAATATTACTTTCAGCTGAACGACCTGGCCTCGACGCTGGCCATCCGCTATCCCGACGACAAGCGCGTCGTGGAGCTTTACGCCGGCCACCTGATCGCTTCGGGCGAACTGGAGCAGGCCCTCGCGCTCTACAAGAGCCACCTCGCCGACCAGCCTCCCGCGGAAGAGTATTTCCGGGCGGTGATCGACATCGAAAGCTACCTCCAGCACCCCGACTCGGTCGACAAATACGTCACCCGCGCCCTGGAGCTGTTCCCCGCGAAGGTCGATTTCCACCTCTCCAAAGGGCATGTGATGAGCAACTCGAAGCAGTACGTCAAAGCCATCGGCGCCTACAAGGGGGCGTTGCGCCATGCCGACACGGATTCGCTGCGCAGCGTGATCTGGGGCATGATCGGCGACGCCTGGCATCAGAAGGCCGAGGCCGGAGAGCCGAACCTGGAGGAACGCCTGCCCCTGCAAACGGGTCTGCTCGGCAAAAAGGGCATTGCCCGCAAAGCCATGAAAGAGTGCTACAAGGCCTATGAGCGAAGTCTGCGCTACTGGCCCGACAACACAATGGTGCTCAACAACTACGCCTATTTTCTCTCGCTCGAGGAGCGCGATCTGGAACGGGCGCTCACCATGTCGAGCCGCGTCGTGGCGCTCACCGACAACAACCCCACCTACCTCGACACACACGGCTGGGTGCTCTTCAAGCTGGGACGCACGGACGAAGCCAGGAAGATTCTGCAAAAAGCCGTGGCGCTCGACGGACAGAAAAGCCCCGAACTGATGGTTCACTACGGTGACATCCTGCACCTCCTGGGCGAGCAGTTCATGGCTGAAATCTACTGGCGGAGGGCGCTTGAAAAGGGTTACGACGCCCGGCAGATCGAACAGCGGCTGAAACAACCCGCCGTCAAAAAGCCCGAACCCAAAGAATAGCCCTGCCATGAGACCGCTCCGCATCCTGACCCTTGCGTTCCTGCTCTTCACCCTCACCGCCGCCGCACAGACCGACCGCCGCATCGAGGAGCAGAAACGGGTCATCGCGGCCCTCGAAAAGCGGATCGCCACCGAAGAGCAGGAGATTTCGAAGATCCAGAAGGGCCGCACGGCCACCGAGGAACGGGTGCGCCGCCTGGCGTGCCAGATTGATTCGCGCAACCAGCTGCTCGACGAGACCGAAAAGCAGGCGCGCCTCCTGCGCGGAGAGATCGCCCGCACGGACAGCGTGGCCGGGAACCTTTCGGCAAAGCTCGAACGCGACCGCGCGCAGTACGGCGAAATGGTGCGCGAAGCCTACCGCAACTACAAGCACAACAACTACCTGACCTATATCTTCTCCTCGCGCGACTTCACGGACGTGGCGCGCAAGATCACCGCCCTGCGCGAGGTCGCCTCGCTGCGCGAACGCAAACTGCGCGACATCGAGGCGCTGACCGCCGAGGTCCGCACCGAAAAGGAGACGCTCGACCGCCGCAAGCGGTCGCTCGACTCGGTGACGCGCAGCCTCTCAGCGCAGCGCGAGAAACTCCAGCGCGACGCCCGCAACGCCAAGGCCAGCATCCGGTCGATGTCGCAGAAGGAAAAGACGGCCCTGCAACGCAAAATCGCACAGGAGCAGCAGCTCGACGTGGCCATCGGCGAACTGCGCAAGCTGACCAAAGGCAACACCGAGGGCGCCTCGTTCTCGGCGAAAACCTCCGGGTTGCGTCTCCCGGTGACTGCCGGACGCGTGAAGCGCTACAAGGAGAACATGGCCGAGATCACCGGTCCGAAGGGAGCGCACGTCATCTCGATCTACGACGGCAAGGTCGTCGACGTGAAGCGCAACCGCATCACCAACAAATACGACGTTTACGTCGCTCACGGCGAATACATAACCTCCTATGCCAACATGGGGACGATCTGCGTCGAGAAGGGCCAGAAAGTGGCAAGAAACGCACAGATAGGGACCATCGGCTCGGCGGTCAACGTGATGACGATGGAAACCGAATACAAACTCGTCTTCGGCATCTACCCGCCCAACCCCGGACAGAAGATGCGGGCGGAGGAGTGTTTCCGAAAATAAAACCGCCGTTTCATGCGGTTCCGTGCGGTGGCCGGCACGCCGTCCGCCCCGGGACGGACAACGACATAACAACAACGAAAAAAAATGGCTGTCAGATACTTTACCGACGACTGCACCTACCGACTCCCGCAAAAGCGCCTCACGGCACGATGGCTGCACGAAGTGGCCGCAGGGGAGGGCTACGCGCTGGGCGACGTCACCTATATTTTCTGCTCGGCGCAGCGGCTGCTGGGGATGAACCGCCAATACCTCGGGCACGATTACTTCACCGACGTCATCACGTTCGATTACAGCGACCGCAAAGACGCACGGATCGTCTCGGGCGACATCTTCATCGACGTCGAGACCGTTGCCGACAACGCCCGCCAGTACGGCGCGACGACCTTGCAGGAGATGCGCAGGGTAGTGGTCCACGGGGTGCTGCACCTCTGCGGGCAGGGCGACAAAACGCCCCGCACCAATGCACAGATGCATCGAAAGGAGGACAAATACCTGAAATTCTGGGAGGACCCCCGGCAGTGACCGCGATGAAACACGCCCGATTTATCGCAGCGACCGTCCTCGCGGCTCTCCTGCTGGCCGGATGTACGGGCCGCCGCACGGCCGGAGACGCCGCAGACAAGGCTTCCGCCGGCGACGGCACGTCCGAAACCGCCGTTTCCACGCCGGAGCCGACAGGAGAGGAGACGCCGGCAGGGGAGAGGTCTCCGCTCGCCGCATCCCGTACCTGGACCGGCAGCGACGGCAGCAGCAAACGGTGGGGACCCTTCGCGGAGAACGACACGACGTTTCTCTTCGTCCACGAGTACCTTATCGGCAGCGACACGAACCGCTATAAGGTCTTTATCCGAAAAGGTCCGCAGCCGAACGACATTCCCAATTTTGCAAGCCTTTCGCCGCAGAACGAGTCGGCATGGAAGGATTTCACCGACCTGCTGCACACGCTCAAGAAACGCCGTCCCGGGCCGCTTGCACACCATGCGGCGCTGGCCGGACTTCCGCACAGCTGGACGCCGGTCCGCTCTTTCCGGGAGAGCTACTACGTAAACTGTTTCAATCCCTACCCGGTGTGGATTTCGGATTCGCTTTTCGTCCGTCAGACAATGGACGGCCCGCGGCCCTCACGCATCAGCGCGGCGGAACGCATCGCCCCGACGCATTACCGCCTCCGGACAACGGCCGGAGACGCCGGCATCGACCGGGTGGACATATACCTTGTGGACACCGTGTGCAGGATGGCTGTGTTCGCCTTCAGCAATGACCGGAAAACAGAACGGTTTCAGTCGCTTTATGTTCCCTTTGAAACGGGACTTGAGATGGATATGATCGACTTTCACTCGCTGGAACTGCCCGACGAGAGCGAGGTGGAGTGGGACGAAACCGACTTCGAAGCGTTGATTTCCGGAGCCGTACCACTCCGGGAGACAGATCCGAAAACAGACAAAACAAATAACGAATGACACTCGATTACGACATTATCGTCATCGGCGGAGGACACGCCGGATGCGAAGCCGCCTCGGCCGCCGCACGGCTCGGCTCGCGCACGCTGCTGCTCACGATGGACATGGCCAAACTGGCTGCCATGTCGTGCAACCCGGCAGTCGGAGGAGTAGCCAAAGGTCAGATTGTCAGAGAGATAGATGCATTAGGCGGCCAAATGGGCCGTATCACCGACCTCACGACCATTCAGTTCCGGATGCTCAACCGGTCGAAGGGTGCGGCAATGTGGAGCCCCCGGGCGCAATGCGACAAAACCCGTTTTTCGGAGGAGTGGCGTCGCACGCTCGAAAACACCTGGAACCTCTATATCTGGCAGGACGCCGCGACCGAACTGCTGTTCGCCCCGGCTCCGGAAACAAACGCGGCGCCGTCGGACAATCTGCCCGACGAAACCACAACGTCGTTCAATTCCGCGCCCGGCACGATTTCTTCGGCAGCCGAATCGGATGCGGATTCAGATCCGACACTCCGAAATGCACCGTCGGCCGCCGGAAAACTCGCCATCCGGGGCGTTCGGACCCGCATGGGCGTCGAATTTTCCTGCCGGAAAGTCATACTCACCTCCGGCACATTCCTCGGAGGAGTGATGCACTGCGGAGCCTCGCACGCCGAGGGCGGCAGGGCGGGGGACGCCGCTTCGCACGGCATTACGGAGAGTCTCCGGGCCATCGGTTTCGAGACCGGACGCATGAAGACCGGAACCCCGGCGCGCCTCGACGCCCGGACCATCGATTTCGAAATCCTCGAACCACAATACGGCGACGAAAACCCCGCCAAATTCTCCTTTTCACCCGAAACGAAACCGATCAAAGAGCAGCTTCCCTGCTTTCTGGTCTACACTTCGAAAGAGGTTCACGACATCCTCCGCACCGGATTCGACAGGTCGCCGCTGTTCAACGGTACGATCTGCGGCATCGGTCCGCGCTACTGCCCGTCGATCGAGGACAAACTCCGCACCTTTGCCGACAAAGACCAGCACCAGCTCTTCCTGGAACCCGAAGGCAGTTCGACCAATGAATATTACCTGAACGGCTTTTCGTCGTCTCTGCCCTGGGAAGTTCAATGGAAAGCCCTGCACAAAATCCGCGGATTCGAGGATCTGCACATTTTCCGGCCCGGATACGCCATCGAATACGACTATTTTCCGCCTACACAGTTGCACCATTCACTCGAAACGAAACTGGTTTCGGGTCTTTACTTCGCCGGGCAGGTCAACGGTACGACAGGATATGAGGAAGCGGCGGCGCAGGGCCTGATAGCGGGCATCAATGCCCACCGGGCAATGAAAGGGGAGAGTCCGGTCGTTCTGAAACGCGACGAAGCCTATATCGGCGTACTGATCGACGACCTGGTGACCAAAGGCGTCGACGAACCCTATCGCATGTTCACCTCCCGGGCCGAATATCGCATTCTGCTCCGACAGGACAACGCCGACATCCGTTTGACTCCGCTGGGATACAAAATAGGTCTGATTTCGCAAAAACAATACGATCATTTCACCAAAAAAAACACACTCGTAGAATCGCTTATTTCATTCGCCCGCGAACAGAGTGTCAAAGCAGCCGAAATTAACGACTATTTAAAATCGGTCGATTCAGAGCCTTTATCGCAGGGAAGAAAGCTTTACGACATTCTGATGCGCAATAACGTCACATTCGATTCGCTGCAAAACGCACTGCCCAAACTGCGGAAATTCATCGCGGCAAACGAAATAACTCCCGAAGCGATCGAAGAGGCGGAAATCCAAATCAAGTATAAAGGATATATCGAACGCGAAAAATTCATCGCAGAGAAATTGCGACGCCTCGAAAACATCCGAATTCCGGAAAATTTCGATTTTCATTCAATGAATGCTCTGACCATCGAGGCCCGGCAGAAACTCTCGCGCATCCGACCCGAAACGATTGGTCAGGCATCACGGATTCCCGGAGTTTCACCTGCCGACGTCAATGTATTGCTTGTAAAATTCGGGCGATAGGGTATAATGTTCCACGTGGAACAAGCGCAAGAAAAACACACCGGATACCCACACAAAACAACTAATATTAAAAAGCCACTCCCGAAGGAGTGGCTTTTTAATATCAATATTTCGCTATTTTACAGCACAACCGTACACCAGTCGTATTTATCCTCCGCACGACCATACTGAATATCCTGCAAGCGCGTATAGAGTTCCATGCAGTTCTTTCCTACCTCGTCGCCATAATCATACGATTTTTCGGTCTGCATATCGTAAATATATCCGATAGGGGAGATAACCGCTGCCGTTCCGCAGGCGCCGCACTCCTCGAAAGATTCCAACTCCTCGACCGGAATATGACGCTCCTCAACAACCAAACCCATATCGCGTGCAATCTGACGAAGGCTCATGTTGGTAATCGACGGCAAAACCGAAGGCGACTTCGGCGTGATATACTTGCCATCCTTGATACCGAAGAAATTGGCAGCTCCGCACTCTTCAATGTATTTATGCTCGGCAGCATCGAGGTACATGATATTCGAATAACCCATTTCATGTCCCTTTTCACCCGACAACAGGCTGGCCGCATAGTTGCCTCCGACCTTCACATCGCCTGTTCCACGTGGAGCAGCGCGGTCCTGCTCCCGGTCGATAGCAACCCGAATCGGTTTGATTCCCGATTTAAAATAGGCTCCGACGGGCGAACAGTAGACGATCAGCAGGGCTTCCCTGGCCGGTTTCACGCCCAATCCGACCGTCGTTCCGAACATCACCGGACGCAGATAGAGCGAAGCTCCCGTACCGTAGGGAGGAACGAAACGCTCGTTGCGCTTGACGACCTCGATGCAGGCATCGACGATCATTTCAATCGAAGGAACCGGCAAGCACAAGCGTTTCGCCGAGGACTGGAGACGCCGCGCATTGTCGGCAACGCGGAAAAGACGCACTTTCCCGTCTACACCGCGGAAGGCCTTGAGACCCTCGAAAAGTTCGATGCCGTAGTGCAGGCATGAAGCCGACATATGCATCTGGATATATTCGTCATCGGTAACCACCATATCGCTCCATTTCCCGTCGGCAAAGGAGTAGCGAACATTGTAATCGGTTTTGCGATAGTCGAAGCCCAAAGCGCTCCAATCTGTATTTTCCATATCCTATGTTTTTAAAAGATTTATCGAAAATTAGCTATATCAACGATCAACCCACAACAGCCCCGTTGTGGGTCGCCTCGCCGGGTTGCAGCAGGCGCAGTTTTCCGGAAGCATCCTCCGCCATCAAAATCATACCGTTCGAAAGAATACCCTTCAGTTCGCGCGGAGCGAGATTCACCAGGACGAGCACCTGCTGTCCGACCAACTCTTCGGGCGTGAAATGTTCGGCGATTCCCGAAACTATCTCGCGTTTGTCGATACCCGTATCAATCGTCAGTTTCAGCAATTTCTTCGTTTTGGCGACTTTTTCGGCCGCCAGAATCGTCGAAACGCGAATATCCATTTTCTGAAAATCATCGAATTGAATCGTATCTTTTTGAGGTTCAACATTTTGAGCAACTTCAGCGGCTTCATTGGCTGCTTTGGTCGCCGCAAGTTTATCCAGCTGACGCTGAATCACGTCGTCCTCGATCTTTTCGAACAGCAGAGCAGGTTCCCCGATGGCGTGTCCCGCCGGAATCAGGTCCATTGCACCGAGGCGTTCCCAGCCGAATTTACCGACAGCCAGCATCCGGAGGATCTTCTCCGCAGAGAAGGGCATGAACGGCTCGATGGCGATGGCCGTGTTGGCCGTGATCTGCAAAGCGATGTTGAGAATCGTCTCCACACGCGCCGGATCGGTCTTCACGACCTTCCACGGTTCGGTGTCGGCCAGGTATTTGTTGCCGATGCGCGCGATGTTCATGGCGTCCTTCAGCGCCTCGCGGAAACGGTAATTTTCGATATTTCCTTCGAGCGAAGCCTTTACGGCGGCAACCTCCGCGATCGACTGACGATCGTAATCGGTCAGTTCACCGCATGCCGGAACCTTGCCGCCGTAGTATTTCTGGGTCAGCACCAGCGCCCGGTTGACGAAATTTCCCAGCACAGCCACCAGTTCGTTGTTGTTGCGGGCCTGGAAATCCTTCCACGTGAAGTCGTTGTCCTTTGTCTCCGGAGCATTGGCGCAGAGCACATAGCGCAGGACATCCTCCTTGCCGGGGAACTCCTCGAGGTACTCGTGCAGCCATACGGCCCAGTTGCGCGAGGTCGAAATCTTGTCGCCTTCGAGGTTCAGGAACTCGTTGGCCGGCACGTTTTCGGGCAGGATATAGTCGCCGTGGGCCTTGAGCATCGACGGGAAGACGATGCAGTGAAAGACGATGTTGTCCTTGCCGATAAAGTGGACCATCTTGGTGTCCTCCGACTTCCAATAACGTTCCCAATCGGGTGTAATGTCCTTTGTAGCAGATATATAACCGATAGGAGCGTCGAACCACACATAGAGCACCTTGCCCTCGGCCCCCTCGACGGGAACCGGGATGCCCCAGTCGAGGTCGCGGCTCACGGCACGCGGCTGAAGACCTCCGTCGAGCCAGCTCTTGCACTGCCCGTAGACGTTCGTTTTCCACTCCTTGTGCCCGTCCAGAATCCATTCGCGGAGGAATTCCTCGTAACGGTCCAGCGGCAGGTACCAGTGTTTCGTCTCCCGCTTCACGGGTACGGAACCCGACACGGCGCTGTGCGGGTCGATCAGTTCGTCGGGCGAAAGGGTAGAGCCGCACTTCTCGCACTGGTCGCCGTAAGCGCGGTCGTTGCCGCACTTGGGACAGGTCCCCACGATATACCGGTCGGCCAGGAAGGTCTGCGCCTCCTCGTCGTAATACTGCATTGATGTCTTTTCGATGAACTTGCCTTCGTCGTAAAGTTTCCGGAAAAAGGCCGACGCCGTCTCGGCGTGGGTCTTGGACGAGGTCCTCGAATAGATGTCGAACGACATGCCCAGCCCCTCGAACGATTTTTTGATCAGCGCGTGGTAACGGTCCACGATCTGCTGGGGCGTCACGCCCTCCTTGCGGGCCTTGATCGTGATGGGTACGCCGTGTTCGTCCGATCCGCAGACCGAAATCACGTCGCGCCCCCGAAGCCGCAGGTAACGCGTATAAATGTCCGAAGGTATGTAAACTCCAGCCAGATGGCCGATATGTACCGGACCGTTCGCATAAGGGAGCGCCGATGTCACGAGGTAGCGTTTGAACTCTTTTGCCATAAATGTAAAATAGATACAGTATTACTAATTTCTGTCAAAATTACTAATTTTTAAGAGAATCGGGAACGAAAAGCACATATTTTGTGAAAGGTTTAAAGAAAAGAAGGCGCACCCGCCGGGCACGCCTTCTCGATCTCACCGGAAAATCCGGCCTTTATTCGAACTGCAATTCGTCGAGCAGCCATCCGGCTCCGGCGAATTTGTCGATGACAAACAGCACGTAACGCACGTCCACGGCAATCGTCCGCTGCAATTCGGGTTCGAACGCCACATCGCCCGACATGGCCTCCCAGTTACCGTCGAAGGCCAGTCCCAACAGCGCTCCTTTGGCATTCAGCACCGGGGAACCGGAGTTGCCGCCCGTGATGTCGCAGTCGGCCAGGAACGCCACGGGAAGCTCTCCCCGTTCGTTGGCGTAACGGCCGAAATCCTTCGCCGCATACAACTCCTTGAGGCGGGCGGGAACGGTGAACTCCGTTGGATTCTGCGGATTCTCCTTCTCCATCACGCCCTTGAGCGTCGTATAGTAGTTATAGTGAATGCCGTCTGCCGGATCGTAGGGCAGCACGCGCCCATAGGTCAGACGGAGCGTGAAATTGGCATCCGAAGCCCAGGCCTTGTTCGGCTGCATGCGCATCAGCCCCGCAATGTAGAGCCGCTGTCCGTCGGCGAACTTCCGCTTCCCGGCCAGCTGCGCCGCCGCCAGTTCCCGCATTTTCGCCGTATAGGATTTGTTCAGCAGCACGGCGGGATCGTTCGAAACGTCCGTTCCGGCGGCGGGCCGCAGCCAGCGCCTTCCGCTCGTCGGCGAACACCGAATTGTCGTAGAGATAATCCACATAGGCGTCCGTATCGCCGCCGAACCGCTTGCCGATCACCTCGGCGAACACCGAAGGCAGCTCCTTGCAGTTCTCCCCGACGATCCGGAACATCCGCTTCGCCACGCGCCGGTCGGTCGGCATGTTGTAGTCCTTGTAGAACGCTTTCAGCGCCTCGGTCAGCTCCCCGCCCTTCTTCGAAACGGCCAGGCGCGCCGGTGCGAGAATCTCCACCGAACGGCCTATCGCCTCGCTCAAGTACTGGCTCGAAGCGAAATAGGGGGCCGTCTCCTCCACCGATTCGCGGATCAGGTTCAGAGCGTTCGAATAACCTTCCGTAGGCAGCGTGTTCTTCGCCGCCCAGGCGGTGAAAGCCGCCTCCTGCTCCTGCTTGCGGCCCTTCACGTCGAGCCGGCGGATACCGCGCGACTTGCCGATCGAGTTCTTCCAGTAGTTCGACGACTGGGCGTACTTCGAAGCGTACTGAATGCGGACCTTGGCGCTGGCGGCCATGTCCTCCTTCAGAATGGCCTGCCGCTCGCCGCGGATGAAGATGCGCTGCGGGTTTTCCACTTCGAGCAGACGGTCGATCTCGTAGGAGGTCATGTAACGCTGCGTCGACCCCGGGAAACCCATGATCATCGCGAAATCCCCCTCGTCGTAACCGCCGAGCGAAATCTTCAGGAACTTTTCAGCCTTGTAAGGGCGGTTTTCGGGCGAATAATCCGCCGGCCTGTTGTCCGGTCCGGCATAGACGCGAAAGACCGAGAAATCGCCCGTATGACGCGGCCACATCCAATTGTCGGTGTCGCCGCCGAACTTGCCGATCGACGTGGGAGGCGCACCGACCAGGCGGACGTCCCTGAAAACCTCGATCACGAAGGCGAAATACTGGTTGCCCCCGAAAAAGGACTTGATCTCGACATCCATACCGGGATTCTCCCCGGCAAGGCGTTCCGAAACGGCCTTCACCTGTCCGGCGACCAGCTCTTCCCGCTCCCCGCCGCCGGCGATGTCGGGCACGGCGCCCAGCACGTCCGGCGTCACATCGACGATCCGGCGGATAAAGCGCACCTTGAGTCCCGGAGCCGGCAGCTCTTCGGCGCGCGACATGGCCCAGAAACCGTTCTTGAGGTAGTCGTGCTCCACGGACGAAAGCGACTGGATCGACCCGTAACCGCAGTGGTGATTGGTGAACAGCAGTCCGTCGGGCGAAACGATCTCACCCGTGCATCCGCCGCCGAAAATGACGATGGCGTCCTTGAGCGAAGAGTTGTTCATGCTGTAAATCTCCTCGGCCGAGAGTTTGCATCCGCGGGCCTTCATGTCCTTGCTGTTCATTTTCTGGAGATAGGGCAGCATCCACATGCCCTCGTCCGCCGCCGCCGAGAGCGTGACGCACGCTGCGGCGAGCAGTAAAAAGATTTTCTTCATAAAGTGCATTAAAGATTAATCGTATGTAATCGCTTCAGATTATTTGACATTGATCATATTCAGAATGGACCGCTCCGCCGCCCGGCGCACCTCGTCGTCGAGCACGATCTCGGGCGATTCGTTCTCAAGGCACGCGCAGATGTTCTCCAGCGTCACCATCTTCATATACTTGCAGTTGTTGCATCCGCACGTCTCGTCGTCGGGAGGCGCCGGGATGAACTCTTTTTCCGGATAACGCCTCTTCATCTCGGCGAGGATTCCCGCCTCGGTCACCACGATGAACTCCTGCGCGTCGCTCCGGCCGCAATATTCGAGTATCCCCGCCGTGGAACCCACATAGTCGGCCACTTCGACGATATAGGCCCGGCACTCGGGGTGCACGACGACCTTCGCCGCCGGATGCTCCCGTTTGAGCGTCAGCAGTTTTTCGAGCGAAAACTCCTCGTGGACGTGGCACGCTCCGTCCCACAGCACCATGTTCCGACGCCCGGTGAGCTTCTGGATATAGGAACCCAGATTGCGGTCGGGAGCGAAAATCACGGGCTGGTCGGCGGGAATCGACTCCACGACCTTCAGCGCATTGGACGACGTGCAGCAGATGTCGGTCAGCGCCTTCACGCCGACCGTGGTGTTCACATAGGAGACGACCGTGTGACCGGGATGCGCGGCCTTGAAAGCCGCAAATTCCCCGGCGTCGCACGACTCGGCCAGCGAGCACCCCGCCTCGGGACAGGGGATCAGCACCTTCTTTTCGGGGCAGAGGACCTTGGCGGTCTCGGCCATGAAGTGCACTCCGGCGAAGAGGATGATGTCGGCGTCGACCGACTGCGCCCGGACGGAGAGGGCGAGCGAGTCGCCCAGAAAATCGGCGACGGCCTGCACCTCGGGCGTCGTATAGTAGTGCGCCAGGATCACGGCGTTTTTCTCGCGCTTGAGATCCCCGATGCGGCGGCTGAGCTCGGAGGAGTTTTCCACGTTCATTTTTTATTTTTATTCCTTTAATTAATTTAAATAATAAAAAGAAGAATAGATATAATAGCTGTTGATACTGTTGACAAGTGGAAGTGTTATTTTCCAATCAACACTTTTTATTTTTATTGTTTCTTATTTCAAATTTTAATTGATTCAAAATCAAAAGAATATAAAAACAATCGACAATTGTTGAAACAGTTTGTCGACATATCGACAGCCTTTTGTTTTAAACATTCTCTTCCGGTTTCATCCCTTTTCCGGGTATGACAACTTCTTAAAACTATTTTTGGTTTCGGCGAAAAGATTTTTATACCCGTTCTCTTTTTCGAAAAGCAAATTTTTCAGCTTCGACTTTTCATTCTTTTTCATCGGTTATCAACGCGGTTTTCGACAAGTTGTCAACCGTTTTTCATCACTTTGCCGACAATCTTTTCGGCGATCCCGCGGTAGTGTTCCTCGACGCGGGAATCAATTCCCGCTGCCGGCGTCCCTGCGTCTGCTCCGTCCATAATCGACTGGATAATAGGTATTTCGCCCAGGAACTCCACCCCGCTTTTTTCGGCGTATGCGCGTGCCCCGCCGCGGCCGAAGATGTAGTAGCGGTTTTCGGGCAGTTCGGCGGGCGTGAACCACGCCATGTTCTCGACGATGCCCGCCACGGGGATGTTGACGTTTTCGTTGCGGAACATCTCCACGCCGCGCACGACGTCGGCCACGGCGATCTGCTGCGGCGTCGAGACAATCACCGCGGCGTCGATTTTCAGTTCGCCGATGATCGACAGGTGCACGTCGCCCGTGCCGGGAGGGAGGTCCGTGAGCAGGAAGTCCAGCGTCCCCCACCGGGTCTGGTGGATCATCTGTTTGAGGGCGCTGACAGCCATTGCGCCGCGCCACAGCAGCGCATCGGTGGGTTTGATGAAGAAGCCGATCGACATGAGCTTTACGTCCATTGATTCGGCCGGGACGATGTGGTCCACCCCGTCCTCGGCGACGGCTTCGGGCACGTACCCTTCCACGCCGAACATTTTGGGCTGCGACGGTCCGTAGATGTCCGCATCGAGGACGCCGACGCGGAAACCCATGTTCCGCAGGGCGATAGCCAGGTTGGCCGTGACGGTGGACTTGCCTACCCCACCCTTGCCCGAGGCGACGGCGATTACCCTGGCGATGCCGCCCGTGGTGGTCTTCAATTTGGGTTCGGGACGCGGAGCCGCCCCGCCCTCCTTGATCACGACGAGCACCTCTGCGCCCGGAAACGCCTCGCGCAAAAGCGATTCGGCCTGGTTCTTGATCTTCACGGCGAACGGGTCGCGGGCCTTGGCGAAGCGCAGCACGACGGTGACTTTGCCTTCGGCGGACGCCGTATGTTCGATGAATCCGCTCGAAACGATGTCCTGTCCGGTTTCCGGGTGGACGACCGATGCGAGCAGGCGTTTGATTTTTTCTTCCATTGTCGTATTCAGTTTCTTTTCGGCAAAAATATGAAAAAGCGGAACGGGCTTAAAACCGAATCGCATGGGGTTCGGTAAAACGCTCCGGCAGATAAAAGTGTCGTTACGCCACCAAAGATAACGTATATTTTGGAGAATATATATAGTATGTCGAATTATTTTATCGAAAAACGATAAATTTTATTTGTTTTTCGTATAAAATCGCTATATTTGCGACAACATACGGAAGAAGACAACAACAAAATAGAACGAACTATGAATTTTATCAAGACTTTTCTGGCAGGGCTTCTCGCGGTCGTCGTGGGGACGTTCCTGGTGTTTTTCCTTTGGATTTTCATTTTGCTGGGCATTGCCGGCTCGATGGAGAAAAGTGTGGCGGTGCATCCCGAGTCGATCCTGAAGATCGACTTCTCGGAGGTGCTGACCGACGCCCCGTCGTCCGATCCGCTGGCGGGTCTCGACCTGATGACGCTCCAGACCCAGCGATGCCCTCGG
>OGSD01001428.1_pt1 | contig 22351 bp, 17 predicted proteins | sample 1553571 | NCBI WGS metagenome assembly OGSD01 (sample SAMEA2580072, study PRJEB22360) | human gut metagenome | biome: human gut; feature: human-associated habitat; material: faeces | place: Denmark | collected 2008/2010 | reverse complement strand
AGAAGATGATTTTATGCTGTTGATGGCACTTGATTAGTCATTTCCGGCATGGTATTCTTATAGAGGTGGGTAATCGTGGTTTTGAAAGGGAGAGTGAAGAATGGCGGCAAGTTCCAAACATCATGTACGTAATCGGATCTTAGGGGGTCTTGGGGCGGTGATTTTGATTGTTGTGGGATTTTTTATGTGGCAGAAGACGAAAGTACAGCTATATGATGATCCGAATACGACAGGAAATACGGCAGGAAATCTGCTTAACGGGGGTAAGTTTTGCGAGGCAGATGGCAGAATCTATTATGCTGATCCGTATGATAACGATTCTCTCTATGTAACAGATGATAAATTACAGAAAAGCACGAAATTACATGGAGATACGGTTAGTTATTTGAATGTTGCAGGTGATTATATTTTCTATACAAGACGTAATGACCGCAAGAGTGTTACCGGAGGTAATGTGTTGGCATTAAGTAAAACGGGATTGTTCCGCTTAACGACCGATGGCAAAAATATGGGTAAGCTGTATGATGATCCGACACAGTCTGTGTGCTTATACGGAAACTATCTGTATTATCAGCATTACGATGAAAAAAAGGGATTGCAGTTAAATGCAGCTAAGATGGACGGCTCCAGCGATGAATTATTGTTGGATGAGGGAGTATCGCCGTATTCTATTTCGCAGGGTGTTATGTATTATACAGGTTATGACAAGGATCATAACATACATACCATGAATATTAACGGTTCAGATGAGCAGACAATTTACAATGGTAATTGTACTTCATTGATTCGGGCAGGAGAGCATTTGTATTTTATAGATATGTCACAAAATTATGCATTAGTACGTGTGAATTTGGATGGATCTGATCCTGTCACGATCGTTTCAGACCGCTTGGCGACATATAATGTGGATGAAAAGGAGAGTGCTGTATATTATCAGGTAGATAATGGAACGAGCAATGGATTGTATGTAAAGGATTTAGAGGGTGGAGAAGTGCGTAAGATCGCGGATGGCAATTACAATTATCTGCATCTGACAAGTAAGTATTTGTTTTATGAGACATATGATGGAAAATCTGTCTATGTGATGGATCTGGGAACGGAGCAGGAGAAACCGTTTCGGGCACCGGTAGGCAAGAAAACATCAAAGTAATAAAACGGTAGGCAAAAAAACATCAAACGAATAAATAAATGAAAAGAGGATAAAAGAATGATTCAATTACCAGCAGTCTTTAGCAGTCACATGGTTTTGCAGAGACAGAAAAATATCAGCGTATGGGGAGACAGTGATGCAGAGTCGCTTAAGATTACTTTGGCAGACAAATCTGTGAGTGTGGTTCCGGAACAGGGAAGGTTCCAGGCTATTTTACCGCCATTTGAGGCAGGTGGACCATATACACTGACGGTGCAGTCTCAGACAGAACAAGTGGTATATGAAGATGTTATGATCGGCGAAGTATGGCTTGCCGGCGGTCAGTCCAATATGGAGCTGGAGTTGCAGGATAGCAAAAACGGCAAGGAGATCGTTCAAAATATACATAATGATGGAGTACGCTATTATTATACTCCAAAGGTTCCGTATGTAGGGGATAAGTTGGAAGAAGCAGAAAAGGAAAGTGCATGGGATCTGTGTAAGCCGGATAAGGCAGGACGATGGTCAGCGGTTGCATATTATTTTGCAGATAAGATCGCACGAGAGACAGGGGTAACCGTCGGCATTATTGGCTGTAACTGGGGCGGAACGTCTGCTTCCTGCTGGGTGAGCCGTGAAGCGTTGGAAGGAACGCAGGAGATCAAAGAGTATATTGATGATTATGATGCAATTATTGCTGAGCAGGATCCGGAGGAATATATCAAAGCGCGAGAGGCATATCTTGTATATCAGGCAGAGTTTGACAAAAATGTAGGGAAATATTACGAGACAGCAGAGAACCCGACTTGGGAGGAGGCATTGCGTCTGTACGGTGAGAATCAATATCCGGGACCAATGGGACCACGTTCAGAGACCAGACCGTGTGGTTTGTACGAGTCGATGCTGCAAAGAGTTTGTCCGTATACGTTACGTGGATTTTTGTATTATCAGGGAGAGGAGGACGATCATCGTCCATACCGCTATTACTCCTTGTTATCAGCGCTGATCCGTCAGTGGAGAGGCGATTGGAAAGATGATACGTTACCGTTTATGCTGGTACAGCTTCCGATGTTCCAAAATGGAGGGGGGGAGCCGGATTACCAGAACTGGCCATTTATTCGAGAGGCACAGATGCGTGTGTTCGACACGTTCAAGCATACCGGGATTGCGGTGATTCTGGATAAGGGTGAGTTTGGCAATATTCATCCGACAGAGAAAGACAGCGTTGGTGAGCGTCTCGCTTTGCAGGCAATGTATGAAGTGTATGGTTTATGCACGAAAGAAGAGGCGTTTGGCCCGATGTATCAGTCTTACCGCATTGAGAATAGTGCGATGATTGTATCATTTGCCCATGCGAAGGGACTACATTGTACAGAGGAAACTTTAACCGGTTTTGAACTTGCCGGTAAAGATAAAGTGTATCATGAGGCGAAGGCAGTTCTAAAGGGAGAAGAAATAGAACTGACTTGTGATGAGGTGAAAGAACCTGTATACGGAAGATATTGCTGGACTAATTATCGACCGGTAACGTTGTTTGGACAAAACGGCATTCCGGCAGCACCATTTCGCACTTCTCGTGAGGATGGTGCAGTTGCAACCGGCAGCCGTAATGGGTTTGATCCCGCAAAAGCATAGGAGGAACAAAGATGATAGGATGGATTATTGGAATAGTTGTTGTACTTTTGATCGTTTGTTGGGTGATTGGTACATACAATGGGCTGATCAAAGGAAGAATTGTTGTAGATGAGGCATTTGCAACGATGGATGTGTATCTGAAAAAACGTTATGATCTGATCCCAAATCTGGTGGAAACAGTCAAAGGATATGCTTCGCATGAGAAAGAAACATTGGAAAAGGTGATATCGCTGCGTACCGGCAGTTATGACGCAATGACACCAGAGGAAAAGATTCAGAATGGTGCACAGATCTCTAAAATGATACCACAGATCATGGCAGTGGCAGAGCAGTATCCGGATCTGAAAGCAAATCAGAATTTTATGGATCTGAGTCATAACCTGAATGAAACAGAGGATGATATTGCAAATGCAAGAAAATATTATAACGGTGCGGTGAAGCAGTACAATATGAAAGTACAGATGTTTCCGGGAAGTTTGATCGCCGGTCTGTTTCATTTTGAGACAAAGAAGATGTTTGAGGTTGAGAATGCTGTTGAGCGGCAGAATGTGCAGGTGAAATTTTAGTGGTGGAGAGCATTTGGAGAAAAGGAAAGCTTTTTGGCTTTATGTTGCTTGCCGGGATTTTGCTGATGGCAAAACCGGCTTTGGCAGACTCTTATTATCCCTACGAGATACAAGGATACGATGTCACAGTTAAAGTTGGTAAGGATAATGTGTATCATGTTACGGAGAGGCTGCAGGTGAACTTTAACCAGGCGAGACATGGTATTTACCGAGACATACCGGTTATCAATAACGTAAGTCGCGAGGATGGATCAACTTCCCGTATTCAGGCGCGCGTAACGAATATCAAAACCTATGGTGAAAAAAAGACCGTAGGCCGAGAGGGTTCTTATTGCCGTATTCAGCTGGGAGATAAGAATAAGACGCTTGTTGGCGAGCATATGTATCACATTTCTTACGATTACAATATGGGGAAAGATGTACGTAAAGGGGAAGATGAGTTCTATTATAATATCATTGGAACCAGTTGGGATACAACGATCCAAAATGTTACCTTTCATATCATGATGCCGGAAGATATTGACGAAAGTAAAGTCGGTATGGCATATGGTGAGAGTGGTTCGACTAATAATGAGGGACTGCAGTATACGATCAATGGCAAAGTGATGGAAGGATATGTAGATCCCTCCATTATCTTAAATCCGGGAGAGGCAGTTACAGTCAGAATGGTCTTACCGGATGGATATTATGATCAGGTCAAACAAAGGATCTGGCCGGCGCTGATCAGTATTTTGTTGTCCTTGGCAGCAGCGGGTGCAGCATTTCTGCTTTGGTGGAAAGTCGGACGGGATAATGTGGTAGTGGAAACGATACAGTTCCATCCGCCAAAGGAATTCAATAGTGTAGAGGCAGCCTTTGCCTATAAGGGCAAGGTGGATGCGAATGACGTTATATCGTTGTTAGTGTACCTGGCACAAAAGGGTTATATAGAAATTGTTGAAGGGCAGAAGGGCCTGTTTGGAAATCAGGATTTTACGATCCGCAAATTGAAAGAATATGATGGAAATAATGCGATAGAACGGGCATTCATGAAAGGATTGTTTCGTGGCTTTGATATTACCAATAAAGATCAGCTGAAGGATAAATTCTACAAGACGGTGAATAAGATCTTGAAAATGGTAAATACAAAGCAAAATAGACAAGTGTTGTTTTATGCCAATTCCATTAATAAGCATTTGATCTGTTATGCGATGATGGCGGGGATTTTCTTTTTAGCAACGTATCTGCCGATATATGATTATACATACAATGCGACATTTTCACTAACAGTACCGATCATGTTTGGTTTTGTGCTGGCATTTATTATTCGGACGATCTTTAGTTCAGAGACGATCTTTAGTAAGATCCTCAGCGTTGTGATGTCGATCGCTATGATCAGCGGATATTGCCTGGGACTGCGTAATGTTGTGTTCTATACACCGACAATTTATCGGATCGCCTTTGTGTTGGCGATCATTGCATGTGGTGTGATCATGTTCTTTGATTATTACATGCCAAAGCGTACAGAGTATGGCACAGAGGTTTTGGGACGTTTACAAGGATTTCGGACATTTTTGCAGACGGCAGAAAAAGATCGCCTGGAGACTATGGTAGAGCGTGAACCGCAGTATTTCTACAATATATTGCCGTATGCATATGTGCTTGACGTGTCGGATATATGGATGGAGAAATTTGAATCTATTGCGATCGAACCACCGCAATGGTATTCATCTCATGGGCATTACAACACGTTTGATACAGTGCGGTTCCATCATTTCATGAATACGACGATGCGGTCTGCCACAGCGGCAATGACGTCGTCGCCAAGCTCTAAGGGAAGTGGAGGTTCTGGCGGCGGTCATTCCGGCGGTGGTTCCGGCGGAGGCGGCGGTGGATCTTGGTAAAGATCTTTCAAAATAAAAAAGCCTTTTCAAAATGATTTCTCATTTTGAAAAGGTTTTTTGTTTTCTTAATTCATTTTACACGGTTTAAACACCTATATATAGAAATTTACTTGTCGAGGCTCTTCATTGTCGGGAACAACAACACATCTCTAATTGCCGGTGAGTTTGTCATCATCATAACCATGCGGTCAATACCAAATCCAATTCCGCCGGTAGGAGGCATACCAATGCTCAAAGCATTCAAGAAGTCTTCATCGGTGTGATTTGCTTCATCATCACCAGCTTCGAATGCTTTCTCCTGTGCCTCGAAACGCTCTCTCTGATCAATCGGATCATTCAACTCAGAGTATGCATTTGCCATCTCCCAGCCGTTCATAAAGAACTCAAAACGCTCTACATAATCTGGATTGTCCGGTTTCTTCTTAGTCAGAGGAGAAATCTCGATCGGATGATCCATGATAAAGGTTGGCTGGATCAAATGCTCCTCTACGTATTCCTCGAAGAAGAGGTTGAGAATGTCACCTTTTTCATGACGATCCTCGTATTCAATATGATGCTCATCTGCCAATTTCTTAGCAGCGGCTGTATCTGCAACTTCGTTGAAGTCAACATTTGCGTACTTCTTAACCGCGTCTACCATTGTGATACGCTCAAACGGTTTGGACAGATCCATTGTATGCTCGCCGTAAGTAAGCACCTCCGAACCGGTTACTTCCTTTGCAATGTAACGATACAGGTTCTCTGTCAGATCCATCATGCCGTGATAGTCTGTATATGCCTGATATAACTCCATCAACGTGAACTCCGGATTGTGTCTTGTGTCCAATCCCTCGTTACGGAATACACGACCGATCTCGTATACACGCTCCATGCCGCCCACGATCAATCTCTTTAAGTACAACTCCAAAGAAATGCGAAGCTTTAAGTCTTCATCCAAAGCATTAAAGTGTGTCTCAAATGGTCTTGCGGCTGCACCACCGGCATTGGAGACAAGCATTGGGGTCTCAACCTCCATAAAGCCCTGTCCATCTAAATAGCGGCGAATGCTGCTGATCACCTTGGAACGCTTGATAAAAGTATCTTTAACGTCTTCATTCATGATCAAATCGACATAACGCTGACGATAACGAGTATCTGTGTCAGTCAGTCCATGATATTTCTCCGGAAGGATCCGCAGACTCTTAGATAATAACGTAACTTCCTTCGCATGGATAGAGATCTCTCCGGTCTTTGTCTTAAAGACAAATCCTTTGATACCAAGAATATCTCCTACATCATATTTTTTGAAATCCTTATAGGAATCCTCGCCAATGTCATCTCTAGCGACATATGACTGAATGTTACCCTGAAGATCCTGTATATTACAGAAGGATGCCTTACCCATGACACGCTTAAACATCATACGGCCTGCCACTGACACTTCTTTTCCTTCTAATGTATCATAGTTATCTTTGATCTCCATAGAATGATGTGTAACATCATATTTTGTAATAACAAAAGGATCCTTGCCTTCTGCCTGTAAATTTGCTAATTTTTCTCTACGAACCTTGAGAAGCTGGTTGATATCCTGCTCCTTCTGTGGTTTCTTCTGCTGCTCAGCCACGATCTTAGCCCCTTTCTCTTATATCTATCGACGATTTCTGTATGCAGATTCTCTTGTTTCTGCAAGTTCATGCTATTATACAAAATCTATTATTTCTATATTTCAAGGATCTCGTATTGCATTTATTATTTTTGAATCTCAAGGATCTCATATTGCAATACAGTTCCCTTTGGTGTTTCAACATCAACAGTCTGACCTGCTTTCGCACCGATCAATGCAACACCAACCGGAGACTCATTGGAAATCTTACCACCAAGAATGTCTGCCTCCGTAGAACCTACGATCTTATACTGCATCTCTTCTCCGGAAGAAAGATCTTTGATGCGAACTGTAGAACCAATGTTGATCGCATTAGCATCAACATCTTTGCTGCTGACAACCTCTGCATTTTTCAAGATCTTCTCGATCTCTTCAATACGGATCTCAATATCTCTCTGCTCATCTTTCGCTGCATCATACTCGGCGTTCTCGGACAAGTCACCCTGTTCTCTTGCCTCTTTAATCTTTGCTGCAACTTCTTTACGTCTATTTACCTTTAAGTCCTGTAATTCATCTTCCAGTTTTGCAAGACCTTCTTCGGTCAAGATGTTTTTCTTTTCTGCCATGATATCCTCTTTTCTGCGTGCGTATTTTCTTCGTAATCAAATTGTTACCGGTGCCGGTCACATCTATCATCTGCGCTTCGCACGCTGTGCACAGATGGAATTTATATGCCAGCACACACTATCGTGTAATTATAACACAATCTTGCGCGTTTTGACAATGATGTTTTTAAGATACCGAAAACAGATTTTTGAATGAATGATGTATAGTGGCAAATTTGTCGGCTTAGAATTAGTTCACCATATCACATTTATTCTGTGTTATACTGTGTTATAGATTTGGAAACTATTGAAAGGGGATGAGTGTCATTGAGCAGGAAAAAAATCAAGCAGATGGGAGCCGTGGCTTTACTAGTTATTCTGATGTTTATTATGGGATGCTTTTTTATAAAAGACGATAAAGTAAAAACATTAGAGAAAAATGATTATGGGAAAACATTAGAGAAAAATGATTATGGGAAAACATTAGAGAAAAATGATTATGGGGTGTTTCTGAATGCGGATGCCTCATCTTTGGAACGCTTTAAAAAATATGATCTGATTGTAATTGATGCGCAATATTTTACAAAAAAGGATATCGAATCGCTCCATCAAAATGGAACAAAGGTATATACGTATCTAAATATTGGATCTGTTGAAAACTTCAGGGAATATTATAAAACTTACGAGAAGTTTACAATTGGCAAGTACGAGCATTGGGATGAAGAAAAATGGGTGGATGTGTCTGTCCCGGCATGGCAGAAGTTTATAGAACAGCTTTCTAAGAAACTATTTGAAAAAGGTGTTGACGGTTTTTTTATAGACAATTGTGATGTATATTATTATGCTCCTCGCAAAAGTATTTTTGAGGGTCTTACAGCGATTTTGCAAAACATTATGACATTAAAAAAAGCGGTCATCATCAATGGTGGGGATACATATGTGACAAAATATAGAGAACGCTATGGGGCTGTTGATCATATTATGACAGGTGTAAACCAGGAATCTGTGTGGAGCGGTATCGATTTTGATAAAGGGACATTTAATGAGCAAACAAGGGAAACACGGGAGTATTACAGCAAATATTTGGAAGCTTGCAAAGCAGACGGAATGGAAGTATATCTGTTGGAATATACAACCGACGAAAAACTGATCCAAAAAATAAAAAAATACTGTAAGGAGAAGAACTTCCATTTTTATATTTCTAATTCTCTAGAACTTCAATAATGGTTATACAACAAGTGCTCCAAAGATAATAGTCTTATTTATCATATGGGTGGGTATATAATGAGAAAAATATTGTTGAGGGAGGAGAAAAGGATGGAGCAAGAAATTAGAAACGCAGACCTTTCAGATATGATGTGTGATCTGCTTTATCTGTTAGGGTGTGGTGTTAATGAGAAAATGCCTGCGAAGGCTTATATCAAGACATTTCAGGAAGCATACGACGAAGACAAAATGCAGATGATGTATCGATTTAGCAAGGCACATTTTGTGGAAGCACTTACCGGAACCGTGCTGAAAAAGGCTGGCGTGAAGCTTCCGGCAGAGTGGGAACAGAGTATTGCCAAAGCAATCCGTAAAGTGATCTTATTCGATCGGGAACGTGCAGAGATTTTTTCTTATATGGATGAGCAGAGAATCTGGCATATGCCATTAAAGGGCGTGATATTAAAAGAGTTTTATCCGTCCATCGGCATGCGGCAGATGTCGGACAATGACATTTTGTTTGATAAAGACTATGCGAAGCAGATCCGGGATTACATGATAAGCCGCGGTTATGAGGTCGAAGTTTTTGAGCAGGGAAATCATGATGTCTATGAAAAAGAACCGGTTTATAATTTTGAAATGCATACTTCACTTTACGGAGCGGGTCATCACAATGAGTGGATAAGCTATTATGACAGGATCAAAGACCGTCTGCGTCCGAAAGGAAATCGATCCGAGTATCGCTTTACGGATGAGGATTTCTATGTATATATTATGACGCATATGTTCAAGCACTTTGATGGAAGCGGTACAGGGATCCGTTCTCTATTGGATCAATATGTGTATTTGAATCGGCTGGAAGATTCCCTTGATTTTCCTTATATTGACAAGCAGTGTGAGATCCTTGGTATTGCAGATTTTGAAAAAGAAAATAGGGATCTTTGCAAGAAAGTGTTCCGAATGAATGATACCCTCGCAGAAGAAGGGATGGAAAGATTTCGTCACGCTCTTACGCCGGAAGAGAGTAAGCTGCTTTATTATTATATGACTTCCGGAGCATATGGTACGACAGAGCGCAGAGTAGTAAACAGCATGTCTCAGCATCGGAAAAAAGATGGAAGTATTTCAAAAGCTGCTTATATAATAAAACGACTGTTTCCGGGGAAAGAGCAGTATGATTATTGCCCGGTACTGAAAAGACATCACTGGCTTCTGCCGTTTTACTGGGTGTACCGGGCTGTCCGGATGATTTTCAGTAAGGAGAGGAGAAGCAGGACATTCCAAGAAATAACTATTGTGAAAAAAATCCGGCAGGATCAGTAGGAAAAGTGTTGAATAATAATGGACAAATGATGAGCGAATGATGATCATTTCCACCCATCCGATATTGACAAGACAATAATCTTTCAGTATGATTGAGACAGCGAGTATCACGGAAAGGGTTATTTTATGAATGAGACACAGATAAAAAGCAGTATGAAGGATAACAGACGAAAAGCAATTATCAATGCTGCGTTTCAAATTTTTGTAGAGAAGAAAATTGAGCCGGTCAGTATGGGAGAGATTGCAGAGGCGGCAGGAGTAGGACGTGCGACATTATTCCGCTATTATCCGAATAAGCTGGAGTTAGTGATCGCGGTGTGTGCTGCCAAATGGAAAGAGTATCTGGATGCACTGGATGCGAAACGTCCGCTTACATCGATAGGAGATATTCCGGCAATTGATAGGTTTACTTTCACGCTGGACAGTTATATCGAAATGTACCAGCATCACAAGGATTTATTGCAGTATAATGACAATTTCAACCATTATGTTACCCATGAGGGAGTAGAGGAGAAACAGCTTGAGGAGTTTCATGCATCCCTTTATTCGGTCGATACGAGACTGGAATGGATGTATGAGAAGGCAAAGGAGGATCACACATTTCGTACGGATATTCCGAAGGAGGAATTTTTCCGTGTGACAGTGCATACAATGATGACGGCCTGTACGTACTGTGCCAGCGGATTTATCTGGGGATCAGAGGACAACAAGGACTATACCCCGGAGTTACTCAGGATCAAGGAAATGATCTTAAATTATGCGAAAATCTCTGAATGACAGAATCTTCTAAACGAAGAATTTCGAGAGTACATCGCAGGGAAAGGGAGGAAGATATGAAACAAAGAAAACGAGGAGCAAGACGGATACTTGCCGGAGCAATGGCAGCGCTTATGGTGCTGTCGGCGGTGGATGTCAGCGGCTGGGGCGTGATGAATGCGAAGGCAGAGGAGACTACGGGAATTACTTTGGCAGAAAATGCCCCTCAGTATCTGTATGTAGGCGATGGCACTACTATAGCAGTTATTTGGGATGGAAAACTTCAAGACGATGGAAAAGATAATAAGAATACAATATATCAGGGAAATGGTTGGTATTATGACGGTGAAGAGAATCAGTTGGTACTGCAAGGTGTGTCTATTACTAATTTGAGTTGCGATAGGGATCTTTCGATTCTGTTATCAGGAACCAATAACGTGGAGCAGTATATTCAAATTGAACCGGGAAATAGTGAGAATGAGCATACTTTGACAATAAAGAGTGATAATAACGGAAGTCTGATTTGTGAAAGTATCCTTGCAGGAAGCACAAGGAAGCCACGTAACCTAAGTATAATGGGAGCAACGGTGGAAACTTCCGAGATCAGATGTCATGGGAGTTTAGCGATTGAAAATAGTCATATTGCTGTGAACAATAATCAAATTAATGATGCAATTTTGGGTAATACAGTAAGTATAAAGGATAGTTATGTTAAAGCTAAGAGTACCGAGGATATGGCGGGGGCAATTTCATCAAAGAATGGAATTACCATATCAGACAGCCAGATTCTGGCGGAAATTGGTAAAACATATGAAGCATATCCAGAAGATTCTGTAATAAAAAATGTTGATAGTAGCAACTCTGTCATCACAAAGCAATGGAAAGACTATGAGAAGGAAGTTAATGTAACAAAAACATATGTATATGGTACAGCCACTTTAAAAGAAGATTTAACGATTGCAAGTGGAGAAAGCATTGAATTTGAGAGTGGTGCGAGTATTACTAATCCGGAGAAACTCACTTTGGCAGATGGTGCGAGTCTTTTGGTAAATGGAGAAGAGCATACACATAACAAAGACGGTGATGTTACATATACTTGGAAAGATGACAAAGAACACATAAAAAATGTGGCATGCAAAGACTGCCCGATCGGATATGTGACGAAAGAAACGGAATCTCACAGCATTGGCGAGAATGGTTTCTGTGCCTGTAATGAGGTATACCAGCCGGCAGAGCTTACCACAGACAAGTATGATATAGATGGGGACGATAGCAAGGATGCGGTTTATGAGATCAGTAATGCAGGTCAGCTTTACTGGTTTGCCGGACTTGTAAATGGTACACTTTCGGGCGTGACGCAGAATACATCAGCAAATGCAGTCCTGACCGCGGATATTGTTGTGAATAAAAATGTTCTGAAGTCGGATGGAACAGTAAATGAGGGAACATTCAAGGAATGGACACCGATTGGAAATACTTGTAATGGTTCATATAGTCCATACACTGGTATATTTGAAGGGCAAAATCACACAATCAGTGGATTGTATTTTAAGCAAGAGAATACATCTGAGGTAGGCTTCTTTGGTTATAACGGAGGTAAGATTTCAAATGTAGGAATTTTAAATTCTTATTTCTGTGGTTTTAGCCGGGTTGGAGGCGTGTGTGGATATAATAGTTCAACAATTACCAATTGTTATAATAAAGGCGTAGTTGATGGAACAGCAGATGCTGCCGGTTCTTTTGGAGGTGTGTGTGGATGCAATTTAGGAATCCTTACAAACTGCTATAACACAGGGATTGTCAGTGGCCAATCATATGTAGGAGGAATTGACGGAGATAATAGCGGAACAATTACAAACTGTAATAACGAAGGCAAAGTCAGTGGAACAGAAGATTCTGTAGGAGGAGTGAGCGGAGATAATAACAAAACAATTACAAACTGCTATAATACAGGGATTGTCAGTGGTCAATCATATGTAGGAGGAGTGAACGGATATAATAAAAACGGGACCATCATAAACTGTTATACCACAGGCGAGGTCAATGGAACAGGCTCACATGTTGGTGGTGTGATTGGAATGAATTTAAGTAATGGAACCATCACAAACTGTTATTATGACAGCACCGTTTATACAGGAGCTGCGATAGGCACGAATAGCGGAACGACTACAAAAATTGAGGGAAAAACAACAGAGCAGTACAAGACCGGTGAGGTTGCGTATCTCTTACAGCTTGACCAGTCCGATGAAGTCTGGGGACAGACCATCGGAACAGATACCTATCCGACTTTAGGTGGAGCTAAAGTTTATAAGACTGCTACTTATAACGGATGTGAGGGCAAACCGGGAGAACCAGTATCTTATGAGTATTCTAATACAGAGAAGAATACCTATGGTGACCATCAGGATGCGGATAATGATGGAAAATGTGATGACTGTGGTGCGATCATTGACGGCATCGGCGCAAAACTTGCCGGTTATTCCTTAAGTCTTACCGGTAATATCGGCGTCAACTTCTACATGGAGTTGTCGAATAAGATTATCGCAGATAAGGATGCGTATATGCAGTTTACCCTTCCAAATGGAACTATTACGAAAGTACTGGTTTCCGAGGCACAGACGAATACCACGATCAATGCAGAGAAAACATATTACAGATTTCCATGCGAGGTAGCATCCTATGAGATGACACAGGATATCAAGGCACAGATGTTTGATGGAAATGGAAAGTGCGGCAAAGAATATACCTATACCGTCAGAGACTATGCACAATATTTAATTGATCATGTTGATTTGTATCAGGATGCATATCCCTTTGCTGTGGCTATGCTGAATTATGGTGCCTGCTCACAGAAGTATTTTAATAAGGCGGTGGATGAGCTGGCAAATAAGTATTTAAATGATGATGAGTTGGAAATACCGGATCGATTTGAGGGTTATATTGATAATTTTGTTGCAAATAAGGCTGAAAATAAAGTGCTTGGACAATTTGCCGGATTTAGTATGGTGTTAAAATCGGAAACCACATTGAATATCTTCTATGAACCGAAGGAAGGAATTGATGTATCAAAGCTGACATTTTCAGTTGACGGAAAAGAGATCACCCCGGTGAAACGAGGTCAGTATTATATCCTGTCTCTGGAAAATATCAGGGCAAATGAGCTGGAAAATTCGAAAACATTTACCGTAACTGATGGCACGAACACATTGAGCGGAGATTACTGTGCAATGATGTACTGCTATCAGGTATTACATGCTGCAGAGGGGACTTATGAGGATGATCTGGTGACACTGGTAAAAGCATTCAGTGCTTATGCATATAACGCAAAGTCTGTATGCCGATCCAATTAGTAAGAGAATGATCAGGGCAACTGGGTAACAAGAGCACATGGACATCGACATAGAATAATTCATACGAAAATGAAAGGAGTATCAGATTATGAAAGAGAGATACGAAACACCGGAGATGGAGATTGTAGAGTTTGAAACGGAGGATATTATTACAACAAGTGGTATAGATAATCCGGAGTTGCCATTTGTGCCGGTTTCAGGAAAATGATGAAGATAATGTTAGGAGACCGGCTATGAAAAATAAGAAAAAAACAATGATTATTACGGCGATTGGTCTTGTGGTTATGCTGGCAGTCATTGTCGCTGCGGTAGTGATGAGGCAGTCCGGTCAAAATACTGCAAAGGAATCGGATAGGTCAGAACAGACAGCAACAGATCCGACATCCGTGGATGACAATATGCCATCCAAAGCTTCATCCGATCAGAAGGATGATACGAGCAGGGATAGCGGTAAGAATGATTCAGATAACAAAAATTCCGGTAACAAGGATTCTGACAGCAAGGATTTTGACAGCAAGGATTCCGGCAGTAAAAATAACGATAGCAAGGAATCTGGCAGTAAGGATAGCGGTGAGAAAGATTCGGATACGATTGAGCTTCCGTTTGTTCCGGCAGAATAGAATGGTGTCACAGGATCGGAGGGTATCGGTGAAAGAAAAAAGTACACTTACATGGCTTAGAAAAGTGACAAAGAAATACCGTTCCTTTGTTGTGTTGTTGGTCATATTTGAAATTATCGTGAGTGGACTTGGGGTCTGTTATGCCCTTGTAATGAAGCAGATGGTTGACCGTGCTGTAGCAAAGGACAGCCATGGTTTTGTGATGGGAATGATAGGGTTTGGACTTCTTGTTTTAAGCCAACTTGCGATCCGCATCATAACGAGACAGGTTTCGGAATATACCAGAAGCAGCATGGAAAATACCTTGAAGCAGGAGATGTTTTATTCCCTGCTGACAAAGGATTATGGAAGCGTTAGTTTGAAGCATTCGGAGGAGTGGATGAATCGCCTTACATCAGACACTGTTGTTTGTGCGGACGGCATGACGGACATTTTACCGGGATTTTTGGGGATGCTGATAAGGTTGGTGGGTTCTATGGTGCTTATTCTATATTTACAGCCGGGACTGGCAGTGATCATGATCCCCGGTGGAATACTCTTTTTGGTGATTACGGTCGTACTTCGAAAACCGCTCAAGAGATTTCACAAGGATGTTCAGGAAAAAGACGGGAAAGTCCGAATGTATCTACAGGAGCGGATCAGCAGCATGCTTGTGGTCCGTGTCTTTGGAGCAGAAAATATAGCGGTGGAACAGGCGGCAGATACGATGGAGCTTCATAAAAGCTCCCGTATGAGAAAAGCGTGGATCTCTAACATTTGTAATAGCGGATTCAGCCTTGTGATCAATGGAATGTATCTTTTGGGAATTGGATTTTGCGGCTATGGCATTATCCATGGAAATGTGACTTTTGGTACGCTGACCGCTATGATCCAGTTGATCGGGCAGCTCCAGTCACCTCTTGCCGGCCTGGGGGGATATGTGCCAAGGTATTATACCATGATCGCCAGTGCTGAGCGGCTGATGGAAGTGGAGCAATATGAAGATATAGAGGAGTCAGAGCGTCGCAGTATCGAAGAGATCCGGAAGCTATATGCGGAACAGATCCGGGAGATTACTTTTCACCAGGTTTCTTTCCGTTATCCGGGGAAAGCGGATACAGGCAGTTCAACGGTGCGGGAAGGTGATGTTGTAGCGGCAAATGGAGCAGATACTGATATTGCCGAACATAAAAGAGATGTGTTACAGAATGTTTCTTTCTCGATAAAGAAGAGTGATTTTGTGGCGGTTACCGGAACTTCCGGCTGTGGCAAATCTACCATGTTAAAGCTCTTGATGGGAATTTACCGTCCACAGACAGGAACGATATCGGTGATCTTGAACAATGGTACAAGTATTGCCATAGAGAATATGAACAGACTATTTGCTTATGTACCGCAGGGAAATTTTTTGATGGGAGGCAGCATCCGGGATGTGATCACCTTTGGAAAGTCAAAGGTGGATGGGACTGCAGACTGCCCGAAAACGGATAGTGTCGACAGGAATCACGCTGACAGAAATGATATGGATCCTGACGAGAAACTAAAGAGGGCGGTTCATCTTGCCTGTGCAGATTTTGTCTATGACCTGCCGATGCAGCTTGACACGATCCTTGGAGAAAAGGGAGCGGGACTCTCAGAAGGGCAGATGCAGCGGATCGCCATTGCAAGAGCACTATATGCGGATCGTCCGGTATTGATATTGGATGAATCCACCAGTGCGCTGGATCAGCAGACGGAACGAAGGCTGCTTGATAATCTGAAGCAGCTTACGGATAAGACGGTGTTGTTTGTATCCCATAGGTTGCCTGCGTTGGAGATCTGCAGCAAACAGCTTCATTTTGAAGAGGGAATTACGCTAGATCATTCCTTTCGTCCGTAGATTTCACGGTATTGACGCAGAGTGTATCCGGTGTGTTTTTTGAATTGGGTTCCCAAGTGGCTTTGCGATGAAAATCCCAGATAAGTTGCGATCTCAATATAGGAATAATCGGAATAGATCAGTAGATTTTTGGCACGGTTGATCTTCTCCTGAAGAATGTAACCGGATATACTGATCCCTTCGCATTCCTTGAATAGCTGGGAGAGGTAGTTGGGGTTACAGTCTGCTTCAGCAGCCAAATCCTCCAGTGTGATCCGGTCATGTAAATGAGAAAAGATAAAATCCTTGCATTTATTAATGCGGGGATTTTTCTGTTTTTTCAAAATGCCTTTCTGCTTCTCTTTGATCTCATGAACCATTTCAGCATATTGGAATTCTGCTTTGTGGGCAAGGGGAGCGACAAGGGCAAGATCCTTGCACTCTTCAATCTGTTGGATGTAGGAATCGCTCAGAGAAAAGGAAATTTCCGGAGAGAGGCCTCCGCGGATCGCAGCACGGCTTGCGAGAGTGACCAGAACAATACCGAGATTTTTGAGATTGCGCAAGGAATCTTTTGCAAGAGTGCCGATCGTTCCGTCATAATCCTCTTGCAGGCTTTTTTCTAATTGGATCAGATCACCGTTTTCGATGCTGCCAAATTCCCGCATCTCCTGATCGTAGGGATTATGATGGACATTATTTTCATGGTTTTCAAATAGTATATCGTTAAAGTGTTTTTGTACTTTTCCCGTATGGTCATGATTGAGGCAGTTAGTCTCTATGATCTGCTCGGTTGTTGATTCTACTCCGGTGATCATATGGTTCAGAAACAATATATCTTCCAGGTAGTCATCCGGATTGACCTGTGGAACGTATTTTTCAATTTCTTCTTCTAACATTAGTTCGTTGTAGTCGCAGTTCAGATAAACAGGAGAGGCAAAACTGACAGGACCGACAATATAAATAGCATTGTGGCCTGTAACGATGCCGTAAATATCTTTTTGCCGGATGGATCGTAGACAAGGAATTCCCTGTGGCGGTGATTCCAGTAAAAAGTCCAGAAAATCCTTGTCTTTGATATAGGTATCCTGAAAAGCAAGGACTTTGCAGCAGGAAAAAGTAATTTCCCCGTCGATGGTTAATTTATATGCATGAGTGTGCATTTTTTTGGAAAGATATTGAAGTAAAATGGTATCTTGCATCAGGGGTTCCTCCTATTCTGTCATGTTATAGATGAAGTATATCATATTATCTGATAATTATGTTAAAAATCTAACATTTTTAATATAAATAAGCCCGTTTCCATCGTAAAATGTAGTCACAAGTTAAGAAACAACCGAAACGGAATATCTAAAAAGAAAGGTAGGGTGAACATTTATGAAAGTGAAGGGTGTTAATTTAGGAAACTGGCTTGTTCTGGAAAAGTGGATGAATCCGGCATTGTTTGAAGGAACCACGGCAGAGGATGAGTATTGGCTTCCAAGACAGTTGTCAAAAGAGGTGTATGAGGCAAGGATCAAGATCCATCGCAGTGAGTACATTACGGAGCGTGATTTTGTAACGATCAAATCATGGGGATTGGATGCGGTTCGTATTCCGGTACCATATTTTATTTTTGGAGACAGAGAGCCGTTTATTGGATGCATTGAGGATCTGGACAAGGCATTCAACTGGGCTGAAAAATATGGATTGAAGATACTGATCGATCTGCATACTGCACCGGAGGGACAGAACGGATCTGATAATGGCGGAATCTGCGGCGTGTGTAAATGGGCACAGAATCCGGAAGAGGTGGAATTTGTTCATACCGTATTGGAACGACTGGCACAAAGATACGGACACAGAGAAGGACTCTGGGGAATTGAGCTGATCAATGAACCGGCACTGCAGGGAGCATGGGAGCTTCTCAATATCCAGAAAAGATATCCACCGGTAGACGAGGAGATGGCGAAAGGAAGCGCTCCGATTACCGTGGAATTCATCCGAAAGTTTTATCTGGATGCGTATGACCGCATTGAAAAATATCTGTCAGAGGATAAATACATCGTTATTCACGACGGATTCGAACTTACTATCTGGAAAGATTTTATGCGGGAAGAAAAGTATAAAAATGTCGTTCTGGATACCCATCAATATTTGATGATGGCAGAAATGATGGGATGTGAGCAGACAGTAGAAGGATACGAAAAATATGTGAAAGAGCACTTCATGAAGGAAATCGAGGAAATGCAGCAGTATTTCCCGGTTATCTGCGGTGAGTGGTGTCTGTTTAATTCTCTTGCCTGTGGTTGGGATACTAAGGGAGGACAGACTGTTCTTAACGGACTGGAAGGTGCTTCTGTAGAGACATATACTCCGGAGCAGAAAAAGGAAATCTATCAGGCGGTTGCAAAAATGCAGAAAGAGGCCTGGGATAAGGGATCCGGATATTTTTACTGGAGTTATAAGTTGCTTACAGATACAGTCAACACAGATGGCTGGGTCGGCTGGGACAGCTGGGATCTGGGACGTTGTGTTGATTTTGGATGGTTTCCGTTAGACAAATAAATTACAAAATAGGAGGTAACAAGTATGAATGATAATAAGATGAATCCAAATGCAAGACTTTCCTTTTTAGAGCGTTTTGCTTATGGTATAGGAGATTATGCAGGAAATTTAGTATATTCTGCAATTAGTGCATTTTTGTTGGTATATTACACGAATGTGGTGGGAGCCAGTGCAGCAGCAGCCGCTTCGATCATTGCAATTTCAAAAATATTTGATGGTATTTCAGATCTGGTAATGGGATATATTATTGATCATACCCATAGTAAATGGGGAAAAGCCCGTCCATGGATCGCCAGATTATGTATTCCGCTGGCTGTGTGTACGGTTCTGATGTTTACCGTTCCGGCATCATTTGTTGGCAAGACACAGTTAGCTTATATGTTCCTGACATATAACTTAGTATCCACGATCTTTTATACAGGAATCAATGTTCCGTATGCTACACTTAACGGATTGATGACAACCAACCAGTATGAGAGAGGTCTTCTTGGCAACTTCCGTAACCTTTTGGCAACGGCAGGTACGATGACGATCAACACGGTCGTATTAAAGATGACAGCAGCTTTTGGTGGTGGAGATGTTTATTCCCAGAAGGGTTGGACGCTGACATTTATCGTTTTAATGATCGTATTTGTAATCCTGAATATGTTCACATTCTTTATGTGTAAAGAACGTGTCGTAGAGAGTGGTTCCGATCAGAAAGAAACAAAGGAGAATCGGATTTCTTTCTTCAAGGGGATCAAGGGATTATTTGTAAATAAGTACTGGGTACTGCTTGTAATCGCAATCTTTGCAATGTACTTTATGATGTCCTGTTTCTTCGGATCAGCTGTATATTTTGCACAATATAATGTTGGAAATGCCGGGAAATATGCAATTATTTCAAACTGTCTGTCTATGGCACAGATTGCGTTTCTGTTTGTGACACCGTTTATCATGAAAAAGGTTTCCAAGAAAAATCTGTTTATGTGTGGAATGGCTGTTTCCGGAATCGGATTCCTTCTTTCCGGTTTTACAACAAATGTAACACTTACCTGTGTGTTATCTGTTGTAAAGGGTATGGGATTTGCCTGTGGAGGAGCATCCATGTTTGGTCTTTTGCAGGATGCGATCACTTATGGAGAGTGGTACAACGGTTATGGTACTGCCGGCATGGGCAACGCAGCTTCCTCTTTCTGTATGAAAGTTGGATCCGGTATTGGTACTGCGGCACTGGGCTGGGTTTTAGGCTTCGGTGGATTTGATGCAAAGAATGCAGTACAGTCCGCAAAAGCATTGGCTGCGATCAACTGGTCCTTTGCTTGGATCCCATTTATAATGGTTGTGATCGTCGTAATCTGCATGGTATTCTTTGATCTGGATAAGAAATACGATCAGGTTATCGCAGATCTGGAGCAGGGAAAGCATCGTAATGATCAGTAGTAATTTGTAATCTGACAGAAAGCGTGCATTTGTCAGCAGTTTTCTATTAATAAAAAAGACCTTCCGAGATCATTATGGTTTTGGAAGGTCTGTCTTATATGAATCTATGCGTGATGGAGGAATGTTATGAAAGACTTAGAAAGAAATGATATAATATTTGGCGCAGCATATTATCCGGAGTATATGCCCTACGAACGTTTACAGGAGGATATTGCCATGATGCAGGAGGCAGGTATGAATACTGTCCGTATTGCCGAGTCGACATGGAGCACTTTGGAACCGGTCGAGGGGAAATTCGATTTTTCTTATGTTGACAAAGTTCTTGCAGCGGTAGAAAAAGCCGGGATGTATGCAGTGATCGGGACACCTACTTATGCCATTCCTTCCTGGCTGGAAAAGAAATGCCCGGAGGTGATGGTATTTAATGGTTACACCAGAGCAAAATATGGACGGCGCCAGATCATGGATATTGTTCATCCGGTGTTTCGGCAGTGTGCTGAAAATGTGATTTGTAGATTGCTCGAACATACAGCGAAGAATCCGTGTGTTATCGGCTTTCAGATTGATAACGAGACAAAACATTACGGCACTGCTTCTCCTGAGGTACAGGCAATGTTCGTGGAGTATCTTAAAGAGCAGTTTCATACGACAGAGCGGTTAAATGATGTGTTTGGACTGCGTTATTGGAGTAATTCGATCCATGACTGGTCAGATTTTCCGGATATGGCCGGATGTATTCACGGCGGGCTTGCCGGTGAATTTGCCAAATTTCAGAGGAGTCTGGCGGCAGAATATCTGATGTGGCAGTCCGAGATCGTAAAGAAATATAAGAGGCAGGGTCCGGTCCTTAAGCCTAATTTTTTGCCTGGCATATAAGAGGCAGGATCAGTTCATTACGCATAATTTTGATTTCGAATGGAAGAAATTCGGAGCCGATATTGCACAGGATGGATATTCTTATGGAGTGCAGCCGGACATAAATCATTATGAAGCGTCTAAGGCAGTAACGATTGCGGGAACGGATATTTACCATCCGACACAAGATGATCTGACCGGAGCAGAAATTGCATTTGGCGGCGATTCTATCCGCACTCTGAAGGATAGCTCCTATTTGGTACTGGAATGCCAGGCACAGGCATTTAAATACTGGACGCCGTATCCGGGGCAGCTGCGACTGCAGGGATACAGTCATCTGGCAAGTGGTGCCGAAGGGATCATGTACTGGAATTGGCACTCCATTCATGATGGATATGAGACATACTGGAAAGGTGTTTTAAGCCATGATCTTGCTGTGAATCCTGCTTATGAAGAAGCCGGAACGTTTGGAAGAGAGATAGCAGGAATCGGAAAGGATGTCCTGTGCATTTCAAGAAAAAGCCCGGTGGCACTGGTAGTAGATAATCAGTCCTTAACCGGTTTCCGGTGGTTTCCAATTGACAAAGATTTAAGCTATAACGATGTGGTACGCCGGATGTATGACTGCCTGTATGAAATGAATATTCCATGTGATGTGATAGATATTCATCAGATGGAAGAACGATTTGATCAGGAGGATAAGCCATATCAGATGATCGTCACTCCGGTGTTATACAGTGTTTCAGATACCTTTGTAGAGAAACTAAAGAAGTACGTACAGTCAGGGGGTGTGCTTGTCAGCTCCTTTAAGTCCTTTGTGGCAGATCGTCATTTAAGCGTGTATCCGGATGCGCAGCCTCATGGTATGACCGAGTGCTTTGGTATGAGCTATAACCAGTTTACTGAGCCGGGTCGGATCAAGGTTGCCGGAGAGCAGGTTTTATATTTTGCAGAATTGCTAAAACCGGACAGTGCTCAGGTAATGGAACAATATGAGCATAAATACTGGGGAAAATATGCGGCGATCACAAAGAA
>OGSD01001392.1_pt1 | contig 22728 bp, 18 predicted proteins | sample 1553571 | NCBI WGS metagenome assembly OGSD01 (sample SAMEA2580072, study PRJEB22360) | human gut metagenome | biome: human gut; feature: human-associated habitat; material: faeces | place: Denmark | collected 2008/2010 | reverse complement strand
CAGCCGCGTTTTTTCAAGAAGGAGCCGGTGCTGTATTCGGTGAGGAAAATACAGGCGGTGTAGACGGAGCCGCGCACGAGGACATGCCTGCCCTGCATTTTTTTGCAGAGGGGAGAAAGAACGGACGCCATGCCATAAATGGGGAACATCCAGATGGACGTCTGGCAGGGCATTTTTTTGTTTTTTTCTCCGCACAAAGAGCCACATCCGGTCCATAAACATTCCATGCCCCAGCCGATGAGACCACATTTCAGAAAATCAGTTGTTTGTTTTTTTAATTTCTTATTCAAAACCATCCCTCCTAGAAGCAGTATGCCCCGAAATGCTTGCGAATACTCATGGAATTCGGTATAATAGATATGATACGTTAGAAAAGCAGAAAATCCAGATAGGAGGTACAACAGATATGGCAGTCATTCGACCATTTCAATGTGTAAGACCTGAAAAATCAAAAGCAGCAAGAGTCGCCGCTTTACCATATGATGTATATAATCGACAGGAGGCAAAAGAAGAAGTTCTTCGTGAGCCAATGTCATTTTTAAAAATTGACCGTGCAGAAACTAGTTTTGACGATTCGGTGGACACCTATGCACCGGAAGTTTATCAAAAAGCAAAAGAATTGCTCGAAAAAGATATTGCGGACGGTGTTTATATAAAAGACACAGATTCGGCGTATTATGTATATGAACTCGTGATGGATGGACGTTCACAGACGGGGATTGTTGCCTGCGCATCCGTGGATGATTATGTAAATGGCGTAATCAAAAAACATGAAAATACAAGAGAAGACAAAGAAATTGACCGTATTACACATGTGGACACGTGTAATGCCCAGACCGGACCAATCTTTCTTGCATACCGCAGTGAAAAAGTGATTGATGAAATTGTGGCGAAAAAACAGAAAGAAGAGCCGATTTATGATTTTACGGCAGTGGATGGAATTACACATCGCGTCTGGAAAATTGCGGAGGCGGAGGACGTAGAAAAATTAGGAAAAGCGTTTGCGGATATTGAAAATATTTACATTGCAGATGGCCACCACCGTGCAGCTTCGGCAGTGAAAGTCGGATTGAAACGCAGAAAAGAAAATCCGGGTTATACCGGGGATGAAGAATTTAATTATTTCCTGTCAGTGCTTTTCCCGCATGACCAGTTGATGATTATGGATTATAACCGCACCGTAAAAGATTTAAATGGATTAAGTAAAGACGAATTTTTGGAAAAAGTAGCTGAATGCTTTGAGGTAAATGAAGAAGATGGCGCTGTCCGCCCACAAAAGAAGGGCGAAGTTGGAATGTATCTCGACAAACAGTGGTACCGTCTGATAGCAAAACCAGAGTTGTTTGAAGGAAAAGATGCGGTTGGTTCACTGGATGTATCGGTGCTGCAGGATTATCTTTTGGGACCGGTTCTTGGTATTGGCGACCCGCGTACCGATTCGCGGATTGATTTTATCGGAGGAATCCGCGGACTCAAAGAATTGGAGCGTCGGGCAGATAACGACATGAAAGTTTCATTTTCCATGTATCCGACATCCATTACGGAACTTTTTGACGTGGCAGACCAAAAACTTTTGATGCCGCCAAAATCAACGTGGTTTGAACCGAAATTACGCAGTGGATTATTTATTCACGAAATCTAAGGAGGAAAATTTAAATGGATAAGTTTTTTAATTCGGACAATATGGTAATGCGCACGCTCAGCAAAATTTTTGATATTGGCTGGCTGACACTTATTTATCTCGTGTTTTGTATTCCGATTGTTACCGTGGGAGCAGCAACGACATCGCTGTATTATGTAAGTGCCAAAGTGTTGCGCCACAACCGCAGTTATGTTTGGCGTGAGTTTTGGCACAGTTTTAAGACAAACTTTTTGCAGTCCACAATTGCGTGGGTTGTAACGGCAATTATCGTGGTGCTTCTCTGGCTGAACATGAATATTGTAGCGGAGACCGGCGGTGAAAAAGGAGGGTATCTGATTGGTGCGTATTACGCCCTTTTGTTTATCATTTTGTGTATCAGCTGTTACATTTACCCAATTATTTCACGCTTTGGAACAAAATTCTCGCAGATTCTGCGTTTGAGTTTATATTGCGCGTTCCGTCATTTTCTGCATACACTTTTGATGCTTGTGATTCTGGCGGCAACGGTAGCACTTATCTGGTTTGGCATGGTGACAAACGTGGTGCTTATTTTCATTTTTGCGCCGGGTGCTGCTTCCCTTTTGTACACGTTCCCAATGGAGCATGTCATGAAAAAATATATGCCAAAAGAAGAGAAAAAATACACAGAAGATGGGGAAGAAATTGTAGCTTGGTATAACGAGTAAAGAAAAGGGAGAAAATTATGGCAAAACAATTAGAAGACTATATGCAGTGGCCGGAAATTGAGGCGCTTATGTATGCTGAGTGTGGCAGACCTGAGACGGTTCTTGGACCGAAGCAGGTGGACAAAAGCCATGTGCTTATCACGGCATTTGAACCGGAGGCAGATTCGATTGTCGTTTCCGGTGAGGATTTAAAAAAAGAATACAAAATGACAAAAATGGACGAGACCGGGTATTTTGCGGTATTGATTCCGGCAAAAAAGATTCCTTCGTATCATTTTGTCTTGAAACAGGGGAAAAAGAAAATTGAAAAAACGGATGCTTATGCAGTAGACTCTTTGTTTGACGGCGTGGACATGACGCAGTTTAGCAATGGAATTCATGATACCGTTTATGAAAAACTGGGTGCTCATCCGATGACAATCGAGGGCGTGAAAGGAACGTATTTTGCAGTGTGGGCGCCGGAAGCAAAGGCGGTCAGTGTCGTAGGTGATTTTAACGACTGGCAGGCAGCGAGAAATCCGATGCGCTATCTGGAGGCAGCAGGAATTTACGAGTTGTTTGTTCCGGGTGTAAGTGCCGGAGATTTGTATAAATATGAAATCTGGGGCGCGGACGGAAAGCGCGTGATGAAGGCAGATCCGTACGGCAATTATGCAGAGCGTCGTCCGGCGACGGCAAGTATTGTATGGGATTTGAATAAGTATCACTGGAAAGATGAAAAGTGGCTTGTCAAGCGTAAAAAATGGAATGCGAAAAAGGAGCCGATGCTTGTTTACGAAGTGGCGCTTGGCGCATTTAAAAAGCCGGCGGATGCCGAAAAAGAATTTTATAATTATCGTGAACTTGCTCCGATGATTTGCGATTATTGTGAGGAAATGGGTTACACGCATGTGGAACTGATGCCGATTATGGAGCATCCGTATGACGCTTCCTGGGGGTATCAGGTAACCGGTTATTATGCACCGACTTCCCGTTATGGAACGCCAGATGATTTTATGTATTTGGTAGATTTTCTGCACCAGCATGGAATCGGCGTTATTTTAGACTGGGTACCGGCGCATTTTCCAAAAGACGAACATGGACTTGCCCGTTTTGACGGCACTTGTTTGTATGAGCATTTGGACAAGCGTCAGGGCGAACATCCGCACTGGGGCACGCTGATTTACAATTATGGCAGACCGGAAGTAATCAATTTCCTCACTGCCAATGCGCTGTTCTGGCTGGAGCGTTTCCACATTGACGGACTTCGGATGGACGCAGTTGCTTCGATGTTGTATCTCGATTACGGCAAGGAAGATGGCGAATGGGTTGCCAATGTTTATGGCGGAAATGAGAATCTAGAAGCCATTGCATTTTTACAGAATTTGAACCAAAAAATTCATGAAAGAAAAGATGGAAGCTTTTCGATTGCTGAGGAATCTACGGCGTGGCCGCAGGTGACCGGTCCTGTTAAAGAGGGCGGCCTTGACTTTGATTTGAAATGGAACATGGGCTGGATGAATGATTATCTGGAGTACATCCGCACCGACCCGCTGTTTCGTAAAGGGCGTCATGGTATGCTCACTTTCAGCATGATTTACCAATATTCGGAAGATTTTATGCTTGTCTTGAGCCACGATGAAGTCGTTCATATGAAAGGCTCCATGTTTACGAAAATGCCGGGAAGTATTTCGGATAAATTTGCTACACTTCGTCTGACGTACGGTTACATGGCAGCACATCCGGGCAAAAAGTTGATTTTTATGGGTCAGGAATTTGGACAGGAAAGAGAATTTTCGGAGAAACGGGAACTCGACTGGAATCTTTTGGATGCCGTAGACGGAGAAATGTCGGATAACGAGAGACTGCGCCAATATGTCAGTGTTCTCAATTCGTTCTATCTGGCACATCCGGCGATGTATGAACTGGATGCACGTCCTGCCGGTTTTGAGTGGATTAGTACATTGGATGCGGATCACAGTGTAATTGCTTTTTTACGAAAAAGCAAAGACGAAACACTTTTGGTTGTCTGCAATTTTACTCCGGTTTCTTACGAGGCATTCCGTATTGGTGTGCCGTTTGCCGGAAAATATAAAGAAATCTTTAACAGTGATGCGTCCGAATACGGCGGAACCGGATTTGTGAATCCGCGCGTAAAACAGTCCAAACGCAAGCACTGGGATGGCAGAGTAAATTCGATTGAGTGTCGTCTTGCGCCACTTGCCATTCAGGTATTTACCTGCACAAAAGTGCCGTCAAAAGCAGGACGCAAAAAGAAAGAGAGTTAAATCATGGTAAATATAATGCAGCAGCTCATTCAATATGTAGAGCAGCTGGTTCCGCGGGGAATGGATTTTATCCTTTCCCTCGCCATTGGAATCATTGTCTTTTTTGTTGGATCAAAGCTTATAAAAAAACTGTTGAAAATTGTGCGGCGTTCGATGGAAAAAAGAGAAATGGACCCGGGTGTTATTTCCTTTTTCCTCTCGGCATCTAAAATCACGCTGTATGTATTTTTGGTCATTATTGTGGCACAGATTTTCGGATTTGCCGCAAGTTCGATTATTGCAATTGTCGGCTCTGCCGGTCTTGCAATCGGTCTTGCTCTTCAGGGCAGCCTTGCCAACTTCGCCGGTGGTGTCCTGATTTTGATTATGAAGCCGTTTTGTGTCGGTGATTACATCATTGTCGGTGATGTGGAAGGCGTTGTTCAGAAGATTGATGTGGTTTACACCACGCTGACAACGGCTGATAACCGTGCCGTCATTTTACCAAATGGAAAACTGGCGGATTCTAACATTGTCAATGCAACAAAAGAAGACCGCCGCCGTGTGGATATTTCAGTTGGAATTGCTTATGACGCACCGCTTAACCTGGCAAAAGAAGTGTTGATGAAAATTGGTGAGAGCCAGAAAGACAGACTTCCTGACGAACCAATTCGCGTTGTCGTTTCGGAGCTTGGTGACAGTGCCGTGATTTTGCTGATTCAGCTCTGGGTGAAACCGGAAGATTACTGGACGACCCGCTGGGCAATGACCGAGCAGATTAAGAAGTCGTTTGACGAAGCCGGTATTTCCATCCCATTTCCACAGATGGATGTGCATATGGTATCAACAAAAGGAAACTGAATAAAAATCATTTGAATGACCTCGTACTTTGGAAAGTGCGGGGTTGTTTTTTATGGAAATGTTTTTTTGTGTTGAACTTGTTTGAGTAATGTGTTATAAATAAGTTAGGTGGTGATTACAATGAATTATAATTTTTCAGAAGACTTGAAATCAATTCGCGAGATACTAGGTTTGTCACAAAGTGAATTTGCGTCTCAACTTGGTGTAGAGCGAGTGACTGTATCGAGAAATGAATTAGGAAAAACGAAACCCTCTTCAAATTTTTTAGAGAGTGTATATTCGTATGCATTTGATAAAAAAATCAAGATAAACAAATTAAAGGAAATGCTTTGGCGAGATGATTTAGGAACCAATGCAAAATTACTATTTCATGGTGCGAAAAGCGAAATTAACGGAGAAATAGATGTCCATTATGGAAGGCAAAATAATGATTTTGGACAGGGATTTTATACCGGGGAAACTTACGAGCAAGCAATATCCTTTGTTTCAGGATTCGATCATTCATCGGTTTATTATTTGAATTTTGATGATAAAAACCTGAAATGTAAAAGATATGAAGTAAATCAAGAATGGATGATGACGATTGCATATTACAGAGGGACACTAGAAGAGTATAAGACACACCCGAAAATAAAGGCACTTGTGAAACAGTCAAGAGAATGTGATTATGTAATTGCTCCCATTGCAGACAATCGTATGTTTCAGATTATCAACTCATTTATTGCAGGAGAACTTACGGACGAGCAATGCAAACATTGTTTGGCAGCAACAAATTTGGGCATGCAGTATATATTTATTAGTGAAAAAGCTGCGTCTCAGGCAAAACTTATAGAGCGTTGTTATATTTCAAATAATGAAAGAGAATACTATAAAAATATAAGGTTTGAAGAATCAAAACTTGGAGATGATAAAGTTAAATTAGCAAAGAGGCAATATAGAGGGCAGGGCTTGTATATTGATGAAATTTTGAAGTAAAGAGGTGACAAATGCATGAGAAAGATTTCAAAGGATGGCGTAATTTTGTGTACATTACAGGCAGAGACGTTTGAAAAATCTGTTGAGAAAATGGATACAAGTTCCGAAATTTTCATTAGACGTTTTATGAAGAGTAAGATAGCAAAAAGATTTGACAACGAATCCATTCTTGAAAGCAATATTCAGGCAAACGATATTTTAGAGTTGATAGACGAAGAGTACGGCATTTCAAATTATGGTTCGGTGAAATATACAAGAAATGAAATGTTTTGGATTGGCTACATTTATAGATACTTTGCATTTACTTACAATATGACATCTGCTCAGATATATAAAATAGTAAAACCCAAAGAATTGAGAGATTTATTTTTGCCTTATCATACGATGGATCCGGCACAGGCAATTGAGCGGATTTTAGAGGCAAAAGGAATGCTAACTGATGAGAAGCAAGAATTGGAACGTCAGTATGAGATATTTAAACGCATACGAAATAAACAGTGAGTTTTTTTGCAGGGGTGTTTATTGGACATCGGAGTGTGGTAGAGTTGAGAAACCGAAGGAAAAAATTGATGTGCTTTTCGAGAAAATAGAAAAGGAGTTGGCAGAATAATAAATAAAAAATTAAATATTTGGTGATGATGGATATAAAAATATTACAAAAAGTTACATATTTTTTGACATCATCTTTGAAGTGTGATAATATTGGCGTATAAAGCGCTGATGGGGATAGACAAATAGGAATGTATGAATCCCCAGAACACAGGAATGTGAGTTGGGGATTTTTTTGATAAGGGTAAGCAAAGGCAATAAAAAAAGACCCTAACGGTCTTTTTAAATCCACACAATGTGGGCAAAATGCAATTTCGGATAAATCCTTATTTGAACTCACCTTGTAAATTACAAGTCTATTGTAGTATTAGTTGTGAGTTTTGTCAACCAGTTTTTGAAAATTATAATTGAAATATAATTATAAAAATAAACAGAAAAGAAGAAATGCTATGAAGTATTATATTGGCCTTGATATGGGCACGTCGAGTTTGGGATGGGCGGTTACAGATGATAAGTACCGGCTTTTGAGAAAAAAAGGAAAAGACATGTGGGGTGTTCGCTTATTTGATGAGGCGGATACAGCTGCGGCAAGACGAACTAATCGGGTGGCGAAACGTCGCAGAAACAGGGAAAAAGCAAGAATTGGGTATTTGAAGGAGTTATTTGCAACAGAGATTGAAAAGATTGATTCCGGCTTTTATCAGAGGCTGGATGACAGCAAATTTTGGAAAGAGGATAAAACGGTACAACAAAAATTTGCTTTATTTGCGGATACAGGGTATACCGATGTTGATTATTACAAAGAGTATCCAACAATTTTTCATTTGAGAAAAAAATTACTTGAATCGACAGAACCGCAGGATGTAAGATTGGTATATTTAGCAATTTTAAATATATATAAACATAGAGGACACTTTTTGAATGCCAATTTAGATGAGAACGGGAATGATGATTTTGCGGATATCTATGCTAATTTTGTGAAAATGGCAAAGGATGTTGTTGATATTGACTTTTCACAGGATATTTCGGATAATTGGCTGCGCGAAACATTATCTTCTTCTGAATTATCCAAGACTGGCAAGCATTCAGCAATTATTGAGCATTACGGAATTAAAAAGTCAGCAGAGAAGAAAAAAGTTGAAATGCTAAAACTTATCTGTGGATTAAAAGGGGTTCTTTCCAAAATCTTTGAGGATACAGAATGGGAAGACGAAGATAAAAAGTTTAGTATATCTTATCGAGATAGCAATTACGATGAAACAAGTCAAAAGGCAGAAGAATTATTAAGTGAAAGTGCTTATGAATTGTTTTGTACGATGAAACAAATGCATGATTGGAGTCTGCTTGCTAATATTATGAAAGGGGAAGATGGAGAGTATAAATATTTATCCTTAGCCAGAGTTGCAGCATATGAGAAGCATCAAAAAGATTTGAAAATCTTGAAAAAATTATATAAAGAGAATGATTTGAAAAAATATAATGAGATGTTCCGCATTATGAACCAAAGTAATTATAGTGGGTATGTAGGTTCTGTTAATTCAGATAAAGATAAAAGAAGGCGAGGAGCTCAATGCAGTAGGGACGATTTATTTAAAAAAATAAAGGAAGATATCAAAGATTTTGCTGAAACTGCAGAAAAAAATTATGTGTTAGAAGAAATTGGCAAAGAGAATTTTCTCCCAAAACAGCTTACAGCTTCCAATGGTGTGATTCCGAACCAGATACATAAAAAAGAATTGAAAAAGATTCTTGAAAATGCGGAAAATTATTTGCCATTTTTGAAGGAAAAAGATGAAAGCAATCTTACTGTTAGTGAGCGAATTGTTAAGATGTTTGAATTTCAGATTCCATATTATATTGGACCAATATCTCCAATTGTCAATGGAGATATGAAGTATAGCAAGAATGTATGGTCGGTTCGTAAAGAAGCTGGAAAAGTATACCCTTGGAATTTTGAGCAAAAAATAGATACGGAAGAGTCGGCTCAGAGATTTATCTCCAGAATGGTAAAACACTGTACCTATATAGGAGGGGAAGAAGTTCTTCCGAAAAATTCACTTTTGTACGAGAAGTTTATGGTACTAAATGAATTAAACAATTTGCGGATTAACGGAGAAAGAATCTCAGTTAAATTAAAGCAGGACATATATGAGTATTTGTTGAAAAAGGAGAAAAAAATCACCAAATCAAAACTTATAGAATTTTTAAAGATACATGGAGAAGTGGAGCCACAGGATACAACGGAAATTTCTGGTATAGATGATGGGTTCACAAATAAAAGAGCAAATTACTGTAAATTCTGTAGGCTTTTTGGAGTGGATACGCTGACTTATGAACAAGAAAAAATAGCAGAGCAGATTATTTTTTGGTCGACGGTATACGGTGATACAAAGAAGTTTGTGAAGAAAAAAATACAGGATAATTACGGCGATGTGTTAAGCGATAAACAGATTGCGCAGGCTGCAGGATACAAATTTAAGGATTGGGGACGTCTTTCAAAGGAGCTGCTGCAAGTTGAAGGGATAGATAAGAGTACTGGGGAGGAGTCTACGGTCATTCAGAAAATGTGGAGTGATAATTATAATTTAATGGAACTTATTGAGAGTGATAATTTTACTTATAAGCAGAATATTGAGGAAAAATCAAAAGTTATAGATAAAACACTTTCCGAAATTGTTTATGAGGATTTAGATGAATTGTATATTTCGGCTCCGGTTAGAAGAATGACTTGGCAGACAATTTTGGTGTTGAAGGAAATTACAGAGGTGATGGGTGAGGCACCTGCCCGTGTGTTTGTGGAGATGGCACGTGATCCAAATGCTGAAAAGAAAAGAACAGAAAGCCGTAAAAATAAATTTCTTGCTCTGTATAAGAATTGCAAGGAGGAAGAACGTGAATTATACAACCAAATCAATAAAAGAGATGAAGCCGATTTCCGGAGTAAAAAGCTGTATCTATATTATACGCAAAAAGGGCGTTGTATGTATAGCGGAGAAAGAATTGATTTGGATGATTTGTTTAATGATAATTTGTATGATATCGACCATATTTATCCACGTCATTTTGTAAAGGATGACAGCATCGACAATAACCTTGTTTTAGTAAAAAAGGAGATTAATGCTCATAAAAGTGATGGTTATCCTTTGGCGGATGGAATTCAAAAGAAATGCCGTGTTTTTTGGAATGAACTGAAAAGCGGTGGATTTATTACTGCTGAAAAATATGAAAGATTAACAAGAACATTCGAATTTACGGAAGATGAGAGGGTTTCATTTATTAACAGGCAGCTTGTAGAAACGAGACAAGGAACAAAGGCAATTACTGATTTGTTTAAAAAGACCTTTCCACAAGCGGACATTGTTTATGTGAAGGCTCCAAATGTTAGTGCATTTCGTCAAAAATATAAGTTGTTAAAATGCCGTAATGTGAATGATTTTCATCATGCGCAGGATGCCTATTTAAACATTGTGGTGGGAAATGTATATCATGTGAAGTTTACTAAAAACCCGTACAATTTCATCAGAGAATATAAAAAAGCACCAGAGAAAAATCCATATCATATGGATAAGATTTTTAATTATCCGGTTGTTCGTAATGACGAAGTTGCCTGGCAGACGAAAAATGATGAAAGTATTACGATGGTTAAGAGTATGATGAAAAAGAATACACCATTGGTTACGAGAAGAAATTTTGAAGTACATGGAGCACTGGAAAATAAGTTGGGAATTAAAAGTGCTCAGTTGGCAAAAAAGGCAAATGGAGTTGGCTACATTGGAGTAAAAACAAGTGATGCAAGATTACAAAATGTTTGTCGATATGGTGGGGTCACCGACATAAAAGGTGCTTATTTCTGTCTTGTAGAGCATACACAGAAAAAGAAGAGAATACGAACAATTGAAGTTGTTCCATTGTATCTGAAGCACCAATTAGATACGAAGGAAAAGTTAGAACAGTATTTTGCGGAATCATATGGGTATGAAAATCCGAATGTAAGAATAGAAAAAATAAAAATGTATTCATTGATAAAAGTGAATGGATTCTATATGTACCTCACAGGGCGTTCGAAAAAAAGATTGCTTGTATGTAATGCAGTGCAAATGGTTTTGACGCAAGAGTGGATGATGTATATAAAAGAGATAACCAAGGCGTATAATGCCCAATATTCAGATGAATATATGCAAAAACAGAAGTTGATCTCTAAATTGAAAAATGAGAAATTATATGATGTGTTATGCGAAAAACATTTGCACAGCATTTATAGACTACGTCCAAATGGTGTAGGACAAAAGTTATTAGAGGGAAGACAGAAATTTGAAGAAATTTCCTTGTTAGAACAAATTTATGTAATACTTCAGATTTTGCAGTTGTCACAACTTATTAATAATGGAGCAAACTTGGATATAATTGAAAAGGGAGCACATGCAGGAGTTGCGACATTGAATAAAATGATATCAGAGTGTAACGAGTTTAAACTTATCAACCAATCCATAACAGGTCTATACGAAAATGAAGTTGACCTGTTGACAATATGAGTTGGCGGACGGTTGTAATATCTCATACTGCTAAATTGGACTATCAGATTGGCTATCTGGTAGTCCGAGGGCAGGAGACAATAAAAATTCATTTAAGCGAAATTGGTATATTAGTTGTAGAAAGTACAGCTGTTTCCATGACTGCATATTTGTTAAGTGAACTTGTAAAAAAGAAAATCAAAGTGATTTTTTGTGATGAAAAGAGAAATCCGTCGTCAGAATTGATTTCTTATTATGGAAGTCACGATACAAGTGTGAAGATACGGAAACAAATGGAATGGAGAAGAGAGGAAAAAGCTACTTTGTGGACTGAAATTGTTTCGGAGAAAATTCGAAAACAAGCAGAACTTTTAGAGGAGTACGGAAAAACAGAAGCAGAATTATTATATCAGTATATAAATGAAATTGAGTTGGGAGATGTTACAAATCGTGAGGGACATGCTGCAAAAGTGTATTTTAATGCATTGTTTGGCAAAGAGTTTACGAGAACGGAGGAGTGTCCGATCAATGCAGCACTCAATTATGGCTATGCACTAATATTGTCATGTTTTAACCGAGAAATTGTTTCTAATGGCTATATAACACAAATAGGATTATTTCATGACAACATGTTTAATCCTTACAATTTATCCTCAGATTTGATGGAACCATACCGAGTTGTAGTAGACCGTATGGTAAGGGGACGGCGTTGGAAAAAGTTTGAGTCGGAAGAAAAGCATGAGATGCTTCAAGTGTTAAATCAAGAAGTGATTCTAGAAAGGAAAAAGGAATGTGTTATTAATGCAATTAAAATTTATACAAAAAGTGTTTTTGATGCATTAAATGACAAAGACATTTCACTGATAAGGTTTTATCGGAATGAGTTATAGGTATATGAGAGTAATTGTAATGTTTGATTTACCAGTATTAACCGCACAGGAAAGAAGAGATTATACCAGATTTCGCAAGCACCTTTTGAAAAATGGTTTTCTTATGATGCAGGAAAGTATTTATTGCAAGCTGGCACAGAATACAACGGCAGCAGATGGTATTGTGGAGAGTATTCGAAAAAATAAACCGGAGAAAGGTTTAATTCAGGTAATGAAAGTGACAGAAAAACAATATTCAAAGATTGAATGTATAATTGGAGAAAAGCAAAATGAAGTTCTGGATTCAGATGAAAGGTTGATTATTTTATGAAGTTAGTGTGTGCAAGCTTTGGATTAGAAATGGAATTGCTTGAGAATTATGTGACAGTTTTGGTTGTTGAAAATGCAGGTTATCTAACAGAAATTGTTAGTAGTTTAAAGAAACAATCAGAAGGAGAGGAGGGGATTTTTGTTTTAGCTGAGAATGATAAAATTGAAAAAATTGATAAAAAGCTTGCTTTAGTTATAGACCCTTTTTCTATAAGCATCAATGAGCGAAAAATAATAAATAAATTATATACTAAGTTAGGTGAAATTGCACCAGATTATTTTGAGGATAAAGCGAAACTTACAGAGGATGCTATTGTACTTTTGGATGAACTTGTGCTTGCTAGTCCATTTGCAAATTTGGTTTATGATTTGGATTATAATTGGATGGAGTTGTTTAAAGGATTTAATGTTCGTTTTGAAGAAATGGCAGTAACACTTGTTGAAAAGTTAGTTGAGTACATGCATATTTTAACAAATTTGCTAGGGATAAAGGTGTTGTGTCTGGTTAATATTAAGGCTTATTTAAATAAACAAGAATTAATGGAATTATATAAAGTGGCTTTTTATAATAAGATTAATTTGGTTCTTATTGAAATGCCAGAGGGGGAGATGATAGGTGAAGAAAAGGTGTATATTATTGACAACGACCGCTGTTTAATTGTAAAATAAGGTGTAATCATAATTTCGCTGTTGTGAGACAGGTAGGTTCGGTGATGGCCAAAATGCGAATTTGAGGTTTGAGAACCTTGTAAATTATGATGGGTAAGAAACTTGGGGATTTTCTTTCTGAAATAGAATGGGGTTTGAGAACCTTGTAAATTATGATGGGTAAGAAACTTACAAGATGCTTTTTTGCAAACTGATACAGTTTGAGAACCTTGTAAATTATGATGGGTAAGAAACATCTGCCGTCTTATCCATGATATATCCGCCGTTTGAGAACCTTGTAAATTATGATGGGTAAGAAACAACCACCCTTTGTTTTCACTTTGCAAACCTGTTTGAGAACCTTGTAAATTATGATGGGTAAGAAACGTTCAAGTCCTCAAAATTTCGATAGGTATAGTTTGAGAACCTTGTAAATTATGATGGGTAAGAAACCTCACTTTTGTCATACACATAGTCAATGTCGTTTGAGAACCTTGTAAATTATGATGGGTAAGAAACGAATAATCGTAAATCGTACTAGGGTTATGCGTTTGAGAACCTTGTAAATTATGATGGGTAAGAAACATGGGTTGAAGATAATAAAAAAATGGATGGTTTGAGAACCTTGTAAATTATGATGGGTAAGAAACGACAATCGGTGGAAATGCGATAAATGATTAGTTTGAGAACCTTGTAAATTATGATGGGTAAGAAACAATATCTAAAAAATGATGTTGTGATAGTCGGTTTGAGAACCTTGTAAATTATGATGGGTAAGAAACGCAGATTCCCCGACGCCGTACCTGGATTTAGTTTGAGAACCTTGTAAATTATGATGGGTAAGAAACACTATTTGCGCCGATACCGTGAGGACTTGTGTTTGAGAACCTTGTAAATTATGATGGGTAAGAAACACAAAATCACATATAACTTTTGCATTTCCAGTTTGAGAACCTTGTAAATTATGATGGGTAAGAAACCGATTCCTGCTGGTATTTTTCAACTACTCGTTTGAGAACCTTGTAAATTATGATGGGTAAGAAACTCATTTTCAGTTTTTACCAGCCCCCACACAGTTTGAGAACCTTGTAAATTATGATGGGTAAGAAACAGGGAAATCGCTCATACCACTGATACTCACGTTTGAGAACCTTGTAAATTATGATGGGTAAGAAACTAGAGTTAGTACAGCGCATGGCACCACGGTGTTTGAGAACCTTGTAAATTATGATGGGTAAGAAACCCAGCTGCTCCACTTGACGATTTGATTACGGGTTTGAGAACCTTGTAAATTATGATGGGTAAGAAACTCTATGATTTTTTATATTGCTGATAATATTGTTTGAGAACCTTGTAAATTATGATGGGTAAGAAACTGTCGCTAGCCAATTTTGGAATGCAAGAGAGTTTGAGAACCTTGTAAATTATGATGGGTAAGAAACGTTTGGAAGTGCAGAACAGTGGTTACAATGGTTTGAGAACCTTGTAAATTATGATGGGTAAGAAACTTTGATGTTGTAGAAATTGTAAAAGAGACAGTTTGAGAACCTTGTAAATTATGATGGGTAAGAAACCCTTGAAAGGAAGAGATACATACTCACGTTGTTTGAGAACCTTGTAAATTATGATGGGTAAGAAACTGTATTCAATATAAGTCACATTGTACTGTTGTTTGAGAACCTTGTAAATTATGATGGGTAAGAAACGATTGGGTCAAAATGATGGCAATGACAATTGTTTGAGAACCTTGTAAATTATGATGGGTAAGAAACGATCAAAGAACATGTAAAAGAATATTGATAGTTTGAGAACCTTGTAAATTATGATGGGTAAGAAACTTTTCTCTTTTCTGTCCGCATAGTAATATTGTTTGAGAACCTTGTAAATTATGATGGGTAAGAAACTGCGGATTTGTGATTTTGCACAAAGGTAATGTTTGAGAACCTTGTAAATTATGATGGGTAAGAAACGAAGTTTAGCACAGTTAGCAAAAGATTACAGTTTGAGAACCTTGTAAATTATGATGGGTAAGAAACTCTTTTCTTTGATAGGTAAAGTCTCCCTGGGTTTGAGAACCTTGTAAATTATGATGGGTAAGAAACGACGAGCAGGAAAAAGAAAGCAATTATTTAGTTTGAGAACCTTGTAAATTATGATGGGTAAGAAACAAGGTCTGATTTCTTGATGGTGGAATTCCAGTTTGAGAACCTTGTAAATTATGATGGGTAAGAAACACGGCACAAGGCATGATGCGAATACAATTGGTTTGAGAACCTTGTAAATTATGATGGGTAAGAAACTTCACGCAACGGGGAACAAAGGCGATACGGGTTTGAGAACCTTGTAAATTATGATGGGTAAGAAACAGACATCAACGACTACACGGACGCCGAAATGTTTGAGAACCTTGTAAATTATGATGGGTAAGAAACGAAAAAATCAGTTTATGCAAGTAATGTTTAGTTTGAGAACCTTGTAAATTATGATGGGTAAGAAACTTGAATCCTCCGGTATCATTATCCATACCCGTTTGAGAACCTTATAAATTATGATGGGTAAGAAACCAGCAAAATCACCTAATTCATATAAATGGTGTTTGAGAATCTTGTAAATTATGATGGGTAAGAAACAAAGAAGCGCTCGATTACATTGAATTGTTAGTTTGAGAACCTTGCAAATTATGCTAGGTAAGAAACTGCAAGAACATTCTGAACATTCTGAACGCCGTTTGAGAACCTTGTAAATTTTATTTGGAAAAAAAGGTGCTTATAACTGTGTTATATTGCCACCCTCCCCCAACCCATGCTACACTAAAACCAAACATTCCAACCGAAAGAAGGTGGCTGCTATGGGATTTTTCAAGAAAAAAGAAAAGGCTGAGCCAAGTGGAGATTTTGACAGAGAAAACGAAAAGTCCGTTATTAAAGCGAGCATTTGCAATGGGGAACAGATTGCTGGATTTAAAAATATTCATACAGGCAAAATGAGAGAAATTATGCTGATAAAAACGTCGGCTGATTTGGAATATTTCAAGACTATGTATGGAATTGAAACGGAAATTGAAAAAGAGTATTAATGGAGGTGTTGTTTTATGCAAAAGAACAAAAAGCGGGCATATCCGGCATTTATCAGGGAAGATGAAGGAATGCAGTTGGTGTATGTGCCGGATTTTGCGATTTTTACGGAAGGTCATGATTTGGTAGATGCAATTGAAATGGCACGAGATGCTATTGGCATGACAGGAAAAACATACGAGGAAGACGGGAAAGAATTGCCGGAACCGTCAGATTATGAAGAAGCAATAAAGAAGGCAAAATTGATAAAAAGTGATTTTGATTATACGAAGGGCTATCTTACCTTGGTTGATGTGGATTTTCAATTATTTGACAAAACTTAATTGGTCCACCTCAAATTATTCTTATACTGCTTAAAATACTGCGATGTTTCATCATTCAGTGCACCAAGGATATTGTGATAAATAGAGGCAATTACGAGAACCAAATTTTTGCCTCCCATCTGTCAAAGATGTGCAACATAAAAGGGAGCCACAGAGTGACTCACCCAGTGTAGTCCGAAAACATACACCTTTCTCGACACATGTACTATACTATATACTTAGAAAAAATGCAAGCAAAAATTCTAATCTGATAACATACCCAAACGGTTATTTGATTTTGTATCCATGATAGTATCCATAACTTATATTCATTTATACGCTTTCCTTCATTTGAAAAATTATGTATCTGATATAACAGTATAGGAATAACAGTGCAATAAAAAGATATAACTAAACAATCAAAATATATGTTATTTTAGCTTCTTTAGATTGGTTACGCTCTTATTGCCACCATTCCCCAAAACATGCTACACTAACGATCATTGAAAGTGAGTAATATGTTATAAATATGCCTGATGAGATGTTTATTGGACAGTAGAGCGTGGTAGAATGAAGCCATCGAAAGGGAAGAAAGGGGTAATTACATGGCAAGCTATGAAGATAAACAAACAAAGAAATATATGGAATATCATGATGGGATTTATTTTGGTATAGGTTGTGTGCTCGGCACATTGTGTCATACTCTTTTTACATTTCGCTGGGGAGAAATACATTACATCATGTTTTTCGCCGCTATACTTGCAACAATATACTCACTTATCCAAACGCATCGACGCAATTCATATGCTCCTTACAGAGACAAAAAGATAGAAGGGTTTGATATATTTTGTATTCTTCTTGGTATTGTATTGACAATTCTCGTTATTTACAAAATACGCTTATACTAAAAATCCCTCAGCAGTTTTGTCACTATAAAGGTGCTGAAGTCCTTTTTACCCACTCCCAATTCATATTTCAAGACCATGTATGGAATGGAAACAGAAATCGAAAAAGAGTATTAATGACGGTTGCGTAATTGTAAATTATGATGGGAAAGAAACTCAGAATTTGACATAGTAGACAGAGGAGGGAAATTCTATGTTTAGTCATTATAGTAAACAGGAAAGAAAATACCGTGGTTTTCATTCGTATTTTTATTGTGGTATTGGCTTCATTCTTGGGATTTTAATTCATGCGTTGTTTACATGGCGTTTTGGTATGACTCATTTCATTTTCTTTTTTGTTGCGTTATTTGAGGTTGTATATGCTTTGATTCAAATGTATCGGTATCGGTCATATGCCCCATTTGAATTCGGTAAAACAACAGGTAAGAAAAAAATATGTGGTTTTGATAAATTTACTATTATTTTTTGTATGCTGGTTGCAATTATTATAATTTACAAAATGCCTTTTTACTAAAAATCTCTCAGTGGATTTGCTGCAATAATGTAAACGGAAAGGACTGAGTAATATGGCTGCGGCATTAAACGAAGATTACCGGAGAGGTTTATATGAACAGAAAAAAGAAGTTCATGAACTTGTAATGGCTGGGTTAGAACAGATAAAAGAGGGAAAGACAAAAGACTTTAATGCTGTGTGTGATAGATTGGAGAAGAAATACAGAGATGAGGCAACATCAAATTAGTACCTAGATGAAAAGGGTGCTATTTTTACAATCAAAAATAAAAAGAAGATAATTGCCCCATTCCCCAAAACATGCTACACTAAAACCAAACATTTCAACCCCAAAAGCACTAAGAAAGGAGCGCCTATGCCTACTTACCAAACTCTAACCGAAGGACTATACAACACAGCCGTTGGCAAATCATTTCTCGTGAAAGGAATTGAATACATAAAAATGAACGAAGCACTTCTTATGAGAAAAGACACGGGAACGTATTACACATATGGCATTGATTTTGGAAAAATGCCGGGTTTCTAAAGAAGTCTCCAAAATCCGTTCCGGTCGTTTTATCTGGTGATTGGGGGCGGTGCCTGCGTATATGTTTATGGTGGACAGACACGATGAATGCGATTTTGGATTTGTTACGTCTGGAAAGTAGCAATATACAGGTGAGCAATAGTGTATTGAAATTGGAGGAATTTCATGGATTCGAGAAAAAGTGACGCAATTTACGAAATATTATTACAAAAAGGTTTCGCTGAAAGCCTTTGCCGAGAAATTGCATACAAATATATGAATACCGATTATACAGCGACACGAATGCTCGGCTATTTGTACCGCATGACCGAGCTAAAAGAAGAACAGCTTGTCGACGAAATGATAGCAATCTTAGAAGACAGAGACCGAATCATAAAAAAGCATGAGATGGAACAAGCACAGGCAGCCATCAATCGGATTTATAATGAAGGGTTGGAATAAATTAGTAAATAGTTTCGCTGTATGCTTAACTAGAAAATGAGAATGTTCCTCATAGTGAAAGCAATATTCTCATTTTCTGACTAAGATTACAGTGAAATATTTTTTTAATAAAAGAAGATATGTTATATATTTTGCTTCAGATGCAACGCAAATCTTCACAAATGTTAAAAGCGTTGCATGCGTTATGAGTAAAAGTGGTACAAAGACAACCATAAGCGGAAAAAATAGCTTAAAGAGTTGCAGTTGTGTCGTATTTTATCAGATTGAGACCGGAAATTTTAATGAAAATGCAACTCTTTGGCGCAAGTCAAGGAAAAAGCGTTGTCATACAGGCTTTTCAGGACGATGTTCAGAAAAAGTATGCCCTGCCCCCCAAAATGCATTACAAGAACTAGTTTATATACAGTGTTAGATATCAAATTCTTCAGGATTCCAGTAAATCATCAAGAAAATGGTTGCGATAAGTGGGTACAAACACGTGGGTATCGAGCATGTGTATTTAACATGCCGATACCCTTACGCGTTTGTTTAACGGGAGTGCCCACTTAACGTAACCGTTTCCTTGATTATTTACGGAACGTGAAAAAAATGCCACCTTGCAAATCTTATACAAATCCCCTATAATATAAATACAAAATTATAAAGGAGGTCAATTATGGGTTGCGCAAAAATGAAGAAGTTACTTTGCCACGGACTGGCTGTGGCGATGGTTGTGTCATTAACGGCTACGGCATCGGACAGCAGTGCGGCAGCAAAGAAAGCAAAACCTGCGAAGAAAACAATTACGATTGAGCAGGGAAAATCAAAAAAGATTGTGGTAAAGAATAAGAAGAAAAAAGCAAAATACAAATTTACCGCATCAAACAAAAGAATTAAAGTTTCAGCTTCCGGCAAGGTCAAAGCAGTAAAAGTCGGAACTGCCAAAGTTACGGTGAAGGAAAAGTATAAGAAAAAGACAAAGAAAATCGGAACCGTAAAGATTATTGTAACAAAGAAAAAGACAGTTAAGGGAACGAAGACACCAGTGCAGACGAGTAAACCAACAAATCAGCCGACAAGCACACCATCGGAGAAACCACAGGTGACCAAAGTGCCGATTAAGACGCCGGAACCGGTTGCGTCGGAAGTCTACAGTAACTATTTTGAAGACGGGGATCTCAAAGGATTTGCACCAATTGGTGGCAAACTGGAAGTTTCCAATTCACAGAACTACACAGAAGGCGGTATGAACAGTCTTCTTGTGAAAGACAGAACGAGTGAAACCGATGGTGCAAAACTTCCAATTTCCGAGTATGTGATTGCCGGTGAGCATTATCAGTTCAGCGTTGTTGTAAAGCAGGATACCGGAAAAAGCCAGAAGATTGCACTTCGTATGACTTATACTGACCAGAATGGAATGGCAAGAGACGTTACGCTGATTACAAACGCAGATGCAGGAAAAGCATGCGCAAGCGGTAAATGGACTACGCTCAAAGGCGAGATTACGATTCCGAAAAATCAGGGTGATGCAGCGATGACACTCACCATGACTACCGCGACAGATTCATTCCTTGTGGATGATGTTATCATTAGCGGAAAAGCACAGAATAATGTCTATAAAGTCAGTGACGAAGAGTATGAGAAAATGCTTGAAGACAGTGTGTACTCAACCGGAAACAATGCAAGAATCAAGCAGGTAATCCAAAATGCGAGAGACGGAAAAGATGTCACACTTGCTTACATTGGTGGTTCCATTACAGAGGGCGCATTGGCAAAACCAAACAGCATGTGTTATGCGGAAGTTTCGGCAAAAACATTTGGTGTGAAATATGGAAAGAACAATGGAGAAAATGTTCACTTTATTAATGCCGGAATGAGCGGAACGCCATCCGATATTGGTGTGGTCCGTTACAATCGTGATGTGATTGACCGTTTACCGGAAGGAAGCGATCATCCGGATGTGCTGTTCATTGAATTTGCCGTAAATGATTATGGTACGGCAACTGCAGGAAAAGGTTATGAAGGACTGATTCGTCAGGCGTTGAAATCCGGATCTGCTGTTGTGCTTGTATTCTCAGTGTTTAAACAGGCAAGCGGCGGTGTTGTATGTGAAAACGATTATCGTCCGTTTGGTACATACTATGATTTGCCGATGATTAGCATGGGAAATGCGATTTCTTCCTACTTTGCTACAAGTGATAAGGAAGCGTTTTATAAATGGTACTTTGGTGATTCCCTGCATCCAAACAACACCGGTTATCAGTTGATGGCAGACTGCATTACACGCATGTTTGATAAGATGGACAAAGAAACGGCAGAAGAAGATAATATCACCGATATGGATGCGATGGCACCGGTTAAGTCATCTGCTTACCAGGGAATGAAGATGTTGGATTCTAAGACCGATGTTACAAAGGACAATGCAATTACATCATTTACTTCCGGCGGATTTAATCAGAATGATAATGCAACGGGCTCTTTCCAGTACGAGTATAAGGGACAAAAAGGTGCGGCATGGTTCCCGGATAACTGGATGCATACGTCAACAAGCGGCACGGACGCTTTGAAATTAAAAGTAAAATGTAAAGCACTTACGTTAATTTACAAATTGAGCAATTCAGTGGAATATGGTTCTGCCGATTTGTATGTAGATGGCAAACTTCAGGCAACTCTGAGTGGTTATGATACCAGCGGATGGAACAACGGTAAAGTATATGTAGCCATCGAAGAGGATGCCGAGGCAGAGCATACAATTGAACTTCGCATGAATGATGAAAGTGAATCAAAGAAGTTCACCCTGATGGCAATCGGTTATAACTAGGTAGTTGAAAGGAAGAAAAACCTGTGGTACACTATGGTTGAAAATGAAGCAAGGATATGAGAATTATGATGTACACAGGAAAACAGCTAAGGGCACTTGTGATGCCTCTTATGTTTGAGCAGTTTTTAAATGTAATGGTCGGCATGGTGGATACGCTGATGGTTTCCAAGGCGGGAGAAGCAGCGGTATCCGGCGTGGCACTTACGACTAATATTAATCTATTGATTATTCAGGTAATGGCGGCACTTGCGACAGGAGGTGCCGTCGTTTGCAGTCAGTACAACGGACGGCGTGATACAAAAGATGCTGCTTATGCGGCAGGACAGTTGGAAACGGTGTTGTTTATTTTCTCCATGGCAGCAGCGTTTATTTGTGCTATTTTTGGAAAACAGATGTTACCGGCAATCTTTGGAAGTGTAGAAGATTCGGTTATGCACAGTGCATGGATTTATATGTTTGTAACGGCACTTTCTTATCCATTTCTTGGAATTTATAATGCGGGAGCTGCCATTTTCAGAAGTGTGGGAAACAGCAAGGTCAGTATGGGACTCAGTGTGTTAATGAATGCGATTAATATTGCGCTGAATGCGGTTTTGGTGGCACTCGGCTATGGGGTGCTTGGTGTGGCTCTTGCAACGCTTGTGAGCCGCGTTGTCTGTGGAATCTGTATGACCGTTTTGGTTGCCCACCCGTATAATCCTTTGCAGATAAAGAAATTTTCTTCACTGCTTCCAAATAAAAAAATGATTCTTCGGATTCTCCGTATCGGAATTCCAAGCGGTATTGAAAATAGCATGTTTCAGGTCGGAAAATTAATGGTAGTAAGTATGATTACATCATTTGGAACGGCGG
>OGSD01001382.1_pt1 | contig 22864 bp, 18 predicted proteins | sample 1553571 | NCBI WGS metagenome assembly OGSD01 (sample SAMEA2580072, study PRJEB22360) | human gut metagenome | biome: human gut; feature: human-associated habitat; material: faeces | place: Denmark | collected 2008/2010 | reverse complement strand
CATTGCTGAGCTCAAAAAGAAGATATGCAAATCTTCCGTCATCACTGAAACGGATAATACGAGGGCCGCTCTCTCTCGGGCAGCGAAGAATATCCACAAGTTCCAGCTTATCTTTCTTCTTGTTGATCCTGTAAATTTTCACCTGATCAATGCCATTATCTACCGCACAGAGATATTTGTTATCCGGTGTAGGGCGGACACAGTTTACATGTGGACGGAAGTTACGTTCTGCCACACTTCCAAGTCCTTTATGGAAAACACCGTCCATAACGCTTCCCAGACGTCCGTCTTTATGGGTATGTACAACCGTTACCTTGCCATCATGGTAACCTGCTACATAAAGATATCTTCCGTCCACATCTGTTGCAAGATAACAGCCTCGCATTCCGTTAATATCTACGCTGTTAATACGGGAAAGATCTCCATTTTCATCTCTCTCGAATACAGCCACACCTTCATCCTCGATGGAGTACAGATATTTACCGTTTTTGGAAACTGCCAGATGAGATGCATTGCTGACCTCTACCTCACTGCGCTCTGTCAGTGTTCCGTTCTCTACATCTACATCGTATACCTGAATTCCCTTACTGGTTCCATGGGTATATGTTCCCACGTAAGCCACGTACTTCTTTTTTCCCATAAGTTCTGGCCTCCTGCTTTTTACATTGGTTACGTATTTTTGTGTTTATTTTATCACAAAGCTTCTGCAAGAACAAGTTACCATCCTGTTATCTTTTGTGCAATTTTTTATGCAAAGCTGCCGTTCACTATGGCGTTCACACATGATCCACGCAAATGGATCGGCTCCTGCGCATCCATTACGCCTCTTTACAGATCTCCCAAAGCGCCTCTCATTGCTTCCAGAGTTTCATCAATTACTTCATCTGTATGCGCTATGGAAAGGAACATCGCCTCAAACTGGGAAGGTGCAAGATGAATGCCTCGTTTCAGCATTCCCTTGAAATATTTTGCAAAAAGCTCCAGGTTGGATGTTTTTGCAGAAACATAGTCTTTTACCTCCTGGTCTGTAAAGAAAATACTTGCCAGAGAAGAATCATAGTTTACCTGATATGGAAGACCTTTTTCCTCCACGATCTTCTTCAAGCCGCCGTAAAGCTTCTCACCTTTAGCAGCCAGATCTTTGTAGATTTCCTGATGCTCATAGAGATATTTCAGCTGTGTGAAACCTGCAGCCATGGCAACCGGATTTCCGCTTAAGGTACCTGCCTGGTATACAGGACCACACGGTGAGATCAGATCCATGATCTCCTTACGTCCGCCATAAGCGCCTACCGGCATTCCTGCGCCGATTATTTTCCCGTAGGTGACAAGATCCGGACGGATACCAAAATACTCTGCTGCTCCGCCAAAGGCAAGTCGGAAGCCTGTGATCACTTCATCAAAGATCAGCAGACAATTGTGCTCATCGCAAAGCTCACGAAGCCGCTTTAAGAAGCCTGGTTTCGGAGGAACCACACCCATGTTTGCTCCTACTGCCTCCACGATCACGGCTGCCACATTTCCCTCTTCCTGTTTGAGAAGTGTTTCCACACTGGCGGCATCATTGTAGGTAGCCGTCATGGTATCCTGTGTACAGCCCTTCGGAACACCGGCGCTGTCCGGAATACCGCTTGCCATGACACCGGAACCGGCACTTACCAGAAGGCAGTCACTGTGTCCGTGATAGCAGCCTGCAAATTTGATGATCTTATCTTTTCCGGTAAAGCCTCTTGCTGCACGGATGGCGCTCATAACAGCTTCTGTTCCGGAGTTTACCATACGGATCATATCTACATGTGGGATATGTTCACAGATAAATTCCGCAATCTCCACCTCAATTCCTGTGGCGCAGCCAAAGCTCAGACCATTTTCACAGGCTTTTATCACGCTTTCACGGATCGCCGGGAAATTATGTCCCAGGATCATCGGGCCCCAGGAATCAATGTAATCCACATAACGGTTTCCATCTACATCATAGATGTAGCATTTATCTGCTTTTTCAATAAAACGAGGTGCCTCACCGATGGCTCCGTAAGATCTTACCGGGCTGTTTACGCCTCCCGGGATTCTTTTTACCGCACGCTCAAATAACTGTTCTGATCTTGTCATCAGCCGATCCTCCCTTCATCCATAAGTCTTGCCAGAAGCTCCGCATAATAGGTAAGATAGATCTGCGCACCGGAACGGAATGCTCCTGTAGCCATCTCACCCACGATCCTTTCTTCGTCGATCCAGCCGTTTGCAGCTGCTGCTTTTACCATTGCATACTCACCACTGACACTGTATGCGGCAACCGGAACGTTTGTGATCTCCTTTACCTGCCAGATCATGTCCTGGTATGCAAGAGCCGGTTTTACCATGATGATATCTGCACCCTCTTCCACATCTGCAAGTGCCTCTTTCAGCCCTTCTCTGCTGTTGTGAGGATCCATCTGGTAGCTTTTTCTGTCCCCAAAAGACGGAGCAGAATCTGCTGCCTCACGGAACGGGCCATAAAATGCAGAAGCATATTTTACTGCATAGGACATGATCGGTGTTGTATAATGTCCGGCCTTGTCCAGACACTGACGGATCGCTGCAACACGACCATCCATCATATCAGACGGAGCAACCATATCTGCACCTGCCTCCACGTGGGAAAGTGCTGTTTTTGCAAGAAGCTCCAGCGTCTTGTCATTGTCCACATCATGACCGCAGAGAACGCCGCAATGGCCATGGGAAGTGTACTCACACATACATACATCTGTTACATAATAAAGCTCCGGAAATTTCTCTTTTGCAATGCGAAGAGCTCTCTGAACGATCCCCTCCGGATCATAGGCACCGCTGCCCACTTCATCCTTATGGTCAGGAATACCAAAAAACATCACACTGCCTACACCGGCTTTGGAAAGCTGCTCCAGTTTATACGGAAGACGGTCCAGGCTGTAACGGTACTGCCCGGTCATGGACGGAATTTCTTCTTCCTTATTTTCTCCTTCCATTACGAACATAGGATACATAAGAGAAGATTTATCCATTCTTGTCTCACGTACCATCTTACGAAGGTTTTCGCTACCTCTTAATCTTCTTGGTCTTTTTGTCAGTTCCATGATCATTCGCTCCTTTTCATATCCTCCACCAGCTTGACAAGACTGTCAATGGTGGCTTTTTCTGACATATATGCTTTCATTCCAAAACTCTCAGCAGCCGCCTTCGTCTGTCTGCCGATGCAGGCCGCCTTAACCTTTGAATAATCCAGTCCTTTTGTTCCCTCTACAAATCCCTTCACAGTGGAGGCACTTGTAAACACCGCACAGCTGATCTGTCCTGTTTCAAATTCCTTCTTCTCATCGATGAGCTGGCTCTTTTCGTAAAGAGTCTGATAGGTCGGAACATCCTCGACCACAGCGCCTGCCTGTGCAAGAAATGCGGTGAGCTTTTCATTGCCCTTTTCTGCCCGCGGGATAAGTATCTTTTCTCCACCGGAAAGAAGCTCTGAAAGTTCCTTTCCAAGAGTATCCCCGTCATATACCGACGGCACAAAATCTGCCAGCAATCCTCTTTCCTGCAGGGCCTTTTTTGTTCCTTCCCCGATCACGGCCAGACGGGCATTTCCCATGGCACGGATGTCTTTTCCATGGCGGATCAGTTCTTCAAAAAATACCCTTACACCTGTAGGGCTGGTAAATACAAGCCACTGATATTCCTCCAGGTGATCCAGCGCTTTATAGAGACGGCTCTGGTCTTCCATGGGGACAGTACGGATCGCCGGAAGCTCCAGAACCTCCGCGCCTTTTTCACGAAGCTTGTCCGCAGTTCTGGAAACAAGCTCTTTCGGTCTTGTGACAAGGACCTTCCATCCTGAAAGCGGCAGTTCTTCATACCAGCCAAACTTCTCTGCCAGTGTACATACCTTACCCACCACAATGATCGCCGGTGTCTCGATCCCCTGGCGTTTCACCTCTTCTTCCAGGGTAGAAACTGTTGCTACGATCCGTTTCTGACCTGCTGTAGTTCCCTTCTGCAGGATCGCCGCAGGCATGTCCTTTTCCATTCCTGCACCTATCAGACCCTCGCAGATATCCGGAAGTGCGGACACGCCCATCAGAAATACAAGCGTTCCCTTTGTATCAACAAGTGCCCGGAAGTCTATATCATATTCTTCTCCGGCCCTCTTATGTCCTGTAATGATGTGGACTGAAGAACAGAAATCCCTGTGTGTTACCGGAACCCCGTTATATGCCGGTACTGCAATGGAGGAAGTAACACCCGGAACAACCTCATAAGGGATCCCATTCTCCCGAAGAAGCTCCAGCTCCTCTCCTCCTCTTCCAAAGAGGAATGGATCTCCGCCTTTCAGGCGCACCACACGAAGACCCTTCTGTGCCTCCTCAAGAAGTACCTGATTGATATTTTCCTGACGCATGATATGGTGACTGGCACGTTTGCCTACATTGATCAGCCTGGCATTTTCCGGGATTCTTGACAGAACTCCCTGACCTACCAGACTGTCATAGACGACCACATCTGCCTGTTCCAGCACTTTGAGGCCTTTTAATGTAAAAAGGCCGATATCGCCAGGACCCGCTCCTACCAGCCATACTTTTCCTGTTTTCATCTGTTTTCTCCTTTTTTCCGAAGAGTTTCTGCCAGTTCCCTGCCTAAGCTTTCCGCATCTGCCTTATTGCCACGCAGTGTTCCTGTTACATAGGAACCGTCTTTTTCATTATAATAAAGCCCTCTGAGATAGATCTCATCCCCGAGAATTTCCGCATGGGCAGCCACCGGAGAAGAGCATCCTCCATCCAGGAGCTTTACAAAAGCACGCTCCGCACTTCCCGCGGTCCAGGCATCCTTATCACAGTAGCCCTCCAGGAAATCATAAGCTTCCCCTTTTCTTCCCTGTACAGCAAGGATTCCCTGACCAGCAGCCGGAATGATCTCATCTGCTGTAAAATACCGGTTGATCCTGGATTCCAGTCCAAGTCTCTTAAGGCCGGCAGCAGCCAGGATCAATGCACTGTACTGTCCTTCATCCAGCTTCCGGAGTCTTGTCTGAAGATTTCCGCGGATACTTCTGACATCCATATCCGGATACAGTTTTTTAAGCTGTAAGGTTCTCCTTAAGCTGGAGCATCCAAGGGGCTTGCTTTTATCAAGTTCAGAAGCTCCCTCAGGAAGAACCAGTACGTCTCTCGGATCTTCTCTTTTGGAAAAAGCCAGAAGCGGCAGCTCCTCCGGAACCTCCATAGGCATATCTTTCAGGCTGTGTACAGAAAGAATACTTCTTCCATCTATCAGTGCTTTATCCAGCTCCTTTACAAAAAGCCCTTTTCCGCCAACCTTATCCAGTGTACGGTCCAGAATGATATCCCCGGTAGTTTTCATAGTGAGGATTTCCACTTCCAGATCCGGATTTTTTTCTTTTATGTAGTCACGGACCATTTCGCTCTGCAGCACTGCAAGCTTACTCTCTCTGCTGCCGATCACGATCTTATCTCTCTTCATCTTCATCCTGCTCTCCCAATACTTTTTCCAGCGCATTCTGGATCTCTTCCCTTACACGTTTTGCTTTTTTGTGATCCAGTCCGCTGGCTGTAACTCCAACTACCATTTCATCCCGCATATATACGCCCGGGAAATAAAAATCACAGGCTTCCCGGTCGGAGGCTACATTAACATAAATGCCCTCCTCCTTACAGACACGGTGGATCTCATCATTCAGCTTCCAGTCATTGGTGGCTGCGATCACCATATATGCGTTGGCAAAATCTGAACGTTTCACGGGACGGATATATAAAGTTACAGTTCCTGCTTTTCCAAGATCCATAAGCTCCTGGGTCACTTTTGTAGCCACTACCGTGATATTTCTTGTAAATTTCAGAAGAGTCTTTATTCTTCTGGTAGCAATATTACCACCACCTGCCACAACGATATTTTTATCGGACAGGTCTATAAACATGGGGAAATAAGGTTTATTCTTCATAAAGTTTCTCCAGTCCTTCCACACATTCCAGAAAAGCATCCTGGTTCAGACTGTCTCGAAGCCCGAAGATCAGCTTGTTCACAACCTTTCCGGCTGCAGTATCCACTGCTTTTTTCAGGTTTTCTCTGTCTGAATCCTCCATAGGAGTTTTCCGGAAGATTTTTTCGATCCTCAGGTTCAGATCTTCCACAGCATCCGCTTTGATCTCCTGGATGCGCGGGATGATATCACGACCTTCCAACCACTGGAAAAATTCGTTCATCTGGGCCTTCACAATGGATCCTGCTGCTTCCAGGTTATCTGCAAGTTCCTTCGGTGTCTCGCCGGTTCGGAAGCTGTCCATATCATAAAGTGTGATGTTATCTTTTTTTCGGATCTCCGGATCAATATCTCTTGGAACTGCCAGATCGATAAGGATCATAGGTCGTTCCACACGTACATCCTCAAACAATTCTTCCGTCAGTGTATAATTGGGGCTTGCTGTTGCGCTGACCACCAGGTCACACTCCGGCAGATAATCCATTCTCTCACCATAATTGATCCTGCTGCATCCAACAGGAATGCTCACAACACCACTTCTGTACTGACGGATCGTAACCGTCACATCCGCTCCTGCTTCACGCAGTGTCTGGGCAGCCATCTTCCCCATCTCACCGTTTCCGATCACCATACAGACTTTATTGCAAACATGATAACCGCCCTCTTCCAGAAAACGGATGGCCTGATGGATCACAGAAGGATTTCCATGGGAAAACGGCACTTCCGTTTTGATCTTCTTGCCTGCAGTTACCGCCATACGGAAAAGCACCTCCAGAACACTGTCTGTGGTAAACTCATCCCTTGACATACTCAACGCATCTTTTACCTGGGTCAGGATCTGATCTTCCCCCAGGATCTGGGATTTCAGTCCGCTGGTAAGATAAAACAGGTGTTCCACCGCCTCTTCGTTTTCTCTGCTGGTAAAATACTTCTGGTATTGTTCTCCCTGCACACCTTTCAACGAGCAGAGCCACTGATACAGGTCCGGCTTCTCCTCATCTGCAGTACTTACCCACAGTTCCAGCCGGTTACAGGTCGACAGAATAATACACCCGCAGATCCCAGCTTCTTCTTTCAGCCTGCGCAACGCCTCTCCGGTATTTTTACGGGTAAAAGCAAACTGCGCTCTGACATCTACAGGTGCCATATTATGATCGATTCCAATCATGAATATACTCATGTCCTACGTTTCTCCTTTGTTTCCACAATCTTTTATAATGATAAACATTTCCGTAAGGAAAGTCAACTACGATTGACAATGTCAGCCCTCCCTTTTATAATATCTTATGGTAGAAATTGCGGATCATCTTTATATTCCAGCGGAGAAATATAAAGAGTTTATCATAATCACCATAATTATCAGGATGGAGGAAATCCCCGTATGAACTCAGCTTCAAAAAAAGCGATCCTAGTAGTAAGTTTCGGCACAAGCTATGAAAACACCCGTAAGCTTACCATCGAGGCCATCGAGCACGATATTGCCGATGCATTCCCGGCCTGTCCCACCTACCGTGCATGGACAAGCAAAATGATCATTGCCAAACTGAAAAAGCGGGACGGTCTTACGATCCACACGGTAAAGGAGGCTCTGGAACAGATGCTTCTGGATGGTATCACCGATGTGATCGTACAGCCGACTCATGTGATCAACGGTATCGAAAATGATCAGATGAAAGCCGATGCGCTTTCTTTTCGTGACCGTTTTTCCAGTATTGTTTTCGGAAATCCTCTTCTCACAACAGAAGAAGATAACCAGGCGATCGTCCGGGTAGTTGCAGATGAATTCCGGGACATGGATCCGGACACTGCACTTGTACTGATGGGACATGGAACAGAACACTACGCAAACACGGTTTATGCTGCTTTGGATTACCGTTTTAAAGATACCGGACATAAAAATATTTTTCTTGGAACTGTAGAAGCCTATCCAGCCCTGGACTCCCTTCTCCGGGCTGCCGACAGCTTTCATCCGAAAAAGATCGTGCTGGCGCCTTTCATGATCGTAGCCGGCGACCATGCACAGAACGATCTGGCCGGTGCAGATCCGGACTCCTGGATGAACCGTCTTTCTTCCGAAGGATATGAAGTCACCCCTGTACTGAAGGGACTTGGCGAATATCCCCAGGTCCGGCAGATCCTTGTGGAACATGTACAGCAGGCCATGAACGCTTCGATCTGACAGAGATCAGATGATCCATATATATCCCTCATAAAAAAACTGCACCGTGATCCATCCCTGGATCTTCCGGTGCAGTTTTTTATTTTTTATGAAATTACTTGAAATTCTGAAATTCCTGTTATTTATGCCATCAGTTCATCCAGTTTTGTCTTTACAGCAAGGATAAACTCTTTGCTGTTCAATACCTGTACCTCTTTCAGGGAAGTGATCAGTGCAAGATCCTTGGTCATCTTTCCGCTTTCAATGGTATCCAGTGTTGCTTTTTCCAGTTTTCCTGCAAAATCAGCAAGTGCTTCATTTCCGTCCAGCTCGCCTCTCTTGCGGAGAGCTCCTGTCCATGCAAAGATCGTTGCAACGGAGTTTGTGGATGTTTCTTTTCCCTCAAGATGACGATAATAGTGTCTCTGAACTGTTCCGTGGGCAGCCTCATACTCAAAATATCCCTTCGGGGATACCAGTACAGAGGTCATCATGGCAAGAGAGCCAAATGCGGAAGATACCATGTCGCTCATAACATCTCCGTCATAGTTCTTGCATGCCCAGATAAAACCGCCCTCTGCCTTCATAACACGGGCTACGATATCATCGATCAGACTGTAAAAATAGGTCAGGCCGGCTTCCTCAAATTTATCCTTAAACTCTGCATCAAAGATCTGCTGGAAAATCTCTTTAAATCTTCCATCGTATGTTTTGGAAATGGTATCCTTGCTTCCGAACCATACATCCTGCTTTGTGTCCAGTGCATAATTAAAGCAGCTTCTCGCAAAGCTCTTTACGGAATCATCAAGATTATGCATGCCACGGAGAACACCTGCTCCATCAAAATGCTGGATCAGCTCCTTACGCTCTTCTCCGTCTTCGCCCTCAAATACAAGATATGCATCTCCCGGCTTGTCAATATAAAATTCTGTATTCTTATAGATATCTCCATATGCATGACGTGCAAGTGTGATCGGTTTCACCCAATTCTTTACACATGGCTCGATTCCCTTTACAACGATCGGCGCACGGAATACAGTTCCATCAAGAATAGCACGGATCGTTCCGTTTGGACTCTTGTACATTTTTTTCAGGTCATACTCTTCCATTCTGGCTGCGTTTGGCGTGATCGTGGCACATTTTACGGCTACTCCGTATTTCTTGGTTGCTTCTGCTGCATCAATGGTAACCTGATCATCTGTCTCATTTCTGTGCTCAAGACCAAGATCATAATATTCTGTATTCAGTTCCAGATACGGTGTGAGAAGTTCATCCTTGATGATCTGCCACAGGATACGTGTCATCTCGTCTCCGTCCATCTCAACTAAAGGTGTCTGCATTTTGATTTTTTCCATATTATTTTCTCCTTTTGAGGTTTATTCTCCTGTTCGGATTCCAGGTGCTCTTTCCTTTAGAATCTTTCTTCAGCACTTTTACTGTACATTGTACTCATATTTTCCGGTTCCGTCAACGCTTTTGTGCTTTACCACACTATGTTTATAAGAATTGTATAATAATTCAGCCTGCCAACAGTTTTTCACAGTTAAATTTTCCCCATCCCTGCTGATTTCTGGGAAGTCCCATATCTTCTGCATTTTCTCTTAACAACATCTTTACCTCTACATTAGAAAGCCGGGGATCTTTTTCCAGAAGGCAGGCGATCCCTCCTGACACCAGAGGCGTCGACATGGAGGTTCCGCTTTTGAGCCCATATGAGTACGGCAGTCCCGGTGCACAGGCAATGACCTGGCTTCCCGGCGCTACCAGATCCGGTTTGCACACACAGTCAAAAGTAGGGCCTCTTCCGGAAACGGCCTTTCTGCCATTCAGCATATCACTGGAGCCTACGGTAATGATTTTCCGGCTGCTTCCCGGTGCTGTTACCGTGCCGGCCCCCGGTCCCTGATTTCCTGCTGCAGCTACCACCACAAATCCCAGATCCCAAAGTTTTTCCACTCCTTCAAGAAGATCTGTCTGTTCCTTATGATCCCGGGATGTTGTTCCCACTGAAATATTAACGATACGGATATGATAAATGCTTCCAAACTCCATGATCCACCGAAATGCCCGCATCACATCCTCCCTGCTTCCGTTCCCGAAACGATCCAGAACCTTCAGAGCAGCGATACTGCAGCCAGGTGCAGCCCCTTTATATTTTCCACCTGATGCAGTTCCGTCCCCTGCAAGGATCCCGCTGACATGAGTCCCATGTCCGTTATCATCATATGGGCTGCGTCTGACTCCTGTAAAATCACGAAACACGGAAATACGGCTGCCAAAATCTATATGAGGAAAAATCCCGGTATCCAGAACCGCCACGCCTATCCCTTTTCCTGTATACATCCTTTTATACCTTTCCAAAGCTCTCCCGCCGGACAGCTGACCTTTCTTTAGCTTATTCTGCGACCATCTTTCCCGCTACTCGTTTTATATAAAAAGACCCCGGGATCTTACATCTGAATCCCCGGGATCTTTGCTGTATATTTTATTTAGTTTCCTCTTCCTGTACGGAAATTAACTGTTTTCCGGATCTGATTGTCCATTCCGTAGCTGTAGCTTCCATAAACTCCGGTATGCCAGCCCTTAGCCTGTCCTTCCGGGTCATAATGAAGTCCGTTTATGATCACCCAGCTATGTCTTGTAAAACCATCTCCAGCTCCATCTCTGGTTCCCGGAACACGACCGCATACCACATAGGGATCATATCCGATCTCTCTTGCCAGTGCAGCAAATGCACAGGCATAGCCATAACAGTTTCCCTTTCCTGTAGCAAGCGTTCTCCACGCAGTCATTCTCCACCAGTCATTCTGATTTAAATCCGGATAATAGGCAGATGAATAATAGGTATTATTTATCACATAACTCCAGCACGCCTGCAGCTTCTGGCTTTTGGACATTCCACTTCTTGTAATATTTTGGACCACGCCTATACAATGCAGCTTCAGACTGCGCATATCATTTTTTACAGCCTGCCCCTTTCCGTTAAACCGGATTCCCTCCAGAGTACGGTTTTTGTAAAAACGTCCCCAGGAATCCGCATAGTAAAGATTTCTATCCGGAAGGCACAGCCAACCCTTTGAAGGATTTCCATATTTATTTACGTAATAGGAATATTTTCCTACATTTACGATACGTGACGTCTTTCCGTTCAAAAGGCGTCCTGCAGTATCAAACACATAGATCCTGGAACCGATCTTGTTATGGTAAGTTAACGCATAATATTTAGGCCCGAAATAATACCGTTTTCCCTTTACGGTCTTCCATTGGTTTCTGATCTTTCTGCCCTTGGTGTAGTAGTAATATTTTCCTTTTTCTCTGTAGAGACCGGTTTTCTTCTTTACAGTTGCCGTAGTAGTTGCTGCCTGCGTCTCACAGGTTACGGAAACCGTGCAGATCTGCACCGCAAAAAGCATGACCATCGCCATAAAAAACAATTTTACTCTTTTCATACGTATCTTTCCTTATCGTTCATTCTAATCAATACTCTTCGTATCTCACACTTCCGTCAGAATAGGTGATCTCATAGTAGCCATGACCACTTCCGTCACAGTCATCATAGGCCTGACGGCTAACTTCGGTAGGTTCTGCTGCAGCTGCCTCTGCTGCTGCCTGTGCCTCTGCCGCTGCCTGTGCGTCTGCCGCTGCTTGTGCGTCTGCCGCTGCCTGTGCGTCCGCTGCTGCCTGCGCGTCTGCCGCTGCCTGCGCTTCTGCTGCTGCCTGTGCGTCTGATGCCGCTTTTGCCTCTGCCACTTTTTTCTCTTCAGCTGCTTTCTGCTCTGCTACCAGCTTGTCGATCTCATCTTTATTGGAAGTGAAGTATGTATGTGCCGCATATCCCTTAACACCATCTCCTTCAACCTTCAGCCATCCAGGGCATACACCGGTTACCTTGAACTCGGTTCCAAGAGATGTTACTTTCAGGGATTTTGATTTTGTATCCGCTTTTTCACGGATATTTACATTGGATTTTGCATAGGTAGTGGCAGCTTCTTCCAGCTCAGTCTCCTCCGCATCTTCCAACGCTTCCTGAGATTTTCCTTTTTCATCTGTGTAGGAAATATAAAGGATCTCATACTCATTATAAAAAACAGGTTCTTTCCAGTCATCCGGTGTCACATTCCGGAAGGTATGCTCTGTACCATCTTTCATGGTGATCACTAGATCCTGACCTGCCGCATCCTTGGAGTCTTTCTTTTTGCTGTCGTCCTCTTTTGCATCCTGAAGCTCTGCGGATTTCACCTCAAGTCCGCTCTGATTTTTTACTGTAAGCTCTCCGATCTGAAAATCCTCTGCGGTCTCTTTTTCTTCTGCGGAATCTTTATCGCCAGTTTTCTCTGCGGTTTCCTCCTTTGTCGTTGTCTCGCCTGCAAAAGCAGCTGTCGGTGCCCCCAGACACATCGCTGCGATCAATGCTGCCCCTAAAAGCACCTGTACTGTTTTTTTTCTCATTTCTTATATCCTCCTTTATAGTGTCAGTCCGCCTATTATACGGGCTGAATCTTTGTTGCCTGTAAGAATTTCGATCTGATTTCCGTCTGCTGCAAGAAGTGAACGGTCCAGATATAAGCAAAAACCGCTGCTGTCCGTTTTTCCATCTTCTGTGGAAACATCCATCGGAAATGCTTCATAAATCTTATCATGGTTCAATCTTATATAAATCCTGCTGTCTGTATCCAGATATTTTTCTTCAATACAACCTGTGATCTTTTCCAGATTTCCCTGGATCTCGCACTGAACTGCTCCGGCACCGGCAGGAACCGTATCTTCTTCCGTAACATTCACCTGACACTCCGGTCCTTCCATGATCGGCGGTGACTGTGCCATTTCCGGGAGAAAACGCTCTGCCCGTTCCACGATCACAGTATCTGCATTCTTCTCATCCACTTCACTCATCTGGTAAGGTACTCCTCTGGAAAAATACGCACTGGAATAAGCATCTGCCATAAACGGAAGCAGTGCATTACCAAAAGAATCACGGAACATGACCAGACTTCCTTCCTTCACAGGATTTACCGTTGTGATCTTCGGATCAAAATTACTTACCACTTCTCCCACATAGGCAAATGTTGTCTGTCTGTCATAATAAACTTCCTCTTCCGGTGTCGTTGCAAGAGGATACAGCATCTCATCCAGATCTCCTGTGAAATCTGTTTTTATAGTATAGGGTTCCTCCTTATAGGAAACATGCTCCTTTTTCAGAGAAGACAGCAATGTATCCGCCGCAACTGCAGCACCCTTGTTGTTCCAGTGTGAATCTCTTTTGTGATAAAGAACTTCTTTCTCTTCTGAAAGAGTTTCATACAGATCTCCGTAAGAAACCTGCTCCTGCCTGAGATATTTCTGAAGATTAACAAGGTTTTTGTCCGATGATACCTTCAGGCTGTCATAGTACGGCATGTTCTCTCCATAGAGTGAGTTTTTATTAGGTGCCACAGTAAAAAGAAACTGCACACCTTTTTCATTCAATGTCTCCTGCATCATGGCCAATGTATGTGCAATATTAAAAAGGCTTCTCTCGGAAAGAAGCTCCTCTCCAAGATAATCCTCCAGCGAATCCTTATAATAAAGCCAGTTATCGGTTCCCTGGATCACACCATCTGCAGTAGATACTCCGAAAATCTTCCCGTTCAAAAGGGCATTTGCCGTTACAAGCTCATTTCGAAACGCAAAATGTTCCTGAAAATATTCGCCTGCTTCCGGCAGCCAACGGGTATTGATCTCGTTTTCTTTTTTCAGTTCAGGAAACTCAGCCAGTCTTCGGTTTTCAGACGATGCTTCCTGCTTTGTCACCGCCATCCCCAGAGATGGCACAAGACAAGCTGCAAAAAATGCAGTAATATAAAGCACCTGCAATTTTTTCATGTTTTCTGCCTCCTCTTAAAATCGAAAATAGATGAACGGATTATAGGTTCCGCCGGCAAGGCTCAATACACAAAGCGCAAAACCAGCCAGACTTAATACATAGTTAAAGCCTTCATACCATTTATACTTTTTCAGCATGCTGTTTACCGGAACTGCTGCGACCAGTGCCGCTGCCAGCGTTACAAGATATACCGGTGTCAGCTGCTGCAGTGTAAGGCTCATTGCGGAAGCCTTCCATCCAAAATCCGTAAACATTTCTCTGATCCAGAAGCATCCCTGCTTCATAGTGTCCGCACGGAAAAACACAAAGCCAACACAAACTACCAGAAGTGCATAGACATGCTGAAAAAAGCTCTTGAGCTTTCCGCCCTTTTTCCCGATAAATGGGATATACTCTTCCAGCATCAGGAAAAAGCCATGATAAATTCCCCAGAACAGAAAATTAAAGGAGGCACCATGCCAGATACCTGTACACACAAAAACGATCATTTTATTGACCACTGTACGGAATTTCCCTCTGCGGTTTCCCCCTAACGGAATATACAGATATTCCTTAAACCATCCTGAAAGAGACATATGCCATCTTCTCCAGAATTCACGGATACTGGCAGAAATATAAGGATAATCAAAATTCTCATGGAAATGAAATCCAAACATCATTCCGAGTCCCAGCGCCATATCACTGTAGCCGCTGAAATCAAAATAGATCTGCAGCATATAGGAAACTGCGCCCAGCCAAGCACCCGGACCGGTGATTCCGGTTGCTGCCGCACCAAAGAGATTATCCGCCACAAGTCCCATTGTATTGGCGATAAGAACCTTTTTGCTCAAACCTGCAATGAAACGCCGGATTCCTTTTCCGATTTCCTCCGGCGTCTGCTTACGATTATTGATCTCCGCCTCCACATCATGATACTTAACGATAGGTCCCGCGATCAGCTGTGGGAAAAACGAGATATACAGAAGCACCTTTCCGAAATTCTTCTGAACCGAAGCATCTCCCCGATAAACATCGATCACGTAGGAAAGTGCCTGAAAAGTAAAAAACGATATTCCGATCGGCATCCGGACCTGCGGAACCGGAATTCCGGCACCGGTAATAGAATTAAATGTCTCCACCAGAAATCCGGAATATTTAAAGATCACAAGAAGACCGAGATTTATCACCACAGCCAATGTCATTGTGAGCTTACGGATCTTCGGACATTCCCCTGTCAGGCGCGCTAAAATATAGTTGCCCGCCGATGAAGCAACCAGTAATATTACATAAATCGGTTCTCCGTATGCATAAAAGACCAGACTTGCCACTACAAGCAAAAAATTTTTGGCCCGCATCCCAGGTAAAAGGAGATGCAGACAAAAAGCAGCCGGAAGAAATACACACAGAAATACCATTGAACTGAAAACCATAATTATATTTATTTATCGGTCTGGCGAATCTTATTTGCTGATCACGTCCAGTACGATTTCCTTCCCTTTTTTGTCTTTGTATGTATTGACCCAGAATCTTGTGTATTCCAACAGATATTCCTGTCCGTCACCATAACAGCCATCTGTCTTTCTGGTACGAAGAGGTCTGCCAAGGGCTTTCCGCAGTGCTGCAGAACTCTTTTCTCTTACAAATGCTTTCCTTAATCTTGAAGATGTTCTGGCATCGTATACACCGGTTTTTGTATTAAAAGCATAAAATCCGGCTCTGGACTGTCCATATGCGGAATAATAAACGCCTTTTACCATCTGTGCATACCGGTTAAATCCATAGTATTTCCCGCCGATCTTTTTTACAAGGAGATAGTTCTCCCCGAAGAATGTTCCACCTTTATAAGCCTTTCCGGTGTTGGAAAAATAGTATCTGTATGTCATTTTTTTGCCGGTAGTCTTATTAGCGACAGTCACGGTTTTCCATGTATTCTTTACTTTTTTTCCCTTCACATAATAGTAGTATTGTCCGCCCTCTTTTTTGAGACCGTTTTTTACCTTGGCTGCCTTGGCTGTAGATGCTGCCTGTACAGTCTGAACCGCAATAAGTGGTTCAGCTGCCGGCATCTGGAGCATCATCAGACAAAGTACTGCTACCAGGATCTTCTTTGTCCACTTTTTCATGATCTGCTCCTATTCTTTAGAGAACGATATCTTCTCTTCCTTCAGTTTTATAGTATTTTTTCATGGATGAAGATTTCTGCATATAATATTTAACATCTTTTCTGGATTTGTTTCCTGCTGCATTTGCATCAAATGTATACCAGGTATTTCCGATCTTGATCTCTGTCCATCCATGTGGCTGCCATTTATTTTTATTAAATACATTACTTTTTCCCCAGCATACACGGACCGGAAGTCCTGTTGCACGTTTAGCCTGTACTGCAAAGGCTGATGCAACACCGTAGCAGTTTCCTTTTTTCATTCCCATGGTCAGATATGCAAACATCTGGCTTTTACCTTTTGTAAACTGCAAAGGTTTTCCGTCAAAGCCCTTCATTCTCATATATCCGTATTTTTTGGAACAGTTAAACAATTTCTGAAGAGCCGTTTTTTTCTGCGCAGTTGTAGTCAGACTTGCAGAAATCTTCTGGCTGCGAAGCACTGAATCTGTCATCTTGATCAGTTCTGCATTTGCTTTTTTGGATTTCCCAGTGTATTTTCCGTTGGAAGCAAACTGCATGGTTTTGTAGGTATTTCCGGATTTTACTGTATACCATCCGGTCTTTCTTGCACCATTCGAGCCTAAATAATATATCGCACCATTGATCTTTTTTAATTTGTTGGTAACTTTTTTACCTTTGATGTAGTAATAATACTGACCGCCCTCTTTTTTCCAGCCATTTTTAACAGCTGCTTTTGCGGTTGTTGTGGTTGCTGTTGTTGCCGCCTGCGCACACACTGTGCCAAATGTCAGGCAAAACAGCATTGTGATCATAAGAACAAGCTGTGCGAATCTTCTCTTTTTCATGGTTTCTTTTCCTCCTGTTTTAAAAATCTTCATACCCGGTGATAATTATAGCATTGCTCTGATTTTCTTGCAATATAATGTATAAAATACATTATCTCCTCCAATACTTAACATATCTGAAAAATAAAGGAGGTTTTTCTATGCTTCTCTTTTTTCTTGTATTCTTCGGACTCCAGATCTTTGTTCTTTTCTGCTGTGCCGCTGCAGGAAATGACGCCGCTTCCCAGGAACTATCTGACCAGGAACAGCTTCAGTTTATCGCAGAATGGAAAAAACAACATCAAAAAAAGGACGTCTGCTGAAGAACGTCCTTTTTGCTTTGCAATTCTATTCTCCATTCATATGATGATACACACCAGTCCGCCTTTGCTGTCATTTACGATCTTCTTCATAGTATCCTGAAGCTTCACCTGACTTTCTTCGCTGATCATGGCCAGCTTGTTCCGGATTCCGTCTTCCACCAGCTGCTGGATGGATTTTCCGAAAATATTGGTCTCCCAGATACTTTCCCCTCGCTCCGGGCTTTCTCTGATATACTTTATCAGGTCCTCCGCCTGCTGTTCTGTACCAACGATCGGAGCGATCTCCGTTTCGATTTCCGCCCGGATCATATGAATGGACGGACTTTTTGACCGGATCTTTACTCCGAATTTATTTCCCTGACGGATCACCTCAGGTTCCTCAATAGTGATCTCGGAAAGCTCAGGCACCACAACCCCATACCCTGTTCCTTTTACCGCTTCCAGGGCAGCCTGGACTTTTACAAATTGTTCCTTCATACCGGCAAGCTCTTTTATGGTCTGGATCAGTTCATATTCGCTTTCCATGGATATCCCGCTCATTTCACTGAGCATCTGATAATAATAAATGTCTTTTACTGCGATTCGGATACGGACTTTTCCATCGGAAAGACTGACCTGTTCAAGCAATGTATCTTCCACATATGGACTTTCCAGATATACTGATTCTCTACTTACATCACGCACATGAGTAAGTCTGGTCATCTTTTCCCGAATCTCATTTAACAGAGCCGCCTTTACCTCATGTTCCGGAGAAAGCATCTCCACCCATCTGGGAACAAAAAGCTCTATCTCACTGACCGGGAATTCATAAAGAATCTTCTCCAGGATCCTGGTCACATCCTCTTTTCGAAGCTGTTCACAGTTGACTGCCAGAACGGATACTCCAAATTTCTCTTCCAGATGTTTTACAGTTTTTCCGGTTTCCTCACTGTAGGGAGTCTGGGAGTTTACCAGGATCAGAAAGGGTTTTCCCTGGACTTTCAGCTCTTTTATGGTCTGTTCCTCTGCCGGGATAAAATTTTCTCTGGGAATCTCCCCGAAACTTCCGTCTGTTGTGACTACAATCCCGATGGTGGAATGCTGGCTGATCACTTTTTCCGTTCCAATGCGGGCTGCATCATGGAACGGGATTGCTTTTTCCTGCCAGGGAGTTTTGACCATCCGCTCCCTGCCTTCTTCCACATTTCCGGATGCATCTTTTACCAGAAAGCCTACACAGTCAATGAGTTTTACCCGGATTTTCTGGTTTTCCCCTATGGATACTTCCACTGCTTCTTTTGGAATAAATTTGGGTTCTACGGTTGTGATCATTTTTCCGGCACCGCTTAATGGCAGTTCATCCTGAAGTTCTGCTCTTTTTCCCTCGCTGATCGATGGCAGTGCTATCAGCTCCATAAATCTCCGGATAAATGTGGATTTTCCTGTACGGACCGGTCCCACAACCCCTATGTAGATATCCCCGCCCGTCCGCGCCTGGATATCACGGTAAACCTGAAAGTTTTCCATATAAAAAAGCCTCCCTGCATATACTGGCCTGTAAGTTCCGGGAAACGTCTTAAAAAAGGCAGTTCCCGCATACCACAGTATATGCCCGGAAGGCTTCTTATATGCTGCTGTTCACCGGGAACAGCAGCTCTTTGTATTCCTCATATCAGTCTTTGATATAGAACTCATTATGAAGCAGATGATGCTCTTTGCCTTTGAGGAGTCCCTCATAAAGCTCCAGAACCAGTGGGTTCTCATCGGATTTCTTGATGATCATGGTATTGTCTGCATTGTACAAACCTCTTGCTCTGGCTGCCTTGGTTCTGTCACCGGATCTGGTCGGCTGACCTCCACCCATGATACATCCACGGCGGCATGCCATAACCTCGATCAGATGATAGTTTGCCTCGCCGTTCTTTACACGTTCCATAACGGTTCTTGCATTTGCAAGGCCACTGGCTACGCATACATTGATATCCATTCCCTTGTACGGTACGGTAAATTCCTTGATTCCCTCTTCACCACGAACACCGCACTCTGCGATCTCATGCATGGCTTCCTTGCTGTGATCTGGGCTCAGTCTTCGAAGAACTGCCTCGGTAACACCACCGGTAACACCGAAGATAACACCACCGCCGGAACCAAATCCAAACGGCATATCGCATGCTTCCGGATCCAGTGTTGCAAAATCAAGACCAAAGTTATCGATCATGCGGAGAAGCTCTGTGGTTGTGATAACGATATCGGTATCCTGCTCGCCATCGGTAAAGCTGTTGGGGCGGATTGCCTCTGCCTTCTTGGCTGTACATGGCATAATGGAAACCATAACGGTCTTCTTGCCTGCTGCATGCTCCGGATCACGGAAGTATTCCTTGATAACCGCAGACATCATTCCCTGTGGGGAACGGCAGGTAGAAATGTTCGGAACATATTCCTTATACTGATCTGTGATGAACTTCACCCATGCAGGACAGCAGGAAGTCAGAAGCGGAAGATTCTCACCCTTCTCCACTCTGTTTAGGAACTCCTTGGTCTCTTCCATGATGGTAAGGTCGGCACTGAATGTGGTATCGTATACTTCGTCAAAGCCCATTCTGTGAAGCGCGTTAACGATTTTACCCATAACACTTCTGCCTTTGGCAAGTCCGTAATGATCACCAACTGCAACACGAACTGCCGGTGCAACCTGTGCAACAACACGAGTATTCTTATCAGCCAGTGCATCCCATACTTCATCCATATGTGTACGGATGGAGATCGCACCTGTCGGACAGTAAACACGGCACTGACCACAGTTTACACACTGTGTCTCAGCAATCTTTTTATTGAATGCAGGCATGACCATGGCCTCTGTTCCACGAAATGCGAATCCAAGAGCTCCGATTCCCTGAAGTTCCTCGCAGGCACGTACACAGTTGCCGCAGAGGATACATTTGTTCGGATCACGGATGATGGACGGTGAACTGTCATCGATCTCGTGCTGTTCTCTTGTATTTTCAAAACGGATATCCCGCACGCCAAGGCGATGTGCCAGCTCCTGCAAGATACATTCGCCGCTCTTTACACAGGTTGTACAGTCACGGCAATGTGCTGCAAGAAGCAGCTCCACGATCAGTTTACGATATTTCTTAATACGACCGGAGTTGGTATAGATAACCATTCCGTCTCTCGGCTGCTCGGAACAGGAGGCAAATGTTTTGCCTCTGTCATCCTCAACTGTACAGAGACGACAGGCACCAAAGGTGGAAACCTCTGAATGATAGCACAGTGTGGGGATATTGATACCGGCATTCCTGATGACTGTCAGGACATTTTTTTCGTCAGTAAATTCTACTTTTCTTCCGTCAATTGTCATTGTACCCATAAGATATCCTCCCTTCTATGCTTCCACATAAATCGCATCAAAGTTACAGTTATCCTTACAGGATCCGCATTTGATACATACGTCATTGTTGATTACATGTGGATGCTTGATCTTTCCTGAAATCGCACCAGTCGGACAGTTCTTTGCACACTTGCCGCAGCCGATACAGAACTCAGGATTGATATGGAATTGACGGAGCGCCGTGCAGACCTTCGCACGACATTTTTTATCTACGATATGCTCTACATATTCGTCACGGAAACGCTTCAGAGTACTGATGACCGGAAGCGGTGCACTCTTACCGAGTCCGCACAGGGCCATGCTCTGAACCATGTTTGCAAGCTCTTCCAGCTCATCCAGATCGGAAAGCTCACCCTTACCTGCGACGATTCTCTCCAGGATCTCAAGCATACGTTTGGTACCCTCACGGCAGGGAACACATTTACCACAGCTCTCACGCTGTGTAAAGCTCATGAAGAAACGCGCAACCTCTACCATACAGGTATTCTCATCCATAACAACAAGTCCACCGGAACCCATGATGGCATCCAGCTTCTTAACAGAATCAAAATCAAGCGGATGATCGATCTGATCGTCGATCAGACATCCACCGGAAGGACCACCGATCTGTACACCCTTAAATGCAGCACCACTCTTAAGACCACCACCGATGTCATAAATGATATGACGGAGGCTTGTTCCCATTGGAACCTCGATAAGACCGGTGTTCTCAATGGAACCGGTAAGTGAGAAAGTCTTGGTTCCAGGGCTTCCCTCTGTACCGATGGTGTGGAACCAGTCTGCTCCCTGAAGGATAATCTTCGGTACGTTGGCATAAGTCTCTACGTTATTCAGAACCGTAGGTTTACCCCACAGGCCCTGCTCAACCGTTCTCGGAGGTTTTACTCGAGGCATACCTCTGTTGCCTTCGATAGAAGCAGTCAGGGCAGAACCTTCACCACATACGAACGCTCCGGCACCGCGATTGATATGTAAGTGGAAATTAATACCGGAACCAAGGATATTATCACCAAGAAGGCCATAGGACTCTGCCTGCTCAATAGCCATTCGAAGTCTCTGTACAGAAAGAGGATACTCGGCACGCACATAAATATAACCATCTTCTGCACCTACTGCATAGGCAGCGATCACCATACCCTCGATCATCTTGTAAGGATCACCTTCCATTACGGAACCATCCATAAATGCTCCCGGGTCACCCTCATCACCGTTACATACTACATAACGGACTTTTTCCGGCTGGCGTGCAACCTGTGACCATTTCTTGCCTGCAGGGAAGCCTGCACCGCCACGGCCGCGGAGACCAGACTTCGAGATCTCGTCGATAACACCCTGTGGGGTCATCTCAAAGAAAGCCTTCGCCATAGCGGAAAATCCGCCTACGGAAATATATTCATCAATGGACTCTGCATCGATCTTGCCACAGTTCTCAAGAACGATCCTTGTCTGCTGGTTCAGGAACGGAATGTCACTGGGATGTGGACAGGCCTCATCATTATGACGATAAAACAGACGCTCAACAGGCAGTCCGCAGATCACGGTCTTCTCTACGATCTCGCGACAGTCGTCTACCTGAACATGTACATACTGATAATCATAGGGCTCAATTCTCATAAGAGGACCAAGTTCACATAAGCCCTGGCATCCGGTCTTAACGATTCCTACATGAGGAACATCCTTCTGCATCTCAACCGCAACACCCTCGATTCCCTCACAGAGTCTTGACATTTCTTCATAAATCTTCTGAGCACCGGAAGCAATACATCCGGTACCGGAACAGACGAGAACACGGCAGGTATAGCCATCAAGATTCTTCTTAACCTCAGCCTGTTTGTTTTTCAGATCTTCCATACTGGTTATACTCATACGCTCTCACCTCTCAATTCATTTAAAAGCTCAACAGCCTTCTCAGGAGTCATCTTCGGGTGAACTTCATCATTTACAGTCAGTGTCGGTGCAAGTCCGCAGGCACCAAGACAGGAAACTGTCTCAACGGTAAACATCATATCATCTGTAGTATGCTTCTTATGACTCAGTCCAAGTTCCTTCAGCATTGCTTCCTTTACAGGCATGGACTTACGTACATGACAGGCAGTACCGTCACATACCTTGATGATGTACTTGCCCTTCGGCTCAAAGGAAAAGTTTTCATAGAAAGTAGCTACACTGTACGCCTTCGCTTCTTTTACACCAATCTGTTCCGCAACATAAGTAA
>OGSD01001301.1_pt1 | contig 23855 bp, 40 predicted proteins | sample 1553571 | NCBI WGS metagenome assembly OGSD01 (sample SAMEA2580072, study PRJEB22360) | human gut metagenome | biome: human gut; feature: human-associated habitat; material: faeces | place: Denmark | collected 2008/2010 | reverse complement strand
CCACGGCCACCGCCCACGCCGTCGGCTTCCCGCTGGCGTCCACCGCCTTGACCTTGATCAGGTCCCCGACGGAAGCGCCGGAGGCGAGGATCACATCTTGCTTTCCGTTCCACGCGTCTTTGTTGCTGCGCACGTCGGCGATAGCCTCGTCGATCCGCGCGCCGGTAAACTGGCTGTTGTAAGCCATACGATCACTCCTTCATACACAGAAAATCCTCGCCGTCCGCGGTCTTCAGCGCCTGCGACTCTCCCAGCGGGATAAAGCCGTAGTTGTCGTTCCAGCTGCCGTCCGCGCTTTGCGCGAACAACGAAATGCGGTATTCCCCATCACCGGAAAGCAGAAAATCGTCGTAAACCTCAAAGGTGCGCTGCGTGCCCGCCGGGGTCTGGGAGAAGGACGCGATCAAAGCACCCTTCCCGCGGCCCCAATCCTCGCCGGACTTCGTCGCGCGGCACTCGAAGGCCGTGTAGGCGATGTCCGACGAGAAGGAAACGGTGATCGAGTCGAACCCCGAGACCGCCGAGATCTTGTTGCCCGTGATGGAGAATGTCAGCTGCGGCGCGGCCATCAGGCGGCACTCCAGGTCCCGGCGGCGTTCTTGACGAAGACCTTGACGATCTTCGTGCCGTCGCCGGAAGACGCTGCCTCGAGGTCCGCGCCCTTGACCGTGACGTTGATGGCGGTGTTCTTCTTGTAGCCTCCCTCCGTGCCGCTGACGTTGGTGGAGCCGCCCGTCGTCGGGATCTGCGTGCCCGCCGTGTGCAGGCTGCTCGTCGCCGGGACGACGCGAATGGTGTATTCCTCAAAGTCCACGTCGCAGACGAAGGAGAACGCCGCTGCATCGTAGCCCGTGACCTTCGATATCCTGCTCTTGTCGGGGCCGGTGATGTTCACGGCAGGAATCGACGTGTTGAGCGTGATCGTGTCGCTGACTGCGGCCGTTTCGTTGCCGACGTCGTCGCGCATCTTGACATAGATCGTCTTGAGGCCGTCGCCGTCGGGCAGCGTGATGGATTTTGTCGTGGCGAATGTCTCCCACGACGCTTCCGCCTCGGTCTCCGCCGTCTTCGTGCCCCAGATCTTCATCTGGTAGCCCGTCGTTGTCTCGTCGGAGACAGAGATCTTCGCCGTGACGGTCGCGCTAGTCGCGTACTGTGCACCGTCGTTCAGGATCAGCGATAGGCCGGCAGGTGCCAGCGTATCAAGTGTCAGATTGAAAAAACTTGCCATCTGGATTTATCCCCTTTCTTCGCTTGTGAGTTCAATGTACAAAAATCCGCCCGGTCTTTCGTAGATGGTTTTCGTGCCCAGGTGGGCGGATTTGATGCCCATGGAGCCGATGAACAGCTCCAGAATGCGTTTGAGTCCAACTGCCAGCATGTTATCCCTCCAACAGATACAGTGTCCGCGCGTCCTTTTTGTCCAGCGCGTCATATTCGGATTTTGTCATCACGAGGATCGCGTCGATCTGTGCCGACTGGATGCCCCCGCCACCAGAGCCGCCGCCAGCACGCACGGAAACGTTAAAGGAAACGTCGATCGGATCGCGGTTCTTGAGTCCAAATTCAATGCCGCCCATCACAACACCGCCTTTGAAAGCGCGTGCGCAACGTCGATCTGCTTGATCTCCGAGCCAATCACGTCACCGCTCTTGAATTTCACGCGCACCTGCATCTGGCAGAGCTTCGGGAGCCGAAAGGTCTCCTGCTGGGTGAGGGGAAACAGAAACTTTCCGTCCTCGTATCCGATCTCTCCCGGATAGCTCTTTTGCAGGTAAAGCAGAGAAATTTCCACCTTTTCAACGCTTGCAACGTCCAGCGGCTGCCCTTTATTCTTGATGGTAACACTAAGGTTATACGAATCTCCCTGTACCAAATGCCGCACCTCCGTTCTATGTGCCGATAATCTTGCATTCTGCCGCCGCGATTCCGCTGAGGAGAATACTCATGCTGGTGATCGTGCCGGTGATCGTGCTGCCCCACGGCGTCGTCGTTTTGACGTAATCGCCAGGAGTCTCGCCGTCCATGACGATCCGCACGCTGTGGGTCTGACGACGCATGTAATAGTCGTAGACGTGCTGGGCGACCGCGGCGACGTTGCTGCTGCTGACCAGCGTGGCGTCCCTGACCTCAACGACGTTTGGCTTCGTCGTGGCCGTGACCTTCGGATTGGCCTTCGTCGTGACGGTGGTCGTGTGGTAATACGTCGTGCCGTCGACCTCCACGCTGTCGCCGCTGCCGGTCGTTTTGTACGCATGCGCCGTCACACGCACCTCCGTCACCGGGGAAGACGTTTCTACGCTGCCGCCGGTATAGAGCCGGTCAAGCGGGATCTCCGCCGCCTCGTCCGACGCGAGCTTTCGCACCTTGATTCCGCGCGTCCCGCTGGTGTCGATGGTGGCGCAGATGGCAAATGCGATCTGCTGCAGCGCCTCGCGCTTCGTGCAGTCCGGGATGTAGCCCGTGACCTTTGCGTCATCCAGCGAAGAGTCGTATTCCAGCGTAAAGTGCCCGGCGAGGATCGTCTGGATCAGCGTCTTCGCAGACGCGTCGGAATAGATCGCAGCCGCGAACGGCTCGCTGTCCATGACGCCGAGGGCGTCGATGCAGGAAATATCATAGACGCTCACGCTTTTCCGGGAGGACGATTCGATATAAAACACGCCGATCAGGTGGTCTGAGTCATACGCGCTGACGGGCTGCTTCTGCTGGAAGACGTAGTCGATATCGTCCGCGCTGTCCAGCGAGAAGTCGAGCGTGTTGATCTCCAGATCGTCAGAAATGATGTTCATGCCCTCCGTGACCCGGACGGAGCGCAGCTCTCCCCGCTCGAACTCCCGGACGATTCCGAAGAAGATCTGCGAGATCTTCGCGTAGTGATTCGGCAGGTGGGTCTTATTGATCTGCACAACGAGCTTGTTGTACAAGTCGACCTGTTGCTCGCAGAAATACTTGTACGAGTTCGGCGCGAAGGTCCTGGTCGCAAGCTGTTCTTCGCCGTTGTACCACGTCAGGACGATCTCACTGCAATAGTCGCCCTCCGAGCCGTCGAAGTAGAAGAAAATGCCCGGGGACGAGAACTGGCCGTTTAGGGAAATCGTGATCGTCGGCGCTGCATCGAAGGTACAGTCGTCTTTGCTCTGCTCCGCAGACCAGAACGCGGCCCGTTTGCTCCCGAGCAGGCCGCGCGTCCCGTCTAGGACCCACTGGTTCTGCTCGCAGGACGCCAGCAGCCCGGCGTCCGTGCCGTAGGGGAGCAGGGCAGGGTTCGCAAAGTCTTTCTTCGCCGTCGTCGTTACCGTCGACGCATCTGCTGCGCCGACCGCGACGTCTTCATATACCACTCTTACGCTCATGCCGGGGTCCTCTTCGGTTTCATGGCAACGAAATTGACGGTCAGGTTCTGCCAGCTGTTTTTCCCGGCATAGCTGGACGCCAGCTCGTCGTCGCCATTTGCAACATACGCGTCGAACGTCATGGTCGTCTGCGCATAGGGGACTGTCAGTACGTGGCTGTCTGCCGGTGCGGAGATCGTTTCATAAAACTCGTCGTATTCCTCGGGGTTCGATGTCACTGAATCAATTTCCAGGCTGTAATTGTAATAGGTGCCGATGATGTCGCGCGTCATTGCGCCGGTCATCACGCGCCCGGCATTGTCGCCGTCGAGCACGGAAAACGAACGTTTCAGACTCACGACGTGCAGATTCGGATACGCTTTCCCATCAAGACTCAATACGCTTGTCATGTTCTTACCCCCGCCAAACGAACGCCAACACGCTGCGTCTCGTCGTTGTTCGCCTGATATACCGCGCGGGCAAACTCGCGCTTATCGACCTGCATCACGACTGTAATGCTCCGGCCTCCCATTCCGCCCGTTTCATTCATGGCCTGTTTGAACGCCTGCACCATCGTAGCAAGCGGCGTCTCAATATTTGTCCCGCTCTTCTGGTCGCCGAGAACGGCGAGAAATTCGCGGTTCGGTGGAATGACTGCGCCCTGCGCGAGACGAGGAAGCGCAACGTTGCTCACTAGGGGAATGCTAATTCCGAAAGACCTACCGCCAATTAGAGGAACCCAATCAGGGACCTCGAAATGAATGGTATTCAGCGCGGAGATTAGGAGGTTTATACCGTTGATGATAAAGTTTATCGCATATTCAACAGCGGTAATGATTCCATTCCAGATTCCCTTGAATATATCCTTTACTCCTTCCCACGCCTTTGTCCAGTCTCCGGTAAAAACGCCGCTGATAAACTCGATGATTCCACTTAGCCACTGCTTTATACTGTTGAATAGGCCGGATATAAAGGTTCCGTATGTCTGGAAAATCGCCGCGAGCATGGGGCTTTTTGATTGTAGCCATGTAATGAACATATCCCATGCATATTTGATGGAGTTTATGATGGCATTCCACGTCTGCTTAAGCCCTTCCCAAATTTGTTTCGCGCCTTCTGCAGCAAGCTTTAAGTCTCCCGTAAACACACCCTTGAAGAATTTTCCGAAGCCGTCTATGATATTTTTCAGGCCTTCGATTAGTTCTTCGCCATGTCCGGTAAAGGAAACAAGTGCAACCAGAGCGGCGGCAAATCCCGCAATCAGGAGTGGAATCCAGCTACCCGTCAGAAGCGAAATGCCGATACCGGCGGCAAGTAGCCCCGCGATGATCGTAAGCGTATTTACTAAATTGAAGCCATTTTCAATGACATCCTTGATTCCGACAACAAGCATAGCAAGACCGCCCACAACAAGCGCAATGCCTGCTGCTATCGGGCCAAATGCGATTGCAAGTCCGGCAGCAAGCGCGGCAAGCCCCGCAAGCATTCCGAGGAAATTTTGTAAATCAATTCCGTTCTTCCACGCGTCTAGCCAGAAATACACAAGTGCAAACGCACCAGCTGCTGCAAGAGCGATCCCGGCAATCTTGCTCAAATCGTTTGTAAACATGCTTGCAATTTTCCATGCGAGCAGCCCGGCTGCAATCGCACCTACTAGGCCGAGAATATCGTGGAGTTTATCCTCCGCCATGTCGAGGTTTGAGAAATCCGGCGCGATATCCGTAGACGCCGCCCCGCCTGCGCCGCCACCGCCTCCAGATGCCTGATTGCTGGTAATCTGGTTGATCTCGTCGAAGCTCGCCATGCTCTTGCTGGCGTCTTCAGCTGCGGAGCCTACCCCCTCGATTGCTTCTTTTTCCGCATTCAGCCCTTTTGCCGCTGCGACCTGCGCGCCCCAGCTTTTGCCGGACAGCATGCCGAAAAACTTTGCGATAGCTGTAACAACCTGTGTCAGAATGTCCACAAGCTTCACAAAAACGGGGATCACGACTTGAAGAATCGGCTGGGCCAGCGTCAAAAACGCCGCCTTAAGCCGCGCAACCGCTGCACGCGCCTCCTCATTCTGCATGATTGTTTTCCCGAGCCATGTCCGCAGGCTTTGCAGCGCTCTAGTAATCAGAGAGAATACAAGGACACGCTTAAAAAGCCCAGAAACACGCTTGCCGAACGTGTCCATGCTGTCGGAAACACTTTTTGCGGCATGCTCCATTCGTTCGGACGCTCCGCTTGCGCTCGTAATCTCTCGCGTAAGCTCTCCTGCGCGTGTCTTCGCCGCGTCCAGCGCGGAGGTCTGCTCCATTACCTTGTCCGTAATTTTTGCGTACTTTCCGTCCAGGCTCTCAACGATCTTGTCTTGCTCTTTCAGACGCGCTTCCTGTTCCTTAATCTGTGCAGCGACTTCGGATTGCCGACTATATGCAGAAATATACGCATCGGGAGATGCAGACACCTCGCCGGACGTGATCTTCCGAAGCCGCTCGGATTCAGCGCGCAACGATTTCAGCGCATTTTCTGCCTGTTTTGCGGATTCCTTTGCCGCGTCAAGCTGTGCCTTGATCCCGCTTTGCTCGCCACTGCTCTTTTTCAAATCGGTTTCCAGCTTGTCGATTCTCGCCGTAAGTTTATCAAGCTCCCGCTGTGCTTTTTTTGCATCAACTTCCGCCTGCACAACGATTTTCCCATCTGCCATTTTCTCACCACCTTATTTTGAGACGCCCCACGCTGCCAGAATATCCTTTTCTGCGTCTGTGTAATTCGTTTTCAAATCAATAATTTCACGGTTTCGCCTGTAGAACTCTCGTTCCTGCTTGTCAAGAGGCTTCCCGCGAGATTTCTTGTCCCGGATACTTACCACATGGGCGAACAGGCAGTCCCCAATTTCCTGATAATAGGACAAAAAAGTATACCAGTGCAGATATTCCAATTCACGGATTTCGCAGCCTGCAATTCTGTTGATGGGCGCGACAATCATCTCAAAGTCCTGCTCCCACGACATCAACGTCGGCTGCTTTTTTTGCTCCTTTTGGTCTTGCTCGTGGTCAATAAACCTGAAACATTTCCGCAGTGCTTCCTCATAATCTGAAAACGGAATATCGTCAAAGTCAGGGTAGAATATCTCAAGGGCGGCAATGGTGCGCTCCTCTTCCGTCAAATCTTTATCAGAAAGAGCGGCGAGGATATCCAGCACCGCTCTATAATCTGATTCAATCTGATATGTTTTGCCGTTTATCTCGGCTGACGTCGGGAGCGCGTAGATCAGCGCTTTCTTTTCGCCCATCTGTCCGTATACTGTTTTACTCTTGGGCTCAGTCTGGTTTTTTCGAGATCGAAACCAGCGTCCATCTCGTCGATGACAGCAAGCATAAGATTCGCCCATACCGGCAGACCATTTGCAAGCGCCATTACGTTTGTCCTGAACACTTCAGTACAAATCGGCTTTCCAAAAATTCCGTCGATTTTTTCGCGAATCTCCGCGTCGAACTGATCTGCCAAATCGAGAATTTTTTTCGGGTCCGTCTCGTTTTCGGCGCGTTTTGCGTATTCATGCTGCCTGGATTCCAACTCTTCGAACAGCGAAAACAGCTTTTTCGCGAATTCGCTGTCCGTAGGGTTGAACTCTACACTCACGCCGCCGTTAATTTGGAAGGACTGTACACCAGTATCAAATCTGATATCTGCCATTTATAGCCCCTCCTTACGCAGCAGAATCAGCCGTAAACGTAACTGCACCGTTGCTGCCGACCGCAGCCGTTCCGGTCGTGCGCGTACCGCCCAGCGTCACATCGAACGGCATGCCAACAAAACCGCCACCCTCACCGCCGAGGCTTGCGGGCTTGACCATTGTGCCGTCGTAACGCTCCGCGAAGACTGCTGTCTTGGCTGTGCCTGCGTAAAAATGAACGATAAGAACGTCCTGATTCGCCAGTGCTGCTGCGTCCTGGTCTTTGACAGCCAGGTTCCACAGCTTGACAAGCGCCGCGTCGCCTGCGTCCAGCTCGCACGGGTCAAAGCTCTGCGTGATGATGGGCTTCTTCATGGTGGTTCTTGTAGTGCCGAGAATATCCTTACTGGAATCCTCCTGCCAATCGTACTCCATGCTGGAATCCGTGACGCGTTTGCCGAACGGAGACCAGACAGGCGTAGACGCCTCGCCGGTATTCAGGTATGCGATCAGCAATTCGCGGTCAATGGTCTGGCCAGCAGTGGTGTTAAAGGTCATATCTGCCATAGTTAAATCACCTCATATTTCATCTTCATTAAAATTTGATGGTCTTCCCATCCGCCCTGGTACACGGCGAATACCGCTGCGCGGCTGACCGCTTCCATTCGGCGGACACGAACGCCATCTCCCAGAGACGGATAATTCTGCATCGCCCAGTCCCCGAAGCGGTTCAGTACCGCATCAGCTTTCAGGCGCTTGTCGTTACTCCCGCCCGGCTTGATACGGGCTATGATTTTGAACTGGTATTCTGCCTCATGCCCACCGAGTAAGTACCTTCTTGTGATGTACGCGCCTTGAATCACGGACAGAGCCACGCTTGCAGAATCGGCGGCGAGAAACTCATAATTGATGGTCGCAGCTGGTAGATCGTCATCCGAAAACGAATTTACCCAAACCATCATTTTTCTGGATATGTCCTGTTCTTCCTCGGAAGAAACAAGCTTTTTTTCTTTTTCAGAGCCCATTTTTCACCGCCTTATCTGCAACTCGAATCCATTTGTCAAGATTCTCAGCCTTTGAAGCCTCGAACCAGTGCGATTGTGCCTGCGCGTGTCCGGATGTCGTGAACACAAGGTTTTTGTCTGTCAGAACCTTCGTTCCGCCTTTCGGCGCGTATGTGCTGCCCGTCTCCGGGTCAACCATGACTTTCCCGTAATACAAAAACCGTGCATACGGCCCCGGATAGATGATCGCATTGCCGTCCACCATTGTTCTCTGGTCGAGAGAGCCCGTCAGGAACGGCACATATGGGCTTGTGTCCTTCCGCACCTGCGTTGCAACAATATGCTCTGCTTTGGTGCAGGCCTGCGAGAGCTTTTCCTGCAGCGCGTCAAATCCGTCTGCCTTTACGCTGAATTTCAGCATTACGAGCCTCCGACCTGCCAGTGCTGCATAGAAGGACTGCCGAAGTCCTTCATGTCCACCTTTGTCACTTTGTACACATCATCGTACAGCATCTCGATCTGTTCTTCCGTCTTGTCCGGCTCGACTACTTCGCCCTTCACAAAGAAGGTTGTGCCGCCGTTACCATCCGTAGATAGCGTCCAGATTTTGCTTTTATCAGTTGCGCGCCAGAACTCCTGCGGACCGACGTAGCGCTTCTCCGCATCTGTCACGCCGTCTACAGCAGCCGCAGAAAACGGAATGTACAGATTCACCGCATCTGCTCCTTCAAGCCCGCTCGCGCGGACGTTAGCCGCTTTTGACGCTTGGAGCATTACACCGCGAATTACAGTGATATGAATTTTTTGCGTATCTTTGAACGTTTCCGGATCCTGCTCCTGCGTGACGTTGTAGATTGTTACAGTGTGGGGAGCGTACATGCTAAACACCTGCCTCTGTAAAGAAGCCCGGTATGGGCCAGATATTCACGCGCTACGCTTGCAAGTGCGTTCTTCGCCTCCGAAGCCGCTTTCAATGCAGCTACGGAAGAATCGCCGCCGCTGCGAAGCGTCCGGGAATAGCCGCCTACAGTCTCGCTCTGCAATTCTCCTTCGTCAGATGCAAGCCCGGCGGACACATTCTTTCTGGCAAGCTCCTGTGCTGTGTCGATCAGCATATATTGGTCGACTAATGCACAGCAGCACATTTTTACAGCATCCAGCTCCGCAAAATTCTTTACTCGGTTTTGCGTGTAGTAGTCGAGGAAGGAACTGGCGCGTGTCGCCAATCTGCAAAAACTATCCGCGTCTACAGTTCCCATGTAAGTGCCGCAGTAGTATTCATAATCAGCGTAGATCATCACTCCACCCCTTCCAGAACAGCCAGAATTTCAGCCTTTTTCATGGAACTGTTGACCCCTTCCACCCCGTTTTCCTCAGCATAATCAAGAAGCTGCGCTTTCGTCATGCCGGAAAACGTGGGCGGTTCAGAGGCAGGCGCTCTCAACAGTTCATTTAACCCCCCGACGAGATCGTGCCGACTACGATGCCGTCCATGCGCTCTGCAAACAGCGCCATACCGTTGATAACGGTATCGGAAGCGGTCATGTTGGTGTAGTCCGGCTCCTCATGGATGCCGATATAGCCGGTTGCGTCGGTGGTGAAGTCAAACACTTCGCCAAGATCTGCGCCGTTCACGGGGATATAATACAGAACAATGTTGTCCTTCGCCGTAGCGTAGATCTTGCCCTTCGGAACACTGGAATTGAAGATTACAGTGCCAAGACCGAGGAAATTCTCCACGTAGGTCATTCCGAAAGCGGTCTGCAAGGTAATGTTCGCCGTTGCGAGGTAGTCTGCCACATCCAGAGGGTTCAGGAAATAAACCGCACCGATCTCGTCGTCCTCGAACAGAACCTGCAACTGCCCCCACGCCTGCGCAAGGGTAGCCTGGAAGGTCGCGCCCGTTGCCGTTCCTGTGCCGGTGGCGAGGAACGTAAAAAAGTCCTTCCGGATGCCCTTCTGCACGTCCTTGAGCATTTCGTCTGTGGTCATTTCCACCGCCTGATCGTAGCCACGGTCAGTGATAGCCTCCGCAGACGTTGCCTTTCTCCACTTCTTGAGCGTGATCTCCTGATAGTTCACGGGCTCCGTTTTGTACTTGCTCAGGGGAATGGTTTCACCTTCCGCCACAGCACCATCTTCCAGCGTGCCGGTAGCCTTGTAGCTCTTGAGCACGGTGCCAGCCTGCTTTGCGATTTTGCGGGTAACGCCAAGAGCCTCCATCAGCTTCTTGATGGAATAGCCGAACATTTCGGTAAATTCGATCTCGCGAACTCGCGCAAGATCAGCTTTTTTAATCAGCTTAGGATCAACAGCCATTTTTATTCTTCCTTTCTAAACAAATCCATATTTGCGGCGATTGCAGCGCGCCGCTCCGCTCTGTCAGTGATTTGCATGATCTCATCTTTCGTCATCGCCTTGCCGCCGTCGCTGAGCCGTGCGCCCATGTCCACACGGACAGAAGGTTTGGAGACAAGCCCCTTGTAAGTTTCTTCGATAAGTGCATCAAGGCTCTTTGTGTCCTTGATTTTCTCACCGTCCATCTCCAATGCGGTCATTTCCTCACCGCAGCCGCGCATGGCAAGATCGAGATTTGCGCCTGTGATATTTTTGCTCTCAAAGTAAGCCCGAACAGCCTTTTCCTTTGCCGCCTTGCTTTCCTTTGCTGTAATGCCGGATTTATAAGCCTCGAAGTCCGAGTGTTCCTTTTCGTACTTCTCCTTATATCCGCCATCGCCCGCCGCCTTGAGGTCGTCCAACTGCTTTTGAACGTCGGGCAGTTTCTCCGCATCAGACTTGTACTTGCTGACATCAGCCTTCAAGCCGTCTACGGTATCGGTATGTGCTTCAATGATGGTGTCCACCTGTTCGTCGGTGAGTCCCATGCCTTTCAGTAATTTTCTGGTCAATGCCATTTCTATCTTCCTTTCCTTTGTCCGCAGTTCATCGCGGCGATAGATTGTATAAAAACCGCAGTGCTTCGCGGGTTTTACCTGTAAATTATTTGTAGAAAACTTTTGTCCTTTCTGGTTGCTCCGGCAATCCTGCCGCCTTGCTGAACCTGCTATATTCTGCGTTTAGCCGCCGAAGCTTTATGTTCGCGGCGGTCACGTCCTCGGAAAGCCCAGCTTCTTTGTATGCGTTTCTAAGCTTCTTCTGCGCGCGGATTTGCCGCTCTATGCGGCGTTGCATCTGCGTCGCTTCATAGGCTGTGTAAGTCTTTCCGTCAAACGTGCAGCCAAGACCATCGTCGATATGCTCAAGCTGTTCATCGGTGTAAGTCCGCTCCGAAACTCCCGGAACATATGGGTATTTGTGATGCCGACAGTTTGCTCCTGTCAGACCGTCAACATATCCGTAACCGGTCGTTTCCACAAGGTCATCGTAAAGCCCCAGCGGGTCAGGTTCGCCGCTTTCGCTCTGGTAATAGACTTTCCCTTGCCAGTCTTTGTGGCTTGACCACGGCGACGTACCCGGCTTGTCACGCGCCCCAGAGTGCGCAGACACTTCAAAGTATCTCGTCTCAAGGTACTCTGCGCTTTGGTTCGTGTACTGGTCGCAGATCTGATTCACGCCGGTCATGACAGCTCTCCGAACAGCAACGTCGATGTGGTCGACGTGTCCGCTTTCGTAGTTCACGACTTTCAGACCACCCGCAAGCTGCTGCACCGACGATTTGATAGCCTGATTGTAGCTGATAGCGCCGCTCTGGATTTGCATCGTGGCATTATCCAAAGCCCACTGGTACGCTTTGGCAGGTGGGAGCATCGTCCGCCCAGCGTCCACCAGAAAGCCCATAGAGCGCGTAAGGTTGCGCATGGTCTGCTTCGTCTGCTCGTATATCGCCCATGTGTCCTCGACGCTCACCAGCGTTTCCGGCTGCGTAACATGGGCGAGATCGATAAGGTCGGTGTAATACCGCTGATTCCGCTCTACTACATCGTCCAGCAGCTCTTTCAGCTTCTTTTCGCTAATTCCCGTAGTCTTTCGGATCGCCTTTTCGATGTCCTCCAGGTCAATGCCGTGCGAACGAAGCGCTCTGATTGCCTGAACAGTCACTTCGTTCAACTGGTCTTTCAACGCAAGCCTACTGCATATTTCATCGAGGAGCGTATCTTCCAGTCCCCGGAATAGTTCGGCAAGCTCCTCTGGGAGGGCGTCGAGCAAAGCAGGCGTAAATGGGTAATGGCTCATGTTCCGTTTGATTCTTTATCGTGAGCATCGTCAGTCGTTGTTCCGAATACTCTCCATTCTGGCGCAGCGGCGTCACCGACGTTTACCCAGAATGTCGTTCCCACAGGAACTTTTTCGTCTCCCATTACTCTACCTCCTGTTGCTGTTCAGTTACCATGTCCTGCGCCTTCGGCAGCGCCGCCTTTGCGGTCGCCTCGTCCTCGTTCATCCACTTCATGCGGAACTCCCAGTCATTCATAATGCCTGCGCTGAGAAGCTGCATGTCGCGCAGGAAGTCCGTCTGCTTGTCCTCAATGATCGAATCGTCAAAGTCTACGGAAATCTGTACTTCCTCATTTAGGCCAGCTTCCATGTACCTGTTCCCCATGCGGAGCAGCGTCCTGCAAAGCTCTGTGATTGCCTGTTCAAGCAAAATCTCATGCTTCTTGATCGTTCGGAACATGGTGCTGTTCTCGCTGATAACCTGCGTCGCTGTAGCAATACTTCCCTGATCGAACTTGTAATGATTTTCACCGAAGCCGCACTTGCTGGACAAGATATTCAACATATCCTGCATGCCGGTGTTAAACTCCGCCGTCCGCAGCGACATATCGACCTGCTGCAAGATGTTGCCGTTGCCGCCTCTGTCCTCCGGAAGTACATAATAAACGGTCTCACGCTTATCAAACACTGGCCGGCCGTCAATGCTCTTGGTTGCCTCCGGCTGCACCACAATGCGCTTCTTGCCCAACACAAATTCGTTCACATAGCTATCATAGGTGATGTCAACGCTCTTGAGCTGGTCGATAGCATATGCAAACACAGCCACACCAAGCGGGTTATTTTCATCTGAGTTCGCGATATTCAGCCTGTCAATGACAAACTGGGGCTTGTCGCTCCCTGTGTGTACAACAGGCGGGATTGTTTCAAAGCCCTTTACACTGGTCAGAGGGACTTCTTCGGAATCATACAAATGGTTCTCGATGTCGTACTCGCCGCCGTTCAGCCTGTGAACTTGGATGTATGTGTACTCTGTATCGTCAACATTTTTTGTGGAGGCAAACGCACACTCCCTGATGATTCCATTGTCCCATGTCAGGGGATAAATGTTCGTCGCGCTGACATAGTTGATACGGATGCGCCCAGGATCAACAATTTCGGAAGTGTCCGGATTGACGGACATTCCCTCAATGACCGGAACATACGCGATCGTTCCAATCGCTGCTTTTCGCTCCTGCGATTCGTTCGCCTTGACCTTCCAATTGTTTTCCGAGAGAATCGTGTCTACGAACTCCTGCTCCTTCTTCCCCTCGAGCGTGATGTTTACCCGCTCGTTCATCAGCAGGTTTGCCCAGTCCTCGCAGACCTTTTTCGCCATGCTTACGGAATATCTGTGGCATTCCAATTCTTCAATGCCATTCCATACCGTGTAACTGTGGAAGTCCTCGACATTCCCTTTGTACCAGTCTCCCCACACGCCGATCAGCTTGTAGAAATCAATGCCAACTGTATCGAAGCCCAGCTCCTTTAATGCTCTGCGTATGTTCACTCTTTCACCGTCCTATCATATGCCCGGCGCGTTCCAGGTCTTTGTAATAAGGCTCTATACTGTACTCAAACGCATCGAGGCTATCAATATCGGATGTCCCATCGTCAAGACGCTCGTCTTCGAACTTATCCGGGTCATAAATTGCTGATTGGAACGCATCGATCAAATGCGGGCAGTTCCGCGAAACCTTGAGCCTGCCTTGCTTCATCAGAAGCACGACAAGCCTGATCCTGTCTGTGATCTGCATTTTCAGCGCGTTCTTGACCTGGGTACCCAGCCGGAGTTTTTGCGCCGTGTGATCTAGACCTCGTATAAGCACCGTTTCCGCGCTATCCGCTCGTGTCTGGCTGTAACCATACTTTGATGTTATCAGTTGACAGAACGTAGCAAAACGCCGGTTTAACGCATCTGGGTCAATTTCTTCGTTTTTGATGTATTCTTCTTCCAACGCCACAACCCGGAAATCTTTTGTAATCCCGGTAGCTTGAAATTTCGTTGCAGACTTCGTTCCACCGAAGTCAACGCCAATGGAAATAACAGAAAACTTTGTATCGTTTTCTTCCGCCCATTTTATAGGATCATCAATCAGATACTTTTCTGTGTCGTTGGCAAAGTCCTTGTAAACAATACCTTCCGCAGCTACCCAAATCCCACGGATGTAGCGATCATAATAAACGGTTCCTTCGTACTCGCGCTTCAGATTTTTTACAAACGCAGGCGGCAAAAACGGGTTATCGTCTATCGTGTATGTTTGGCTGAAAATGTCCGCGTCACTGTCCAAGAATCTTTTCAGCCAGTGGTTCGGATACTGCGGATTGTATGTCCCATCGAAACAGGAATATCCTTTGTCAAGGCGGCTTTTCAGCAGCGCGAATACTTCTTCCGACCAATCAGCTACTTCGTCCCCATAGCAATATTTAATCGACGCACCGCGAATCTTGGAAACTTGGGAAACCTTCTCAGCGCCGAGGCAGTAACATTTCTCTCCGAATATCCATGCCGTATTGTCGCTTGAGATCGTGCCGACAAGCTCGTCCCCGTAAATGTTCCGCATCGGCTCCAGCACATTTCGCTCAATCGTGGATTTTGTTACGCCGAGAATGACGGCCAGACCATCTTTTCCGATTCGCTCACGAATCCGGATTGGTATGATCCATCGAAAATCGAGGTAAGTCTTCCCGCTGCGTGTTGCACCACCCTTGAAGCCCCACCTGTGCCCGGCGCTTTTCAGCACATATTCACGTTGCTTCGGACTTAACAGCATCTTGGAACTCCTTCAGCATCGAATCAAGCTTCTCCATTGTCGTTCTGTTGCGGTCGGAAGCTGCCGCGTATCGCTTCATGAGGCTGTCACCGGCTTTCAACCGGTCGGACAGCGATGCGTCCATGCCGAACTGGTCTTTGACCTCCCCGCGCATGACCGCAGTGTAAAATTTCAGAATTTCGTTTGAATCCGCAACCTGCGCCGCTTCCTGTTCGTCCAGCCTGCGCTTTATATACGCAGAAATAGCTGGTTTTGATAGGTTTTCTGCCGCAATCACTCTGCATGATGTTTCTTTGTACCCTGCTTTTTTCGCCGCTTCTGTGGCATTGCCGGATTTTAAATATTCTTCGCAGAATCGTCTCTGCTTCGGCGTAAGCTTTTCATCCGACATCGCTGTAACGTCCGGCCAGCAGCTTCACCACATCCGCAATCTGGTATGTTTCCAGCAGAGTGACGTTCTTCGGCTTTTCATCAGGTCGATATTCGTAAACCATGTATTTCGTCACCATCCTGCCATTTTTTGCGGAATAAGTCTGCATTTGATTGATTTTTATTTTGATTCCGTTGTACAAGAGCGCTGTTTGCAGCTTGTGTGCAAGGGCGCGCAAACTCGCCATAGCCGCTCCTTTCTGCCTCATTCTTTCGTTCTCGTGTCTCCGTGTGTGAATAAATATATTTATTCACACCGGAGAACACGAGAACAGGAGGAGGAGGTTTCCGCAGAACGCTGCGGTGCCGATGAAAAAGGGCGTAGAGTTGATCTCTACACTCTTATAGTAAATGTTAAATTTGGCTCTGGGACGCAGACTTTTTCATAAAAGCCCTCTTTTTTGCCCCACAAGGCGAATAAATTGCCTGTGCCACTCCTGTGCGGTGCGTTCGGATACATAAACCGCCATTGCAGCGCCCTGCAGGGTATGCGTCCGCTTCCAAAGAACCAAGTCTATGAGCCGGAGTCGCTCCGCGCCGTCGACGAACTGTTCCGTCTCCGCGATTGCCTCCTCAACGGCAGTGCGCTCGGCCTTCGTCATCAGCCCGCCGCCCTTATAATTGCGGATCATCCACTTTGCATAGGGCCCCCAGCCGTAGCGCGGCTTACTCACGGCGCACTTCCTTCCTTTTCTTGCAGTGGCTTACATCATTATACCGGATACACCCGCATGTGGTAGAGAAATACGCACATTGTGAGTTCTCGCACCCATCAACTGCCTTTTCGTCCAGCACATCCTTTGCCCATTCCCCGCGCGCTTTGCCCAGTTCGTCCTTGTACGCCGCGCACTCAAACGCAGCATTAGTTATAACATGCCACAGAGCCGGTAAGCCGCTCTCATCGTCGATCGCCAGCGGATTATCCCAAATACGCAGAACGTGGCGCAGAAGGGCGTCCAGCCACTTCTCACGCGGTACCTTGCGCCAGTCCTCCGCGTCGGCGTATTTTGCTTTGCCGAACTCCCGGACATGCATGATCGCCTCGATCGCCTCCACCGGCACGAGCGACGGGCGAGGCTTGCCCTCGTCGTACTTTGCGCCCTTGATCTGTTCCATCAATAGTGTACCCTCCCTTCGCGTTTTGCCCGATCGTATTTCCGCGCTCTGGCGGACCTGCCGATTGTTTCCATCCCGCGCTCTATGCGCTCTACCTTGCTTTTGTTGTACTCGTCCGCAGCCTTGCGATACGCTATGTATGCCTCGCACGTGGCATGCTTTGCCCCACAGCCTTTTTCGGGGCAGTCGCCGCACGGAGCGGAATATGGGCTGATTCTTAAATCTCCCTGCATTCGTCCACCCTCACACAGATTCGTTTGTCTCCGACGCGCACAACATAACCGGGCATGCTGCTGACGTATTCATATTTTTCCGCGTCGTACACTTCGCCCATGCGCGGACGCATGGCGGGATAGACCGGGATGATCGCCGTGATCTGGATCCGCACTTCATCCCATGCGCGATCGCGCCGCTTGCCCGTGCAGATGGGATGCAGCTTGCGCCATGCCCCGGCACACGCCCGACTGCAGAGATACCGGCCATCCGCGCGCGGCTTGCAGGGCCGTGTGAATACCTTCCCGCAAACCGGACAGGTCGCCGTGATATTTGCCATTACAGCTTTACCCCCTTGATGTACTTATCAAAATATGTGGTTGCAACGGCCATAGCTGCCCACATGTCTGCCGAGAAACCGTAGAAGAAACCGGGGTTCTTCTTTGTTCCCTTGCCGTAGTTCGGCTGGCCGGGCGCGTAGCGGTCGACGAGGGCTTGACGGATGTTTGCATCTTTGGCAGATAGCGATCCGCACAGATCAAGCTTTTCTTCCCGGCGGAATATCCGCGTCGGCTCATAGCCTGTTTCCCACAGCACGATTTGCCAGAACCGGCCGATCCAGACACAGGTGTCGAACACTTCCTGCCCGACTGTCATGCCCATACCGGCTATCATTTCGATTACAACTTGCTGACAGTTCCACCGAAGTTTCTGCTCCAGCAGCTGCAGCATTTTGCGGTTCTCGATCTTCCCGGCATCCAGCACGCGGCGGATCTCTTCGCCGTCGTGCTCTACGATTACATAGCCGGATTGAATATTGCCGGGGTCAATCGCCAGAATTGTGCCCATCTGGCCACCTCCTTTGTTCAAAGTCTTTGCACTCCTCTCCGGAAAAGTACATCCGTTCCAATTCCTTCTCCGAGAACCGTTCGGCCTTGTGCTTCAAGCACCGGTACGGATAAACGTAGTTCTTTCTGTATTCCAGATTTTTGCAAGTCAAGCAGCAATCCTGCATCAGCTTTCCTCCTTTCGCGCTTCCACGAGCAAACCGCAGCCCGCTCATTCTGTAACTCCGTTTGTTCGCAGTTTTCCGGCTGTGCATCCAAAATCTGCGTGATGATACTCTCCAACTGTTCTGCAGCACGCATATCCCTCGCACCACGCTGCATACTTACTGTGCCTGCAGTCCTTGCACCGCACCACCTCCGCAACGTCGGCGGCGGGCACTTTCGCAAGTTTATCGAACAATCGGCTTACCCGCATCACGGGCGCCATGCACGCCTCGCTTACCCATTCATTCGCTGCTTGCAGCGCCGCTTCGCGGCTGATGTAATCCGCCATCATTTATCCCTCCGAAATTTCCGCTCCGCACATTGGGCAAAACGGCGTTGGCGTCCACGGTTCTTCTGTGTATCCATCATACGAGCAGCAGTCAGGGAACTCCCAGCCGCAGACAGTACAGCATCCATCAAGCCACCTGCCGTGCCGGATGGTCCGAGTTTTGCCGCCTGCTGCGTTCCACGCTGCAACCGCGTTTTCCGGATCTTCGTCGCTTTCATCAAAGACCTGCCCCATTGCGTGGCATGTCTGGCATTCGACCCACGATGGCTCGACTTCGATGTCTGCCCCAACGTAAGCACCGTTCCTATCAATTTCCGGAATCGTATAGACTCTGCCTCCCATGAGTTTTGCTTTGCCTCCGCAGAACGGACACCGTTTCACTTCATCCAATGTGACGCCGCCTCCTTTGCTTCCTCCTGACTAAGAAAAACAACGCTCCCGAAGTTGCTTAGTCTCTCATAGTCTCCGCCATGTCTTCCCTCCAGATAAACTGCATCCGCCATGACGTGTAGCGGAATTACGGGCTCCGTGTCCGCAGCCCACACCGTATCGCCGATTTTGCACGGTCGGATGACAATTTGATGGTTTCTGTCGGCCTCGGCAAGTTCGCGGAGGCGGCTAGGCTCCACGCCCAGCGGCTGCGCTGCCAGATTTATCATCGTGTCCTCCGTAAATGGAACCTTGATTTCCTCCGGCGTCAGCCCCGTGTCCTCGTAGGCCGCTAGGCGCTCAATTAGCTTGTCAAACGCTGGGCAATCCACGCAATCCATACCCACGTTGCAGTCTTCCGAGCATTTCATGTAGTGGTCTTCCGCGAGATAGTGCTTTTCAGTCAATCGTTCCATAGTTCTTTCTCCACATACCGCCAGCTCTGCGGCGGGCGGGTGATTGGCACCGGTTCTGCTCCGAATTTTGTCTCCCGCAGGCCGGTAAACTCCCACAGATCGCGCGGGTGATCGTAAACTCGCAAATCTGAGATGTGCCAGCCGAAGCCGGTGGCAGCTCCAAGATACTGGTGCAGCTCCGCAGGCTCTAGGCAGGTTGGCCGCGCAGCATCCGACGGGATCCTTCCCGCGCCGTTAATGTTGATGATCTCATCGCACAGAAATTCCCCGATGACTTTGCCATTCCCCCGATATGCTCCGCCGCATTTAGCAGCCTTGAAAACATCCGCTATTTTATCAGGATGGAGAGACCGTTCCCTTTCCTTCAAAATCCAAAGCATATCAGCGCTCTGCGTGCAGTAGATGTAGCACTTAAACGGCGTATCCATCTTCGGGCGCGTCTTGCGCACCTCAATGGTCTTCCGCCCTTCCATGATCTTCTGGCACCCCCCCGAGCGAATGCTGATCAAAACAGCTTTGCTCATGCTCTTGCCTCCTGTTCCAATTCTGCGCGGAACCGTTGTTCCAGTTCAAACACGCCGCGCGGCTTGCCTTTGTAATAGCCTTTCATTGGCCTGTCTATTTTCCGTTGCAGGTCTTTCAGGCGCTCCCAGTATTCCGGCAGGTAAATATACATATTCCGCAGTTCCCGCAGGTTCTTGTTGCAGCAGCACCAGCACGAAACACGGTCCAGCACGTCATAAAGGCGGATCGTGCCCTCCAGCCACGAAAACCCGTTTTCATAGCAATATGCCATGGCGTCGGCTTCCGGCATGCCCCACTCCGCCAGCGGGTGCAGTTTATACGGCTTCCGTTCTTTTTCCAGTCGCGGCGTTTCGTCGGCAGCTATGCCAACGTAAACCATAGCGTCCCGCGCCTCCGCGTACCTGTCTATGGCTTTCAGCTTCCCCGTGGTTCCCCAGCGGCAGAGGCCGCCACACCAGCCATAACCTTGGTGTGTGCCTTTCTGCTTACTGCAAACCGGCCTTTCCAGCATATCAAACAGGAACGGGTTTTCCGGCTCCAGTCTGGTGTACTTGATCCCCAGCTGCTCCAGGCGGGGTAACATTTGATCCCGTGTGTGGTAAATCGCCTCAAACTCCATTCCAGTATCGTAGAAAACCACCTCATTCAGCGGGTAGCCCTTGGCAATCAGCATTAGGAGCATGGCCAGGCTGTCCTTGCCCCAGCTGACACTTGCAATATGCCATTTCATTCCGCTTTTGCACCTCCAAACGCCACCAGGTCGAAACAGGTCTGTTTCCCAACGTGCTGGCACCACGCCCATTCCAGCATGGCGCCGCGGCTGTACACCATCAGCTTTTCGCCCTGGATCTCCATCCGGTCGGCCTCGATGTTCGTCAGATCGTTGCAGCAATCGCAAACAAATCTCATGTATTATCCTCCTTGTTTTCCGTAAGCATCCGCTCGACCGCCTCCAGCTGGAACGCATCAAGTTCGTCCCCGTGGCGCTGCACGCCTTGCTGCAATCGGGCAGCGCCCTTTGACACTGGCCCCATCACCCTGTCCACAGCCGCACGTTCCAGCGGATTCAGATCATCATTGTGTCCCTGCACGCCGTAGCCGGGCTTTGCAGCGCGGCCAAGCGCCGCAGGGCGTGTGCTGGCCTCTTTCAACCAGTCAAACACGATCCCCTTGTAATTTGCGGCCATAGAGCGGGTTATCACGTCGATCATTGCAGCCTCGCCATATTCCTCTGCGGCTTTCGTGATCTGTGTGACAAGGCTTTGCAGGCCAACAGGCTTATACTCCTCCCGTCGTTCGCCCTTGTACGCCACCCATTTTTCAACTGCTTCGCGCAGCGTGGGGGGTAGGGGGGAAAGAATACTGTCCTTGTCCTTGTCCTTTGTCCTTTTCCTTTGTCCATAGCTTTTTTTGCTTTCCTCGGAAAGCATTTGCTTTTTTTGCTTTTCGTTGCTTTCGTCAAAAGCATTTGCTTTTTCGGATTCAGGCCGACCGCCCTGCTTTCCTGCCTCGCTTCTGGACGCGGAGATGGCTTTTTGAGCCGCTACGGATTCGTCAATGTCCCGTCGAATCGCAGGCCAAATGAAACGCTCACTCCCGCTGAACTCTGGCTCTGCTCCCGACTCGCGATAATCCATCGCGGCCAGCACCAAGCGCCCCACCTCAGCAGCACTGTACGCCTCGAAATAGCTCCTGTAACTCAGCCACAGCTTGACGTATTCCTTTTTATCTCCCATCCGTCAGCCCTCGCTTTTCGGCTGACAGGTAATAAGCAGTTGATCGCGCCGGTCAACAAGTTTTGTCAGGACTTCGAGTTCTTCCACAGTCACGTTGTAAAAATTGATCTCATTCTCAACTTCCACGCAGCCTGTAACAAATTCCTCAATGCAAACATCAAAAAGCATCGCAGTGCCCTCCATCAGAACGGAAGCTCACTTTCGTCGCCGATCTCCATCTGCGGCATATCCGGTTCGGAAAACGGAACCGGCGTTGTGCTCGGCAGCGGCTTGAACTCCGAAGAGGCCGGTGCAGCGGAAGAAGCATTCTGCCCGTCCCGCTTGCTGTCGCCGAAATAAACGCTTTCTGCGACGATCTCCGCCGTCTTGCGCTTGTTTCCGTCTTTGTCTTCCCAGTTGCGGATCTGCAAACGGCCAGAAATGACAGCCATGCGGCCCTTTGAGAAATACCTGCTGACGAACTCAGCCGTGCCGCGCCATGCGACGATATCCACGAAATCCGTTTCCTTCTCCGCGCCCTGCGCCGCGAAATCGCGGTCGCAGGCAAGCGTGAAGGACGCAACAGAATTTCCGCTTTGCGTCTGCCGAAGCTCCGGGTCACGGGTCAGGCGGCCCATCAGGACGATTTTATTCAGCATTTGCAGCGCCCTCCATGACCTCGCCGGTTGCCTGATCGACCGGCATATTGTCTACCATTTCTGCATCTGCGACAACAGTAGGAACGCTGAACATATCGTCGCTGATCTCCGTCTTGACCGTGCTGTCCTGCGCGATCTGCCGAACAAATTCAGACTTCATCGGCGCGTATTTCAGAACTTTTTTCAGAACGGTCTTCTTTGCCATCTCTTCAAAGTTGGTCTGCCACGGGCCGGAGCTGTATGCCTTGCTGTACTTCTGCGCATGGGCGCGAACATCGTCCAGCGTCATGATCTCGAAGCCGTAGCCGCCGTCCTTTGTCTTGAACATGGCCCAGACGTTCACCGGGTCGCCGCGATCTCCGTTCAGCTTCGGGATAAATTTCAGGCTGCATTCCGTGCCATACTCGGCAATCAGCGTATCGTTCGCGTGTCCGACTTGCGCCTGGATCGTCTGGATCTCGCCGGAGCGGTATGCAAGGTCGATCATGCCTTTGTATCCAAGTTGGAACTGACATTCCAGACGGTTCTGCTTCCCGTTCCAATACGGGATCAAGTATGCCTGCCCAAGCGGCGTGTTCGGCTCCAAGCCAAGCTGTGCGGCGGTCATCATCGCGCCGAGGAAAGATTGCGGCGTACACTGCGCCAGTTTCGGATTCGTGGAAAGCGCGGAAAGCGTGATCCGCGTGAACCGTTCCGGCGTCATAACGGAGGGAAGCGCTTTCTTGATCTCACCCTCCATCTGCTTGATATACTGCTGCATTGTCGGATTTCCACCGCTCTGTGCCTTCATAGCCGTCTGCGCGGTTGCCTGCTGGATTTTGTTCATGATTCTTCCTCCTGTTTCATTTCTGTAATTTTGAATGGCCGGGCCTGTACCGTTTTATAAAACGGTGCCAAATCGATATCCGGGTATGCCTCTTTAAAGGCTTTGGGCTGAAACGTCTGCCGGTTTTGCTGCTTCCAAGAGACGTTGTAGCCGTTGCAGGCGGCCCGCCCTGCCGCACCCCTATCGAGCTTGATCGTGTTTTCAATCTCGCGGCTGCGCTCCGCCAGTGCCGCCGCCTGACGTTTGATCTGCATATACTCAGACAGCAGCTGTTCGCGTCCGAACAAATCAAGCTGTTCGCCGCTGCTATCGGCATAAACCGTGCTGATCGCGTCCGTCGTCGCCTCCGAACCGTCCGGTGCAGGCGGGGTGTCTTCCTCGACGCATCGCCAGAAAAGCTTCTCCGCCTCCATCAGCGCGGAGATTTCCGCCTCATCGCGCTCGAGCGTGTATGTAAAGAATCCGCGCCCGAAGACAAGAACCGCCAAATACCAACGGTCTAGGCCGGTGACGGCCAGATAATGCACGCACTGGCAATAATATTTCTCCGGGAAATCCGCACCGTTGAACTGCCGAATGTCAAGCGTCGAGGTTGTCTTGCATTCCAGCCCTGCATTTTCGCTGGAAATTCGCCTGTCAATGTCTGCGTGCGCCCACGGATACGCGGGGTTCCGAATGATGTAGTTGCAGCGCCGCACCTTTTTCCCGGACGCTTCCTCAAAACGCTTCGCAACATACTCCTCGAGATCTCTGCCAATCCGCATAGCCTCTGTGTCCTCCTTTTCCGGGAGACGCCCAGTCTTATCCATCCATACCGTGTACGGGCTTGCAAAGCGGCTCATTCCGATAACAGCCGCCGCGTCACTCCCGCCGATGGACTTTCTGCGTTCCTCCAGCCATTCTTCGCGGCTCATCTTCGCCGTGGAGATTGTATCGAGCATTTACTCCACCTCCACAAATTCGCCGTTCTTCAGCTGATACCAGGTATCGGCCTTGATCTTCTCACCGTCGACAGTTGCCGCTTTGACAGCAATAATCGGAAACGTCTCTCCGTCCCATTCGCCGCGCTCGACGCAGCAGATCGCGCAGCCAAGAGCACCCATTGCTTTACACTCATATCCGGCTGCAAGAGCAACGCCGGCTTTGCCTGTGGCGGAGGCTGCGCCCAGATAGCCTGTGGCGGAGGCTGCGCCCAGATAG
>OGSD01001299.1_pt1 | contig 23894 bp, 20 predicted proteins | sample 1553571 | NCBI WGS metagenome assembly OGSD01 (sample SAMEA2580072, study PRJEB22360) | human gut metagenome | biome: human gut; feature: human-associated habitat; material: faeces | place: Denmark | collected 2008/2010 | reverse complement strand
TGCATTTAACGGGGGGAACTGGAAAAACCAAGGGATAAAACACTCCTTCCACTTCTGGGTTGCCAGCTTTTTCAGATTCATGGCAGCAAATTTAAGCTTCACCCAGTTCGTAACCTGGGCCAAGCCTCTGTATTGTGTATAACGCATAGCGTGTTTTTCTTTGGCGTCTGCAAAGACGCGTTCAATGGTCTCTTTCCGCTGCCGGTAAAGGCTCTGGTACTACTGATATCCGAGGACTCTTGTCCTCGGATATTTTTTATTATCGCAGGCTCGCCAGCTTTATCAGCATTTTTTCAAACTCTGACATTATACTGCTGTCTGAGGCCAGAACGATGCTTTTGCCATACATTTTTGTGTACGCCTCAATACTCCGGCTTGCATCGGCGGAGTAGATCACCGGGATAACTACTATGCCGCGTCGCTTTGCCTCATGCACCGCACTGCGCACATCCTCTATCGCCTCATCCTCGCTTCTGTACGCCGACGGCAATCCGTCGGACAAGACGACAAGTATCCTGCGCTTTTCGCATCGCTTTACAAGCTCCATCGACGCTGCACGTATCGAATACCCGTCCTTGTTCCCGTTTCCGGCAGCTAACTGCGTTGTCGCGTCAAAGCAGCGGCTTCCGATCTCCTTTTGCTCAAAGTCCTTTATGACGCAATGCTCAACCACATTCGGCCCGCCGTCAAAAGCGACTATTTTTGTGTATGCAATGCCTTTGAGCGCCTCTTCTATCATCGCTGCTGTCATGAGCGCAGTAAACAGCTTTGAATTTCCGTTACCGAGGCCGGTCCCCATGCTGCCGCTGCGGTCGATAAGCAGGAAAAATGCAGTTTCGCGCGCCTTTGGCGGCGTCTTGCTCTTGAAAACGTGCTTTGAGCCGAGAGGTATCTTCCAAAGCTCGCTCTCACTGAGAACGCCGCGGCGCTGGCTGAGACTTCGTATCCGCTGCTCGCGCAGGATGCGGTCGAGCCTTTTGTGCATCTGGCGCGCTTTTTCCGCATATTCCGGCGGCAGACGGCGGCGCGACGGGACAATGCTGCTTTCCTCAAACTTCACATCGGAGTATGCTCCGCCAAGTCTGAACTTATCGTCAAGGCTCAACCGACCGATGCCGGCGGTCTGAACAGCGCTCATTTTTTCATATCGTCTTTCCCTTAAGAGATCGGCAGCCGCGTTACTGAGCATCTGTTTAAGCTCAAGCTCGCTCAATGCTGCCGAACGGCGACGTGAAAAGTCCGCTCCTATGACCTCTCTGACGGAATTCGGGCCTTCTGCCGCCGCTTTTCCGAGGGCGCTGCCGGAATCATTTTTTATGCCGATTGAGCTGCTTTGGCCGTGATTCGTCGATCTTCCTGCGCTCGAGGATGCGCCTCTGTCCTCGCGACCGTCCGTTCCGGCACTCGCTTTGGGCTTAACATCCGAGCCTGTAAGGCTTCCGTTCATATCGCCGTAGCGCTTGGAATTATCGCCGCTGCCGGGACTTGCGCTGTCGCCCTTATCACCGTCGGCATCGTCTCCGTCATCGGGTGTTCCCTTGCGCTCGGTCTCAGCCTCGGCGTGACTGCGCAGATAACTGTCTTTGCCGTCTCCGCGCTGTTCGGCACGCGTATCTGCGGAAAACGCATAGTCTTCAAGATCGGCGTTTAGTTTCTCAAGCACTGCCGAAAGATCATCTTCGGCTCTGCACATGGCAGCAAGCCTTGGCATCAAAAGCGCCAAAAGCTCATTGCAAATAGTCTCACACTCGGCGCAATCTCTCGAGATCGCCGCCTTATCGATTCTTTCCTTTATATCCGCTTCCAGATCCCGTGCCGTGCCTGTAAGAGCAAAGCGCTCAAGCTCCGAAAAGAATTCCTCCAAAGCGCCGCCGTGTATCGCTGCGTCTGTCCGCGCATAGTTTACAAATCTGAGCATGGGAATATAGCCGGGGAACCGACGGCAGATAATATTATTCACCCGCGCATCTTCAAGGATGTTCATCAATCTCTGCCCGAGTATACGCCCGACGAACGGGCGAAAGCCCTGCTCGGCAAAGAGGCTCTCTGCATTTTCGCGCACTCTTTTGAGCGCGTCGGCATCCGAGCTGTTATCATGCTGCACCTCATGCGCAAGCAGAACGCGTAAGCCGGCGGTCCAATGCCGTCCATCAAAATCATCACGCAGCAGATACGGCGCGCCTCCGAGTACGATCTGCCCATTTTCGGTGCGGTTTTTCAGCGAAGTATCGAGCTTGACTGCCGAGACAAGCTTATTGTCGTCAAGCAGGAACGACAGATTCCTTGCGAGTATGCTCTCGATCGGATCTGCCCGCAGAAATTCGGCGTATCGCTCAAACGCCGCGTCTGACATCTCGCGCATCAGGGCACCATGCTTTCGATCAGTTCCGTAAGCTGCAAGCGAGTGTACTGATCCTGCGGCTTTGCGGCAACGTTGTCCATAAGCCCCCACCTGAGTCCAAGAAGCGGCTCGGCGCGCAATGCGTCAACAAGACCGCGTATCGTCATTGCATCGGGTTCAAGTCCACCGGCGGAATCGATGCGGCTTTTAATCGCACAGTATACCACATCGCAAACGTTCAGACAGTGTTCGGAAGCCGTCGGAACAACGCGGCGCAGTATTTCCTTCACGCTTTCATGCTCGGACATCTGGATAGGCGTAAAGCGGTCTATGGTCGCTTCATTCATATAATTCGTTCCGGCATAGCCCTCGTTCATGGTTATCGTGAATGAAGACTTCGGATGCATTTTTACAAGTCCGTAGCCAGGCACCTGAATTCTGCGCGCTTCGTCCGTCAGCGAGTGCAGAACGTCCGCGCATTCCGGTTTTATGGTGTTGCCCTCGTCGAGAACGACGTCCGCCCCGGCCTCTATGTAGCGAAGCATATCGCTGAGCTTATATCGCAAAGTTCCGTTTTCTATAGTCGGGCCGCCAAGCAGATCAAGCTTATCCATTTCCGCGTTGCCCTGCATTCTGTACTGCGGAACGTTAAGAATCCAGTCGAGCGTCTGCGCAAGGGTGTTCTTGCCGCAGCCCTTGCCTCCGATAAGTCTTAAATTCAAGCCCGAAAGTCTATAGGCAAGACCACGCGTCAGCTCCCCGTAAGCATCCGACTGAACGAATTTAACAGCCGGGCACGGAACAAGCTCGGGATATTTGGGGTCTGCAAGCATCTGTTCAAAAGTGCTTATTATAACCTTTTGAGGAATGCCTTGCTCGGTCATATACGCCGCCTTTTCCAGAAGCTCGGCTTCATTGCCGCAGCCGCGCTCGGATGCCCGGGATATCGCTTCGCTGACGGCCAGCGGCAGCTCATCTACCGCTTCGAACTCGGCTATAAACCCCCACGCCTCCGGATCGTCTGCCCTGCACACCGTTGCATCGTTTCTGCAAAACGCGCGTGGGCGTGCCGTAACTGCCGCCGTGCGCAGCATGGCCACAAGCCGCTCGCTCGGCGCGGCAACGATACCGATGCAGTTAAATATATCTCCTGCATCCTCGGCATGCACAAAGCACGCAGGTTCCGTTTCGTTTCCGGTGCGCACAATAACTATCTCGGGCCACTCGCCCGGCGAAACATCACGCAGCGAGCTTATAAAATCAAGCTTCATCGGCGCGCGCAGATTACTTCCTCCGCAAATGACTGTTTCTGTCCGACCTTTCATGATCCACTCCTCAGTTCCCGGCGACCGCGCCCCAGGGGAATCCCTTGGCCGGGCCGTTATAATATATATGCGGCACACTCAAAAACGCACACCGGCCTACGGACACGACGCTGTCCGGTATGTGTACGGAAAACAGGTTTGCGCACTGATAAAACGCTTCGGGCTCGATATGCGTGACACTGTCGGGAATAATAACTGAATTTAGCGCACGGCAGCGCGAAAATGCACCTTCAGATATCCGCTCAAGATTTTTTGACAGATTCACATTTCGCAGATGGACCTTGTCATAAAACGCATACGGTTCCAGACATGTAATGCTGTCGGGCATTATAAAGGTCTCAAGATATGTATAAGACACGAAGGCATACTCTTTTATCCCGCAAACGCGCACACCGTCTATCGAGGACGGAAGCACTATCGTCGTCGCCGGATTAAAGCAGCCGTCGGTCGATATCATTCCGGTATCGCTGTCAAAAACGAAGTTCTGTGCCTCGGCTTCGGCTCCGCTGACGGGCATGGTGTCCCACGGGCGCTCGGCAAGCCAGCGCCGCGTTTCGGCCTCAGTCCGCGTTTTCCGTTCCTCTATGTAGTCGCGCATCGCGCTCATATCGCATTTTTGCGAAAAAAATACTGCCAGATCGTCCGGAGTGAGCGTAAGTCGGTAGCCCCGAGGCAGCTCGATCTTCATCTTGACAGGCAGTATCTTTTTTATATAATTGCAGGCTTCGTCATAGCGCGAAAGCACCTTTTTATTCAAAACAAACGGCTTATCGAGCGTGCAAGCCTCGACTCCGTCGGGCGTTTCAAGACCCACGAAGCAGTTGTTGCCGTTGAGTATTATTCCAACATCGTCAAACCGAGACGGACTTACCGACAGATTCTCCATTACTCCGCCCTCCAACACATCGTTACAATATTATCATATCGTCTATACGGTTTTTTTTCTGCAACATTTGTCACATACGAAGTTCCAAAAGCAACCGTTTGAAATTGAATTGAAATAGAATTATCCCCCAAGGCTTTAAGTCTCGGGGGATAACTTGATGGAAGGCGAACAGATATCAATTTTGACCTAAGTTCATTTTTCGCCCATCATGCGGATAATGTCCGCGCGGCGGCGCTCGTAGGCGGCCATATTTGTCTCCTCGAACCGAAGCTTCGGCTCCTTAACGCCGAGAAGCGCCATGAGGTATCTGACAAACGGCGGATTCATCATCAAAAACGGCCCGACCATCGAGGTCGCAAAATAGTTTTTGATACGCACGCCCTCGAGCTTTGACTTTTTGTTAATGCCGATGCCGTACTTGGCCTCGGCAAAGTAAAAGTCCGAGTTATCTCCGTAAAGCTGCGAAAACTCCGCCTTGAAGCCGACAAGCTCCATGTCCTCGAACGCGCACAGCTGAGTTGAATTAAATCTGTGCATCATATCGCGCTTTGCGTGCAGCGTAACAAGGCCAAGACCGGCAATGCGGCTGCCGTCCTCGTTCTCGATATATTCGCAGAACACCTCGCCGGCGTTCGCCGTCATGAGAAACACAACGCCGCCGTCGATAAGCTCGCGCAGTCTGTCGCGATAGGGCATGAGCTTTTTTATCGCAAGCTCCTGGCCGTGCTCGGTCATCGCGCCCATGATTATCATATCGACCTTTTCGGAAGCAAAGCGCGGCTCGTCGTTGTAGCCGGTTTCGATAAGCTCGGCCTCCGGCATGCAGCGCGAAAGATACTTCCAGTTCCAGCAGTCGCCGAAAAGGTTTGCAAATTCGGGAAACAGCACCTCTATCTTCATGCCTGTGCCTCCTTTTCCTCAAGACGGGCAAGTATGCCGTCGCGCACCTGCTTTGTAAGCTGCGGCGTTGTAAGATCGTGCAGGATAAACACCTTGTCCGTTCCGTCAAGCTCAAGCTCGGCCGGAGCGTCGGTCTCGTGCTCGACGCAGCGGATCTTTTCCTCCGGAACGCCGGCAAGCAGCAGACGCAGGTGATAGTCGTGCATTCTCACGCCGCCGACAACGATGCGCTTTATGCTCTCATCGTTTAAAAACTCGAAATCTGCATCGTAGACCCATGTGACTATCTCGGTCGTTTTCTTATACGTCAGGTCATCGAGCATAACGATGACCTCCTTCACGCCCGGCTCCGAGCGGATATAGTCAAACACGATCGAGCACGCAACGGGGTTCTGCCCCTTGGTCATGTTCGTCACGACCTCGACGCCGTTTTTCTCGACATTCGTGTAGCGCGACTTGACGATGCTCATGTGCGAAAAGCTTTTTGCGATATTCTCCGCCGACAGTCCAAGCTCGCGAAGAAGCGTAACGACCGTGACCTGGTTATAGGTGTTGAACACGCTGTCGTTAATAAGCGGATACTCCTCCTCACCCTTATCCGAACGCACGGTGAAGCAGCGCTTTTCATAGTCGGGCGATGCGAGATAATCCGCCTTGGGCGAGGCAAAGCCGCAGCCGGGGCACTTCATCTTGCCGATATGGTGATAGCGGACATATTCATACTGAAGCTTTCCGCCGCAATAGGGGCATGCGCGCATATCGTTTATTATATTGACGCACTCGTCCCTGTCGGTCGGCAGGCGGCTCAGTGAGAAGTAGCTGCGCTTGTTGTCCTTTTTAAGCCGGCTGCTTATAGGGTCGTCGGCATTGAGGATCATGTGCGTATCGTCCGGCAGAGCGGAATCAATAAACGAGAATATAAACTCCGGGTGCGCGTTGCGCTGGATAGAGTCGCGGAACAGGTTCGTGCACACGGCGTAGTCGGGGTGAACGTATTTGTATATCCTCAGCGAGCTGCGCTCATCGACCTCGAACACGGCATAGTCAAACTTTGCCTTGCCGCCGAGGGTGCTGCCGGATATGAGCGAGGTCGCAATGCCGGCGTCGGTGTTCGAGCCTGCGCGGTTATTGAGCACCTTGAAGCCTGCGTCGGACAAAACGTCAAGGATCATGTTGCAGCAGGTGGTTTTTCCGTTTGTGCCGGTGACGGTTATTATGGTTTTGGGCTTGTCAATCCTGCCGAGGAAATCGGGGCAGAGCTTTATCGCAAGCTTGCCGGGGAAATAGCTTGCGTTCATGCCCAAAAGCTTTTGCAGCCACATGGCGAGCTTTCCGAATATCAGGGCAATTATAAATCTCAGATTCTTTTTCATCTTAGCCTTCCTTTTGAGATTGATATAATTTTATATTATATCTCACTGTGTCTGTCATTGTCCACATGTTTTTGTTTTCTTGACCGCAGCTGCATTTTAATGTATATTATTATAATCAGAGATTGGAGGGATGAAGCATGCCGTGGTATGCATATGTAGCGTTTTTGGTGCTTGCCGTCATCGGATATTACGTTATCGTTGAGATAAAAACAAAAAAAGCGCTGAAAGAAAAGAAATCTGCCGACAGAAAGGCCGCAAAGGCGGCGGCCAAAAAGTCCAAGTCCGCAAAGAAAAAACCTAAGTCACGCAAATAAATTAGAATTTCTCAAAAAAACTTTTTCAAAAATTGTTGACAAGAGGCAAAAAATCTGTTATATTAACTGAGCCGTGGCCGAGTGGTTCAGTCGGTTAGAACGCCGGCCTGTCACGCCGGAGGTCGAGGGTTCAAGTCCCTTCTCGGTCGCCACAGATGCCCCTTTTTTAAGGGGCATCAACTTTGCTGCTGTAGCTCAGTAGGTAGAGCGCATCCTTGGTAAGGATGAGGTCGGCAGTTCGAATCTGCCCAGCAGCTCCAAGATAAGCCCTGAAGTCATTCGATTTCAGGGCTTTCTTGATTTTGTCATAGCCTGACAATAAATTGGGCGGTGAATTATATGAACAAAAAAATAATCGGCATTCTCGGCGGCATGGGGCCTGCCGCGACGGCCGACCTGTTCACAAAGATCATAAACAGCACCGAGGCGAGCTGCGATCAGGATCATCTGCACGTCATCATCGACAGCAACACGAACATTCCCGACAGCACCGAGGCGCTCATTCACGGCGGAGCAGACCCCACGGAGCAGATGACGCAGAGCGCGCGCCGCCTTGCCGAGGCCGGGGCCGAGCTTATCGTCATGCCGTGCAACACGGCGCACGGCTTCTACGACGCCGTGTGCGCGTCCGTGCCGGTTCCCGTGCTCCACATGATAAAGCTGACCGCCGAGGAGCTTATGCGGCACGAGATCACGCGCGCCGGGCTTCTCGCTACCGACGGCACGGTGCAGAGCGGAATATACGAAACCTGCTTTGCCGGCAGCGGCATCGAGCTTATAACGCCCTCGCCCGAGGCTCAGGCCGCCGTTATGGATCTTACCTATAACGGAGTCAAGGCCGGCAGGCTCGATTTTGACACGTCGGGCTTTGAAAAAGCAGTCAACGAGCTTTTCGATAAGGGCGCGCAGACGCTCATCCTCGGCTGCACGGAGCTTCCCCCCGCATTTGATATGTACGGCCTTGACTACGAGCACATCGACCCCACCCTTGTGCTTGCGCGCGCGGCAGTCCTTGCCGCCGGCGGCAAGCTGCGCGAGGCATAAAAATCACCTCCCACGTTCAGTTCCGTGGGAGGCTTTTTGTTATTCGCCCGACGATGGGATCGTTATCTCGCGGTCATAGCCCGCGCCGTAGCAGAAGGAGTGTATCTTCCCCTCCGACGGATTTATGACGTTCACGACAAAGGACGTATCGTCGGCCGTATCGTGCGTTTTTGCGTACGTCGTCGTCTCGCCGTACTCTATGCCGTTCGAGTCCGCGCCCTCGTTCGAGCCAAACTCGTTATTGTAAAAGTAGCACATGTTCGGCGTTGCCACGCGCAGAACGTCAAACTCCGTGTTGCCGCTGTCCTGAACGTCGCTGAGCTTTGCAACGGCGAAATTGTGCGTATGTCCGTGGAACGCGGCGTAAATTTTTGCACTGTTTGAGTCCTTGAAGGACACCGTCATGCCAGAGAGCGTGACCGAGCCGCCGTCAACATACTGCTTGAGAATACTGCCAAGAGTTTTGGCCGAGCTGTTCTTATCCAGGTTTTCCGTGAAGTCGAGCGGATAGTGCGACAGTATCACGATGCCCCAGCCGGCCTTTGCCCCGACGGCCTTGAGCGCCCTTGCAAACCAGAGCCGCTGCGTGAGCGAAACATTGTCCCAGCTCATGCCGATCTCGGAGGTGCTCAGGCAGAAAACGCGCAGCTTTTTCTCGTCGAAGTCGCGATAGCAGTAGCCCTCGGTGGTGCTGCCGTAGGTCGCGCCCTCGTTATAGCGGCCGACATAGGTGTATATCTCCTTGGGCTGGAGCCATGTGTTGTCGTTTGTCTCCAGCGCGCGGCGCAGTCCGTCGCGGTCGCCGGGAGTGCGAAACTGCGGAATACCGCCAAAGCCCTCTTTTAAAATTGCGTTTATCTCGGCAAAATGCTGCCTGCCCTGCGCGAGCGTAGTCGTCTCGCTGCCTATGCTGTAGTCGCCCAGGAAGCAGCAGAAGTCAATGCCCGGCATAATGTAGCTGAGCGCCTTCATTGCCATTCCGGCGTGCAGATTGCCGTCTGCGATGTATTCGTCGTCGCTGTGATGGTGCGCATCGGATGCGGCGATAAAGGTTATGCTGTCGGTCGTCTGCACGGCGCTGACCTTTTTTGCGACCGCGAGCGCCTCGGTCCTGACGTACTCGGGCACGTCCGTCTGCACATACTTATCGCCGGTTTTCATCGACTCTATCGCCGACGCCATCTGCGAGAGCTTATACGTCGTGCTCGAGCCGTTCCGCAGGCGTATGGCCGCCGCTACGGCCTGAACATCTGCTTCCTCATAAAGCTTTTTTGCCATCAGTAGCTCACCTCACTTCCGTCTGCGACCTCAATGGTCTTATCCTTGAGGCCGGTGTATTCGTAGCTTTCAACCCTGTCGCCAAGCTTTATCGTCAGTATCTTATATGGCGATACCTCAGGCTTGTCGATCGGCTCGTCATCTCTGTCGGTGATGCACTCGGCACAGCGGAACACAGCCGGGGTCGAGGTATGAAGCTGTCCGGCGTAAAGGCCGACGGCTATCCACGGGCGCTTTTTTATAACAGGCAGCGCGCAGCTTGCCCCCGTGAAATCAACATCCTTGTATTTGCCGTTGCGATAGCCTATGCGCATGGTCTTTTTGTCGTATTCCGCCCACTCGGCGTCAAGCTCGAAATTTACCGTGTAGTCGCTGTTGCCGCAGACGATGAGCGTCTCGTCCCCGACCGCGATCTTGTCTTTAACTTTGATGTTTATGTCCATGAGAATTCTCCTTTTCATGCTGCCGTGCGTAAAAAGCTCGAGGCTGCTTTCTGCATCGGCATCTTTGATAGTAGCAAAAATGCGTAATTTGTCAATGCAAGCGCTATGCTGTTGCGTAAATTTTTGCTCAATGGACAATCGCGGCAATGTGTGGTATGATGGTGAAAAACGTAATCAAGAGGTAATATTTATGGCAAATTCGGAACTTAGCCAGCAGCAGATAGATCAGATATCGCGCATGGGCATAAAAAAGCTCATCGGCAAATACAGCCGGTCGCAGGGCAAGGATCAGCAGTCGCTGACCATGCTGCTCGAGCAGCTTGCGAAAACGCCGATGTACTTTGCCGTGCAGAAAAACGGCGCGTCCTCCGCGATGCTCAATTTTATAACGCTTACCGTGAACAATCAGGTGTTCATCCCCATTTTTACCGATCCCGATGAGTTCGGGAAGCTCAAGGATCAGTGCGACTGCGTGTGCTTAAAGCCGATGGACTATTTCCAGATGCTCGTTGACAACAAGCGCCACGCCGTTGTAAACCCCTTCGGCACATATTTTCTCATGTGGCCCGAGCTTGTGCGCGACCACATGCTGCCTTATATGAAAGAAGCCGCAGACTTCGAGCGCCAGCAGCGCGAACAAAACCCCGACTTTAAGCCTATATCGTGAAAGAGTATCCGCCATGAACATTGAACAAGTCGCGGATAATATATACGCCTTTCCGATCGTTCTGCCGAACAATCCGCTTAAATGGCTCAACTGCTATGTTGTAAGCTCCGGCGGCAGGAATCTGCTTATCGACACCGGGTTTAATCGCCCTGAATGCCGCGAGGCTCTGCTCGACGGAATGCGGCAGCTTGGTCTGACGGCAGACAACACCGACATTTTCATCACCCATCTTCACTCCGACCACACCGGCAACGCCGCATATCTCGCCGGAGAGGACTTCAACATTTTGATGGGCAGAAAAGACCACCGTGTCATCACCATGCCCGAGCAGGAAAAGCACAGGGAAACTCATGCGCGGTTTTTGCGCGAAGGCATGCCGAAAGAGGATCTTGCGCTGTGGTCGGCGCAGACCCCGGCAATAAAATTCGCCCCCGGCGCATTCCCGGCGCGCGAGCTTGACGACGGCGACGTGCTGTGCTACGGCGGCTACGAGCTGCGCTGCCTTGCAACGCCGGGGCACACCCCGGGGCATCTTTGCCTTTTTGACGAAAAGCGAAAGCTCATTTTCCTCGGCGACCACGTTCTTTTTGACATAAGCCCGAACATCTGCGCGTGGAACGGCGTTCCCGATTCGCTCGGCGATTACCTGCGCAGTCTGGAGCTTATGAAAAGTCTCGATATCGAAACCGCGCTCCCGGCACACAGAGCGCGCGGTGAAGTCACTCTGCGTGAGCGAGCGCAGCAGCTGATAGAGCATCACCGGCTGCGGCTCAGCGAGGCCGAGCGGCTCGTTCACGAGCATCCGGGCGTCACCGCATACGAGCTTGCCGGCCTTATGACCTGGCGCATAAGGGCAAAAAACTGGGCCGACTTTCCGCCCTCGCAAAAGGGCTTCGCCTTCGGCGAAACGCTCGCGCATCTGGATACGCTGCTTGCAAGCGGCGCGATCGAGCGCCTTTTCGGCGAAAACGGCATCGTTACTTACAGATAATATGAAAACCTCTCACGTCAAATGACATGAGAGGTTTTTTGCTTTTGTCAGCTTATCATTTCAACACCGTCGTCTGACGGATAAAACTGAAGCGCGTTCTGTATCATTCGGAATGCGCCGCTGTCATCCCAAAAGCCCGACTTTCTGTATTCCTCGGCGGTCATCGCCGGATACTGAAGCCAGCTTTGCTGATGCACATAGTTTATCCAGCTGCTGATGATGTAGTCATCCGCAAGCTCAGAGGTCGCATAGGCGACGTATCCGCGGCAGTTTTCACCGTTTCTCGGCACGGAGAACGAGGCAAAAACATCGCTGCGCGTTCTGATCCCGAAAAAGACGCTGTCGTAATCGTAGGTTTCGGATCTCAGCGAACGGTAGGGCGCTGCAAAGGTCTTGCCGCCGCGGTCGTACAAAACGCGGCCGCTCACCTCGCCGTCGGATGCCCAGCCATCCGAAACCTCGGTGTAGGTCGGCCAGAGCTGAACTGCCTCCGTGCCGTAAAAGCCGGGATCGGTAAGCCACAGGAAGTGGTGGAAAATGACCCACCGCTCGCGCTCATCCGATACCTGCACCGCGACGCCGGTCATGCGGAGCTTCTTGTCGTAAACCGTGTCCTGCACTATGCGGCGGCTTGCTCCGCTGCCCGATACGCTCGTTACCGTTCTGCCGCCGTCTGCCGGCTTATCCTCAACGTCCGTGACGACGCGCATAGCGCCGTCGCAGGCTGCGATATCCTTCGGATTAAGATCGTTCAAAACGTACTCCGGGAAGCCGAGCTCGAGAAGCTCACTCTTTATCTCCTCAACTCCGCTCTGCTCCGACGGCTGAACCTCGCGCCAATCCATGTCATAGCTGTCGCCGAAGATATACCCCAGCACGCAGCCAACTAAAACGACGGCGCTCAGCGCGATAACGACGCACTTATCCGTAACCCTCACCGGCTGCGGAGTTATCGAATATCCGGCCTCGTCAAGCTCGCCGGAGAGCTTATAAAGATTGCGGATAATGCAGATATAAGCGACGACCATTGCCAGCAGGATTATAGTACCCTCGTACCCGGCCACGGCCAGCACGCCCATAAGTGCATACCAGACAATGAGAGCCGCGGCGCATTTCGCGCTCGGCGGAAGGCCGACCTTGGCCTTGACCGCCCTCAGTCCCTGCCAGAGGCAGACAAACTCGGCAAGCATAAGAACAACGCTCGCCGCCGTCAAGGCCGATGTAACGGAAGGCGTCAGAATCGTCGCATGGAAAGTGGTCGTATTCAGAACAAGCGTCGGGAAAAAGTATGCCGCGCGGATGATCGTTACGGCAAAGCATGCGTTAAACCACCTGTTCTCGCGCCGCAGAGCGCGAAAGCCGAGCAGCTGTAGCACAATGCCGACGGCAGGGAGAATGTAATTTAAGCACAGGAAGTTGAGCGTTATCGCACACAGTGCCATACCGGCGAGCACGCGGTTTGCCGCTTTTTTCCACGGCGTTATCTCCGCAACGATATCCTCCGGCGGAGTTTCCGCAACACTGCCTTCGAGCAGCGTATCAAATTCCTTTTCGCTCATGGAGCTCCAGTCACGATCATTCACACGCCTCACCTCCCAAGCTTTTGCGAAGCTGCTTTTTCACGCGATACAGCTTTCCCTCGACGGCGCGCTCGGTCATGCCAAGCTCCGCCGCTATCTGGGCGGTTGACTGCCGATAATAATACTTTCTGTAAAACAGAAGCCGGTCTTTGTACGATAAGCGGCTCAAAGCGGTCTTTAATGCCTCCTGCCGCTCCTTTTTAAGCAGCGCCTCCTCGGGTGAGAGCTCTGGCGACGGCGTACTCTCGGAAAGCTCCTCGGCGCTGCTGCCGGAGGCCCTGCGCGCATGGTTGAGCGCAGTGTTTCTTGTTATCGCCGTAAGCCACGCGTGAAAGCTGCCCTTCTCGCCGTCAAACTGCCCGATCTTTTCCCACACGCGCATCGAGACCTCGGACAGGCAATCCTCCCTGTCCTGCGGATTTTGCAGTATAGGCGCAATGATGTATCTCATGAGCGGCCCGTAATGGAGCAGCAGCGCGTCCATGCCCTGTTCGTTTTTCTCAAGCAGCAGCCGCTCGACCGTGTTCTCCTGCACATCACCGCCTCCTTTAGCGCTGTCTGTCTATCTCATTATACACGACGCGGCCGAAAATCCCACGCATATTTTTTTGAGCGAAAAAAACGGGTATCCGACCTTCATCGGATACCCGTTATTGATCTTATTCGCAGACAAGCTCGCCGTCGCGCACATCGACCTTGATGACGTGGCCTGCCGGCATATCGCCTGCAAGGATTGCGCGCGCAATGAGCGTTTCGACGGTGCTCTGGAGATATCTCTTCAAAGGACGCGCGCCGAACACGGGGTCAAAGCCGCGGTCGATGATAAGCTGCTTTGCGCTGTCGGTGATCTCAAGGCCGAGGCTCTTGTCCTCAAGGCGCTGCCTGAGCGCGGAGGTGAGGATATCAATGATACCGTTAAGCTCCGTCTTGGTAAGCGGCTTGAAGCAGATGATCTCGTCAAGGCGGTTGAGGAACTCCGGCCTGAACTGCTGATGCAGCTGAGCCAGGACCTGCTGCCTTGCACTCTCTTCGATCTCGCCCTTATCGTTTATGCCTTCAAGCAGATACTGGCTGCCGAGGTTGGAGGTCATGATGATAATGGTGTTCTTGAAATCGACCGTGCGTCCCTGCGAATCGGTGACGCGGCCGTCGTCGAGAATTTGCAGCAGGATGTTGAAAACATCCGGGTGCGCCTTTTCGATCTCGTCAAACAGCACGACCGAGTACGGTTTTCTGCGCACAGCCTCGGTAAGCTGACCGCCCTCGTCGTAGCCGACGTATCCCGGAGGCGCGCCGATGAGCCTTGAGACGGAGAACTTCTCCATGTATTCGGTCATGTCGATCCTGACCATGTTGTGCTCATCGTCGAACAGGCATCTTGCCAGCGCCTTTGCAAGCTCCGTTTTGCCGACGCCCGTGGGGCCGAGGAACATAAACGAGCCTATCGGTCTGTTCGGGTCGCCTATGCCGGCACGCGAGCGCCAGATGGCCTCAGTGACCTTCTGCACGGCCTCGTCCTGACCGATTACGGATTTATGCAGCACCTTATCGAGGTTCAGCAGCTTCTCGCGCTCGCCCTCGAGCAGCTTCGAAACGGGGATGCCAGTCCACTTGGCCACGATACCGGCTATCTCCTCTTCGGTGACGGTGTCGTGCACCATGCTGCTGGCCTTGCGCTCCTCGCTGAGCTTTTCTGCCTCCTCGAGCTTCTTTTCAAGCGCAGGCAGGTCGGAGTATTTGAGCTTTGCAGCCGTTTCGTACTCGTACCTGAGCTGAGCGTTCTCGATATCGGCGTTCATCTGCTCGATCCGGCTCTTGAGCTTCTTTACCTCGTCAACGCTGCCCTTTTCGGCCTCCCAACGGGACTTCTGCTCGTTGAACTCGTCCTTGAGGTTTGCAAGCTCCTCGGTGAGCTTTGCAAGACGATCCTGCGAAAGCTTATCGGTCTCCTTTTTAAGCGCCGTTTCCTCGATCTCAAGCTGCATGATCTTGCGGCGCATGTCGTCAAGCTCGGCAGGCATGGAGTCGATCTCCGTGCGGATCAGCGCACAGGCCTCATCGACAAGGTCGATGGCCTTATCGGGCAGGAAACGGTCGGAGATATAGCGGTTTGAAAGCGTCGCGGCGGCGACAATGGCGTTATCGTGGATGCGCACGCCGTGATAGACCTCATAGCGCTCTTTAAGTCCGCGGAGGATGGAGATGGTGTCCTCAACCGTCGGCTCATCTACCTGAACGGGCTGGAACCTGCGTTCGAGCGCCGCGTCCTTTTCGATGTACTTGCGGTACTCGTCAAGGGTCGTTGCGCCGATGCAGTGCAGCTCACCGCGCGCGAGCATGGGCTTTAAGAGGTTGCCTGCATCCATGCTGCCCTCTGTCTTGCCTGCGCCGACAATTGTATGCAGTTCATCAATGAACAGGATGATCTGACCATCGGACTGCTTGATCTCCTCAAGCACCGCCTTCAGGCGCTCCTCAAACTCGCCGCGGTACTTTGCGCCGGCTATAAGCGCGCCCATATCGAGCGAGAATATCGTTTTGTTTTTAAGTCCCTCCGGCACGTCGCCGCGGACGATACGCTGAGCAAGTCCCTCTGCAATAGCGGTTTTGCCGACACCGGGTTCGCCGATGAGCACAGGGTTATTCTTCGTCTTACGCGAAAGGATGCGGATGACATTTCTTATCTCGGTATCGCGGCCGATGACCGGGTCGAGCTTATTGCTGCGCGCACGCTCGACAAGGTCGGTGCCGTATTTTTTAAGCGCATCATAGCTGTTTTCGGGGTTATCGCCCGTGACGGGGCCCTTTTTGACCTTCGACAGCTCCTCGGTGAATTTTGCCTTGGTTATGCCGTGGCCGTCAAAAATGCGCTTTATCGCCGGTGTGGGGGATGCAAAAATGCCGATCATGACGTGCTCGACGGACAGATACTCATCGCCCAGGCTCTTTGCCGATTTCTCGGCGGCGTTCATAACGCGCTCGGCCTCGCGCGAGAGGTAAATGTCATAGTCGCCGGAGACCTTGGGCATGCCCTCGATCGCCGTGTCAAGCTCGGAGAGCACCGCGTTGCAGTCAACGCCCATCTTGCCCAGCAGCGACGGGATAAGGCCGCCGTCCTGATCAACGAGGGCATACAGCAGATGCTCGGGGGTGATATACTGATTGTTGTTTTCCATCGCCATTGATTTGGCGGTCTGGATCATTTCAAGTGTCTTTTGGGTGAAGTTCTGTGCATTCATAAAAACACCTTCTTTTTCTTCAAATTAGATTAAAATATCGGCTCTCCTTAGCTGGGAGAAGTAACAGGCTTCAATGTCGCGGGCGCTAAGGCGTCCGCTGAGATAGCCCTTCATCATGGTGTCGAAAAGCTTGATGTATTCCGAGATCACCTTTGCCAGCTCGTCCGACGAGCAGTCGTGAGCCGGAACGGAAATGGAACGGATGAACTTTCCGTCATACAGAGCATATTTCGGCGGCTCCTGCTCCATCAACGGGCGCAGGTGCGCATCCTCGATGCTCTTCCAGATACGAAAGAATTCCGTCATCGAGCGGATAAGCGATGCCGACTGCGTGCGGAAAATGACCGTCAGCTCGCCGAGGCTGTCGCTGTCGCCGCGGTAAAGCTCGACCTCGTATTTCACCGTCGGACGGTATTTATACTCCAGCGAGGATTTGAGCGACATCGTCATCGTATTCGGCGAAACAAACGGAACAAGCTCACGCGACGGCGTCATCATCTGCTCGATGGCAGAGAATATATCGTTTATGCGCCGCTCGGGCGTTACGAGATTTACATGCTCTGCAAGGATCTGATTTATAAGATTTGAGCGGTTGGTTCCGAGTCTGTGAGCAAGCCTGAAATCTTATAAATCAAGCCTGTCGACCTCGGCGACCACTTCATCTGAAAGCATTAAGCTGTAAAGTGTCTTTTTCATGGCTCCTTCTCTCTTTCATCATGGCTTACGGGCCGTATCCTAAGACCCGACCCTGATATTTTTTCTTTATGAGCTTAATATACTCCTCTCTTTTTAATTTGTCAAGAGTTTTATATAAATATTTTTGCAAATTATATAAAACATATTTTTAATGACGGAGCATTCAGCTCCGCCATTGATCATTTATATATCTCCGCTTCAACAAACAACCGCCCCTTGCGGCTCATTCCGCCGGAGGCGGACACCGCCGCCTTGCCATAGCCGCGCAGAGAGATCACGTCGCCGGGCGATATGGCCGCATCGTTTTTGATGCAAACAGAATAGTTGAGGCTCGCCGCGCCCTCTGCTATATGCGACGAAGCCGCCGTGCGCGAAAGGCCGAATATTCCGGCCAGGACCGCGTCAAAGCGCATGCTTTTTACGGAAAACGAAATGTGCTTTACCTTGCGCTCGGGCGCTTTAAGCTCGCCGAGCGGCACGGGGCTTACCTTTACGCCGCATCTGCCGACCTTGTCAAGCCCGTCGGCAACATGGCGCTCAACGCTCTGCATGAGGAATATCACCGCATCCTCGCCGCTGACCCAGATATCGCCGAGCCACTCGCGCTTTATGCCAAGCCCCATCACAGCGCCCATATAGTCGCGGTGCGAAGGCTTCCCGAAATGAGCCTTTGCGCGCAGCACGCTTATGTATTCGGATGCATCAAAGCCGTCCTCCTCCATATAAAAAGGCAGGAAGAACGCAGCGCGCCGCTCGCATCCCTCGTTTCCTCCGCACAGCAGCATTTTGCAGTCGGGCGCAGACTTCGCCCAGGCCTTAAGCGCAAACTGCTCTGCCGGCGTCAGGAAAGCCGTGTGCGTGATGCTCGCCGTTTTTTCGCATCGGCGGCACAGATCCTCCGCGCGCCGGATAAGCTCATCGTTTTCCATCAATGTACTCCATGATCATTTTCATCACTCCGTCAAGCTCGTCGGAAAATTCCTTCACCGACATGCGCAGAACGCCCGAGCGCATGGCCGAAAGGCGAATGAGCGAGTCGTTCGTGACGACTTTTACGGAATAGTTTTTGCCGATATCGTTTGCAAGGCGCTCGATATACATATCGGCGGTCTCGTTTTCCTTGGTGTAAACCGTGCGTATGCCCTGCGTTTCGCGCTCGCCGGTGTTTCCGGCAACGCGGTAGCCGTCGAAAACGAGCACAAGCTCGCAGTCGCGCATTGCGCGGTAGCTGCGCAGCACATCCGAAAGGCGCTCGCGCGCAAGCGAGAGCGAGGCCGCAGCAAGCTCCTTGTATTCCGGCGCACCGAAAATGAAGTTATAGCCGTCAACTATGACGTACTCGCGCTTTGACGGCGCAACGGAATACTCCGGCGCTTCCGCCGCTTTCGCGCGCGTATACATTCTGCGCCGCACCGGGCCGAATTCGCGCTCCATGATAGCTTCAAGCTCTTTGTCGTCAATGGAAAAATAACGCGGCCTGCTGAACTCCTCGGGCGCTTTCTCGCCGCCGAGATCGGGGTTTAGGTGTATATACTTTTCCGTCTCGTTCCATTTCACGACCGTTCCCGCTCCGTGCGAGCAGAAAACGGAATCGGGCGTGTTGTCAACATCCGCCTCGGGGTCATAGCCGATGCTCTCAATGACCTGCTTTTCGTTGTGGCAGGGGTAATATCCTGCCGCCCGGCAAACGATCCTGCCCTTGCCGGAGGTGTAGGACGCAAGAGTCTCGGCATAGCCGTTCATCTCGGAAACGGGCGCAATGCCGGTTATGACGCTGCTGCCCTCGGTGTCGAATTTTCCGCTCATTGCGCGCACATCGCTTATGGCCCGGCCTATCTGCTCGGGCAGGACCTCGATGCGGAAATCATACCACGGCTCGAGCAGCACGCTTTTCGCCTTCATAAGCCCCTGCCGCACCGCGCGGTACACGGCCTCGCGGAAATCTCCGCCCTCGGTGTGCTTGACATGCGCCCTGCCGGCTATGAGGCTGATCCTCACATCCGTAAGCGGCGAGCCGGTCAGAACGCCCAAATGCGTTTTTTCAGCAAGATTTGTCATGATAAGGCTCTGCCAGTTGCGGTCAAGCTCATCTAACGGGCATCGGCTTTCAAAGCTAAGCCCCGAGCCGCGTTCGGCAGGCTCAATGAGCAGATGAACCTCCGCATAGTGGCGCAGCGGCTCAAAATGCCCCACGCCGTGCACCGGCTCCGCTATGGTCTCCTTATAGGCAATGCCGCCCGACGCTATGCTCACGTCAAGGTCAAACCTTTCGCGGATAAGCTCGGTGAGCACCTCGGTCTGCACCTTGCCCATTATTTTCACGCTTATCTCGCGCAGGCGCTCGTTCCACTCGATCTTAAGCTGAGGATCTTCGTCCTCGAGCTGCTTTAGCTGCCTGTAGGCGACGAGCGCGTCGGTTCCCTCCGGCAGAGAGATCTTATATGACATTACCGCTTCCGTATCCGGCTGCATGCCGTCGCTCTCAAAGCCGAGACCCTGACCGGCGTATGTATCGTCAAGCCCCTGCACGGCGACGATGCTGCCGGCGCGCGCCTCCTGCACGGTTTCGTAATTTGCGCCGGAATATACGCGCAGCTCCGTGACCGTTTGGCCGTTTACGCTGTCGCGATTGTGCAGCGCGCCGCCGGTTATCTTCATGCAGCTTAGGCGCCGGGAGTGCGCATCGCGCATTATCTTATATACCCTTGCGCCGAACTGCTCGGGATACTCCGGGCCGGCGGCGTATTTTTCTATAAATTCAACAAGCTCACTCACGCCCTCGAGCTTGAGTCCCGAGCCGTACAGCACCGGGAAGAGCTTTCTTTCGATCATCAGGCGCGAAATATCGCCGTCGTCGATATCTTCTCCGGACGCGAACTTTTCAAAAAGCTCCTCATCGCACATGGCTATACCCTCGCGAGTCTCCCGCGAAGTGTCCGAAAGGTCGAAGCAGCCCTCCGAAAGCCGCTCGCGCAGGTCGGAGAGTATCCGCTGTCTGTCGCTGCCCGTAAGGTCCATTTTCGTTGCGAAAATGATTGTCGGCACATTGTGCCGCTCAAGCAGCCGCCAGAGCGTTTCGGTGTGCGCCTGAACGCCGTCGGTGCCGGATATGACGAGCAGCGCATAGTCGATAACGTCGAGCGTGCGCTCGGTCTCCGCCGTGAGGTCGGCGTGTCCGGGCGTGTCAAGAAGGCACAGCTCCATATTGTCGGTACGAAGCTGCGCCTGTTTTGAAAACACGGTTATACCGCGCTCGCGCTCGATCTTATGCGTATCGAGCGCGGTGTTGCGATGATCGACCCTGCCGAGCTTTCTTATGCTGCCGCAGGTATACAGCAGCGCCTCGGACAGAGTCGTTTTTCCGGCATCGACATGCGCCAGGATGCCGAGAACAAGCTTTTTCATAGTGTTATCAGTTCATATTCGCGGCTTCCCACGCCGAGGGCTGCGGCGGCCTCGATCGTGTGTACTCCGTTGCGCGACTCGATGCGCTTTATAAGATCGCCCTTGCCGGGATCGTCGCTTGCGTACACGAGGTCAAGGCAGGCCTGATCGAGCGCTACGGGGTCGAGCGAGGACAGAATGCCGATATCGCCGAGCTTGGGATCCTCGGCCACGGCGCAGCAGTCGCAGTCAACGGACATGTTCTTCATTATATTCACAAACGCCATTTTGCCGCCGAAGTGATCGACGATGCTCTTTGCCGCGTCCGCCATGCACTCAAGGAAGCTGTCGTGGTCTGCGTGCCAGTAATCCTCGGTGTTCTTCACGCCGTGGATATACTTTTTGCCGTAGCTTGACGCGATGCCGATCGAGATATTCTTCAGCGCGCCGCCGTAGCCGCCCATCGGGTGGCCTTTGAAGTGCGACAGAACGAGCATGGAATCGTACTCCGGCAGCGTTTTGCCGACATAGTTTTTATCAAGATGCTTGCCGCCGACAACGGGAATGGTCATTTCGCCCTCGGCATCCATGATGTCAACGTCGGCGATCTCGACCCAGCCGTGCAGCTGCATGGTCTTTTTGTGTGCCTCGGTGGTATCTCTTTGTCCGTCATATGCAGTGTTGCATTCTACTATCGTTCCGCCGACGCGGTCAACGGCCGGCTTCATAAAATCGGGGCGCAGGAAGTTCTGGTTGCCCGGCTCGCCGCTGTGCAGCTTCACGGCAACGTTGCCCTTTAGCTCAACGCCCAGCGCTTCATATGCTCGCACAACGTTTTCCGGACTTACTTCCTTTATGAAATACACTTTTGACTTTTCCATACTGTTTCTCCTTTTCTCAGTTTAACGCACAAATTATATAATATTATTCCCATTTCTTCAATATTAGCTATTCCAATTTTAATAGAAATATAATAAAATACCATTGGTGATGTTATGAAAGCAGTTGTGATCGTTCTTATAGTTATCTGCGCCGTGCTGGCGCTTTTTTACGCAGTGGGCATAAAATTTGTGCGTGTGCTCATCCTCCGGCAGGATAATTTCCCGACTCCGGAGGCGGGCGCAAGCTCATCTTCCCTGCTCGAGCCGACCGGAAAGGCGCTCTGGGCGCACAACATTCCGTACTTCCGGCCCTTCCGCGAACTGCCTTTTGACGAGATAAGCATCGTTTCGGACGACGGGCTTACCCTGCGCGCGGACATGCTGCGCGGCAGCGGCACGGGAAAAACGGTGATCTTTTTCCACGGCTACAAGTCCGAGCCTGCCTGCGATTTTGCTGCAATGTACGATTTTTATAAATCGCTCGGCTGCGACCTTATATATGTCCACATGCGCGCGCACGGAAAAAGCGACGGGACCTACATCGGCTTCGGCGCGCTGGACAGATACGACGTCGTGCAGTGGACAAACAAGGCCGCCGAGCTTTTCCCGGATAACGATATCTATCTGCACGGCATGTCCATGGGTGCGGCGAGCATTCTGCAAAGTGCGGATCTTGACCTTAACAAAAACGTGCGCGGCATTATCGCCGACTGCGGCTATTCCGATCTTAACACGGTGTTCCGCAACCTTGTCGGCAAGCTCTATCACCTGCCGACGATGTTCGTTGACGTTTTTGAATACGTTAATCTCCTCAAGGCCGGCTACGGCTTCAAGGAGGCAAGCTCGGTGCGCAGCGTGAGCGTGACGGAGATACCGCTTTTGTACATCTGCGGCGACTGCGACCGCTATGTTCCAAAGGACATGGCGCTCAGTATATTCAACGCCTGCAAAAGCGAAAAGAAGCTGCTGCTCGTGCCCGGCGCAGGGCATGCGGCAAGCTACATGTGCGCAAAGGATGAGTATGAAGCTCTTGTAAGAGATTTTATAGGGAGGAAGAATTAATGGGGAACACAAAAAGCGCCGAGAAAAAAGGCATCGGCGCGCTCAACTGGACTCTGCTGCTGGTGATCGGCTTTTCCGCGCAGATAGCATGGGTCATCGAAAACAACTGGTTTGCAAACTTTCTGTATTCCGACTTCGGCGCGCAGCTCAGCGTCGTTACGGCAATGACCATATGCTCGGCAACCGCAACGACGTTTTCCGCGCTGTTTTTCGGAACGCTGTCCGACCGCATCGGCTCGCGCAAGAAGCTGATAACCTGGGGCTCGATACTCTGGGGAATTTTCACCATCGCGTTCGGGCTTACGCACTATCTGCGCGACAGCATTTATAACGACGTGATGCTCGTCGGCGTCACCATCGTCGCAGCCGACACCATAATGAGCTTTTTCGGCTCGATGGCAAACGACGCAGGCTACAACGCCTGGTATGCCGACATGATGGACGACTCTAACTCCGGCCAGATCGGCGCCGTCGCGGCAACGCTGCCCGTTATCGGAACGCTCGTCGGCACCCTCGTAGGCGGCATGTTCGTAACGGGGCTTGCGACCGAGGCAAATCCTCAGGCAGGCTATATCATTTTCTTCTCCGTCGCAGGCGGCGTTACCGTCCTCGTGGGCATAGCGTCGTTTTTCCTGCTCAAGGATGCGCCCACGCTCAAGCCCGTCAAGGACGGCGGCTTCTGGCACCAGTTCGGCTCGACTTTCAATTTCAGGCGCTTTGCCGCAAACCGCGAGCTGGCTCTTGTGTTTCTCACGCTGTGCATATTCTTCATCGGCTACAACTGCTATTTTATCCACATCATGAACTGGATGAACTACACCCTCGGCTTTACCGATCCCAGCCTCATTCTCGGCATTCCGCTGCTGATAGCCGTTGCGATGTCCATACCGTTTATAAAGATCATAAACAACAAAAAGGTTCCGGCCGTCGCCGCATTCGCGACGATACTCAGCATCCTCGGCTGCCTGTTTGTCTACTTCGTCGTCGGAAATATGCAGAGCTCATTCGACACGGAAAACGCCCTGAACTTTGCCGCCAACTGGCCGTGCTTTGTCGGCATAATCCTTGTCGGTATAGGCTACGTTGTTTTCATGCAGGCAATGACGGTGTGGATGAAGCGCCTGTATCCCGAGGAGCACCGCGGCCAGTTTGAGGGCATAAGGATAATGTTCTTCGTGTTCTTCCCGATGATAGCAGGGCCGCTGCTGGCAGACCCCATCTGCCGTGCCTTCGGCGAAAAGGTGTATCAGGTCGTCGATAACGGAAACCTCATCTTCGTTACCGCGCAGCGCGCAGGCGAGATGGGCTATGACATAAGCAGCATTGCCGAGGGCTATCTGCCGGTAAACGAGCTGTTTATTGCCGCTGCGTGTGTCACGGCGCTTGCGCTTATCCCGATGAGCATCGCCGCAAAAATATATAAGGAAAGGAATAAAAGCTGACGAGAGTCGAACACGTATCGGTTTTGACGGGCAGATTTCCGCCCATGC
>OGSD01001287.1_pt1 | contig 23997 bp, 17 predicted proteins | sample 1553571 | NCBI WGS metagenome assembly OGSD01 (sample SAMEA2580072, study PRJEB22360) | human gut metagenome | biome: human gut; feature: human-associated habitat; material: faeces | place: Denmark | collected 2008/2010 | reverse complement strand
ATCGCCGTTTGCGTGACTGCGCGCGCTCCGCGGCTTGTCACGCATATATTGTTGGTTCTCAAGCCCACAGCTATCGCAGTGGGATGTAGAAAATCCGCGCCTCCGGCGCTTGACGCGAATAGACTGTTTGAGGTGGTTATTTTGCAAAAATGTCAGGTACTGTAGCCAAAGGTACGCTGCTACTCTTTGTCGGAAACATCGATTCTGATATGTCAAGGAGTTTTGCAGCTATCCAACGTCTGATTCATCGGTTTTGAAAACCTTAGAGGCTGTGTCAAAATCTTTGACACAGCCTCAGGTTGTCGTTAAGTTTCGTTTAGCGCGCTTTACGCTTCGAGGGGCTTCACGTTGATGAACTTGCGGCCTTCTTTTCCGGTCGAAAATTCTACGGTGCCGTCGATGAGGGCGTAGAGTGTGTGGTCCTTACCGATGCCGACGTTGAGGCCGGGATGGTGGACGGTGCCACGCTGACGTTTGATGATGTTGCCGGCTTTGGCGAACTGGCCACCAAAGATTTTCACACCCAGGCGCTTGCTTTCTGATTCACGGCCGTTCTTAGAACTACCAACACCTTTTTTATGTGCCATTTTTCTTCAGATTTTTTGTGGGTTAAGCTACTACTTCTTTGATCAGCACCTTCGAGAACATCTGGCGATGACCGTTTTTGCGGCGGTAGCCTTTGCGCCTTTTTTTCTTGAACACGATAACTTTCTCGCCTTTCACGAGGGGTTCAAGCACCTCGCAAACGACTTTCGCACCCTCGAGAACCGGGGCGCCAACCTTCACCGTGTCGGCATCCTGCGCGAGGAGCACGCGGTCGAATTCAACCGTGTCGCCTGCTTTGGCTGCGCTGCCGAGATAGTGAACATACAAGAACTTGGCGGGTTCAGCCTTGAACTGCTGTCCTTGAATTTCAACAATTGCGTACATTGTAGTTAATTGGTTTTCAGGTTTCTCCAGCGGGCGGCCGACGTTTTGCCGACGCTTCTTCGAGCCCGTCAGGAATCATTAGCGCGCAAAGTTAGCGAAAAATCCCCGTCCCCGCAAGTTTCTCTCCCACAAAAATTTTCAGTCGACGGAGCGGATGGCCATGATGGCGGGCTCGAAGCGGTCGTTCGAGAGGTTCGAGGCTTTCTTGGCGCGCGTCTTGTAGGTGTTGACGGTGTTGGGCGAGTAGTTGAGGAAGGTGGCTATCTTGGCGATGTCGCTGACGCCGAGGCGAATCAGGGCGAAGATGCGCATCTCGGGGGTGAGAGTATGGTCGGGATCGCCGTCGGCTTTCGCGCGCGTCTCGGCCACGACCTCGGGCGGGAATAGGTCGTTATACTGGGCTATGAAGGTCGGGAAGAGGCGCAGGAATATCGAGTCGAAGTTATGGAGCATCTCTTCTTTCTCCTTGCGCAGGTCTGATTCGCGCAGTGTTGCGGCGAGGTCGTCGAACTGGCGTGCTTTCAGCTTGCGCCCGACGAGCTTGTAGAGCGATTCTATTTTCTTGATATACTCTGAATTGAGGTAGAAGCCGTAGCCGAGATATTCGTCTTTGATCTTGATGCTCTCCGAAAGCTTCTGAAGCGTTTCGCGCAGGCGGGCGTTGGCTGTCTCGGTGTTCTCGCGGGCTTCGCTGAGCTCTTTGTTGGCGAGTTCGAGCTGGGCGGAGCGTTCTGTGAGAAGTCTGTTTGTGCGGCTCAGACGGCGTGCTGCCCTGATGTAGAAGAAAAAGACGGCGGCGAGGCTGAGCAGCAGCAGGGCGAGGGCGCCGACGCCCCACCAGAGTATGTTGCGTTCGCGGTTGACGCTCGTGTAGCGCTGTGCTTCGATAAGCGGCATGACGTTGGCTATCTCGGCCTTGCGGTGGGGTGCGTTGAAATAGTTGGCGTCGTCCATGGCCGCGTTGATATAGCGCGAGGCGCGGTCGTAGTCGCCGTCCTGGAATCTCATTTCGGCGAGCACGCGCAGCGACGAGGTCTCGCGTTTCGACTCCGTTATGTCCATTATGGCAGAGCGGGCCTTGTAGAAGAGGCCCATGTTGCGGTCGCCGTCTTCGAGGTAGAGGTCGGCGATGATGGCGCATATCATGGCTTTCTCGCTGTTGTCGATGTCGTTGCGGAGCATCAGGCGGTTGAAGATGCCGATTTTTTCGGGCCATGATTTGTCGTCGAGAGTCTTGAAAACGCTTGCATAGCGGGCTTCGTAGCTGTCTGCCGGCATAACGGCTATCACCGAGTCGGCATAGGCATGGCTCAGGTGGGCGTTGTTGTCGGAGAAGGTGCCGTCGGTGAAGTTGCTCATGTCGGAGAAGAGGCGGCGGCAGAGGAAGTAGAACTCCCCTTTCATGCGCGGCGACACACCGCGCAGATCGGTTGAGCGTACGAGGTCGACAGCGTCGGTGAAATTAGCTGTCGAAATCTGCGAGAAGAGTTTGTCGGCGCGAGCGCGCACGCGGACGTCTGGGTCGTCGATATGCGCGGCAAGCTCTATTTCGCGGTCGGCAACGGCGATGGCCGAGTCGCCCTGAAACGACTTGTAGCGGTTGAAAATCTCGTGGAGTATCTGTGCTCTCAGCCGATAGTCGGCTTCAGGCACGTTAGCCAGCTCTTTTTTGACGGAGTCGATTTTCCATAGGTGTGCAACATAGTATGTGTCGCGGCGTTCGACAACATGGTCGAGGGCTGATAGGACTGAATCGATGTTTACGGTCGCGGCCCGTGAGGGCATGACAATAAACAGCGATAGCAGCAACAATATCAGAGATTTGCCGTGTTTCATGAAATGAAGTGAGGATAAAGATTGTGTATGATAGGTAGTTGCAAAGATAAATAAAAACTACTTAACTGCAAATTTCAGCGGTTTCAGGCCGGGGGCCGTGAGCAGGTATATTCCGGGGGCGAGCTGCGGAATGCAGTCTCCGCAGCGGAGCGTCGACAAGCGGTTGCCGCAGGCGTCAGACAGTATTGCGTCGGCGTTGACACATCCTCCGGCAATCGCTATGGCGCGTGGGTCGGTGTCGTCGCAGATGTCTTCGATGCCGTTCTCGAGATTGAAGTCGAAGCCGGCGGGGATGGGGGATATGAGCGGCTCTTCGCAGCCTGTGCCGGTCAGGTTTTCGCCCGTGCCGTTGCCCTGAAGTCCGTTGAAGAAATGGAATGCCCAGCCACGGTCGCCCTGGTTGTTGACACTGATATTGCGCATCGTCAGGTTGACGACTTTCTTGCCTGCGCCCGACTGGATTCTGACCCCTTCGAAGCGGCAGTCATAGAGGTCGATGTCTTCGAGTGTGACATTGTTGACATCGTAGAAATATCCGGCGCTTATCTTCAGTCCGGCCTGCGAGTTGCCCCAGAAGTCGCCCTGCGTGCCTACTGCGCCCTGACAGGTTCCGCAGCGGCGAATCGAGATGTTTTTCAGCAGAATCTCTCCTTCTTTAGCGAAGCCGGTGCCGTCGAAATCGGCGTTGACGCGGGCGCCGTTCTCCATGGCGTCGTATATGGCCAGATTGGTCGCCGACTGGTTGCGGCCGCCGAAGAAGCCGAGCGACGAGGCGCGCCAGTTGTTTTCAGCGGTGTTGTGGTCGAAAAGGTTGTCGTGGGCAAGGTTGCCGGTGCTCCACGAGGCCATGTCGTCGTCGCCGTTGTTGCGGAACGAGCAGTTCCTGACAACGCAGTTTGCCGAGCCCGAGCAGAGGTTTATTCCGTCGGCATAGTTGTTGCGGAATCGGCAGTCGGTGACTGTCAGTCCGTTGGTGGAGTTGCCGGAATAGTCGGCCACCCAGGCGCCACACTCGAAATGGTCGACGCGCACGCGGCTCCATGAGCTGCCCGTGCCCCACGATCCCATGAATCCTTTGCCGACCTGCTTCGAAGCGTCGTTGAGGTAATAGCGCTTGTTGTTTATAGTGGTGATGCTCAGGTCGCTGACGCCGCAATTGTTTTGCGAGCAGACTATGCCGCGGCGGCTATAGGTGCGCGGGTTGTCGCTCGACGCCGAGAAAAATAGTTCCGTGTGCCACATTCCGGCGCCGGCGAGGCGCGTTCCTTCGGCCCTGATCTCGATCTGCGAGGGAATCTCATACCGGCCGGCGGGAATGAAGATTGTCTTGCCGGGGTTGGCGTTGATGAAAGCCTGGAGGGCAGTTCCGTCGCCGGCGAACTCTACCTTGTTGTCGCCCGCTATATCGCTTAATGTCAGCGGCTTGCCGGCCATCTCGGCTTCGACGAAGTCTATGGTCATCGGGTCGGCGCTGTCGGAAAGACGTTCGATTCTGAGAACCGAACCTTTGGCTATGGTCTCAGAGAGCACAAGCCGCGCCTCGTCGAAGCGCATACGCGCGAATTTCGACGGGTCGGGCGTGTTGTCGGGATATTTCTCGGAGCTGTTGGCCTTCGGGGTGTATTGCCATGCCCAGTAAGAGTCAAGTTCTATATCGCCGAGGGTTTTCGAGCCCGATCTGACCGCCAGACGCTGGCGTGTGCCGCTGCCGTCGGCCGCGTCGGGGAGCGAGAAGCGGATTGTCAGGGCGTCGGCGTCGGCGTCGAGCTTCCATTCTATATAGCTGCCTGCCGACGTGAGCTGAGCGGCCTGCAGGTTCGAGGCCTCGGAGGCGAGAGACGCCTGATCGTAGGGGTCGGCATTTATGAAATCGACGTTGCCGATGGCCGCGACCGAGCCCTCTTCGGCTTCATATCTCAGATAGGGGCGGTCGACGTATCCGCGTCCGAGAGCGTCGTCGGCAAATACTATACTTTGCGACATTGCCGGAAATGCCGCGGATATTAAAACGGGCAGAAGAAAATATTTTTTCATGGACAGAAATGAAGTGACGGATTGGTTTTATCGCGGCTAAATTATAGAAAAAACGTTGTCACAGACCCGAAATCGGCGAAAATATAGTCGAATCAAAGCCTATTTGCTTCTTAATATGCCGACAATCAATGAAATATAAATTGACTCGCGTCTGAAAAATATTGTGGTATATTCCATCTGAATCATCGCCGACGGCCACTATATTTATTCTGCCGAAAAGTCATGTTTAATTCTGTCAGACAGCGTTTTAGTGGCCCGATATAAAATAACGGACTATATTTCGGCAATAGTGCTTTACAAGGCCTGAACGTCGTCCTAATTTTGCCGATGTCAGCCCGACACAGAGGCTGAAGTTACCGTGAAACTTTTCATTTATTCATTACCTTAATACCTTAAACAATGAAAAAAATTACTCTTATCGCAGCAGCAGTGCTTGCATCGACAACTATGGCAAGCGCACAGGGCACAATCGGCAACCCCAAAGATCCCAACGCCGAAGGCAAATATATCGTAGCCTACGATATCAAGAACAACAAATGGTGTGACGCCAATCCCGAAATCGACGAGACATTTGTGTTCGCCATCGACTTCACCGGCACAGGTTTCGAAGATGCCATGAAGACTCTTCCCGAACCCAACCGCAAGAATATACTCGGTCGCTCGGGTGCTTTCGATATCTATCAGGACATGAACCTCAACCCCGACGACGAAGCCGCAGTCGCAAAGGCTGACGGACGTCTGTTCCCCATCGACCGCGAGAAGAATATCTACGGCATGACCGTCAACCTCTTCCAGCTCATCACGAGCCGCACCAACGACAGCGCATTCGGCCCGAACGCCGACTACAGCGACTATGCAGTGCTCAAGCAGGGTCAGAACTTCTCTTTCGCCGACAACGTGTTCGCTTTCGGCTGGACAGTCGACAACCCCGGCGGTGAATGGTGGTCAGATATCGCAAATCCCGTTCAGGATGTTCTCAAATGGGATATGGCTCCCTACACCGGCACCAAGACCGGCCGCGAATTCACCTATGGTGACCTCCACGCCGACGACACCGAGTGCCCCCTTACCGGTCTTGACAACGGCGCTTTCCTTTCGATGGTAAAAGACTGGGGCGGCTACGGAACACCCGCCGACTTTGAGGCCGCTACCTCCGGAATCAATAACGTCGCTATCGACGGCACCGCCGACATCGTCGCCACCGAATACTACGACCTCATGGGCCGTCGCGTCAATGGCGAAATCGAGAACGGCGTGACAATCCGCCGCGTTGTCCTCAGCAACGGTCAGGCTGTTGTCAGCAAGATCGCCCGCTAACCCCGAACGATATTAACCTAAAGAACTAACGGGGCGGGGGAGAGCGGCCAACTACCGTCATCCCCCGCCTTATTTCGCCAATCATCTCATCACCAATGAATTTACACAGAACAATTATCACCGTAGCCTCGGCGACTCTGATCTCTATGGCGGCCAACGCCGAAGACGCCTCGCTGAAGGGCACCGTCACCGACGCCCAGGGGGAGCCCCTGATCGGCGCAATGGTGCACGTCGAAGGCACCTCGATAGCTGCGGCTACCGACATCGACGGAAACTTCTCGCTGACAGCTCCTGTCGGCAAAACTCTAAAAGTATCATACGTCGGATTTGACCCCGTCAGTGTTAAAGTGACAGCCGGAAGAACCGATTACCGGCTTGTGATGAATCCCGATGCCTCTACGGCTCTCGATGAAATCGTGGTGGTGGGCTACGGCACTCAGAAGAAAAGCGAGGTCACCGGCTCGATCTCCCACGTGAAATCCGACGCCATCAAGGATTTCTCGGTCAATTCCGTGGCTGACGCTCTGGGCGGTATGTCGGCCGGTGTGGCTGTGACGAAGTCGACAGGTTCGCCCGGCGAGACTCCCGACATCATTATCCGCGGCGCCGCCTCGGTCAACGGAATGTCGCCGCTCTTCATTGTCGACGGCGTGAAACAGTCGACAGGCTTCGATTTCAATATGCGCGACGTCGAGAGCATCGAAATTCTCAAGGATGCCGGCTCATGCGCGATCTACGGTGCTGAGGCCGCCGGCGGTGTCATCCTTGTCACAACAAAGCGCGGTAAAGCCGGACAGGCCAGTCTGAACCTGACGGCCCGCTACGGTATCCGCAAGATAACCAAGCCGGTGAAGCTTCTCAACCGCGACGAGTTCATCGCCGCCAAGATGCTCACCGGTGTCGATATCCTCGGTTCGGAAGGAGTCGAGAGCGCTTCGGAACTTCCCGATGTCGACTGGATGGACGTAATGTATGACACCGGCCACGAGCAGGAATACAATCTGTCGCTCACCGGTGGAACGGACCGCCTCCGCTATTTCCTTTCGGGAGGCTTCTATAATGAGAAAGGAACCTATGTCGATTCGTCGGTCGACCGTTTCTCGCTGCGCACAAACGTCGACTACGAAATCTCGAAGATATTCTCGGTCGGAAGCTCGATCTACGGTTCGGTGGTCAAGAACAACCCGACGAAAATCTATTCTATCTACACCAACTCGATTCCGTTCCGTACGGTTCCGACTATGGAGCCCGTCGACGAAGACGGAAACTTCTCCCAGACCCCATTCTATCTCAACGGCCCCAACCTCTACGGTAATGAGCTGACCTACCACTACAAGGGTCACAACTACGGACTTAACGCACTGCTTTATCTCAACGTCAACATAATGCCATGGCTGACACTGCGTGTCAACGGCGCCGGCAAGTTCACCTCGTTCAACTCGCGGGTGTTCTCCGAAGAATATGATTTCCGCGCCGTTCAGGAAGATGCCTATTTCGAATCGTCGGCCGGAACATCGCAGGAGCTTACCTACAATGCCACTCTGACATTCGACCGTACCTTCGCCCGGAAATGGGGCGTCAAGGCCATGGTCGGAACCGAGGCCACTGCAGCCCAGTCTTACAGCAACTATATCCGCGCCATCGACTTCCCCGTCGACCAGGTCGGCTCGGTCAACCTCTCGTCGAATACGGCCAAAGAGGCTTCCGATTCTCCCTACAAAGGACGCGCGCTCAGCTTCTTCGGCCGCGTGAACCTCAGCTACGACAACCGCTACTATCTGACCGCCAATATCCGCCGCGACGGTTCGGACCGTTTCAGCAAGAACCACCGCTGGGGCACCTTCCCCTCGGTCAACGTCATGTGGCGCATCGGACAGGAGAGCTTCCTGCGCGACAAACTGCCCTGGCTGACCGACGCCAAGCTGCGCGGAAGCTACGGTATCCTCGGTAACGACGGCATAGCCCAGTTCCTCTATACCCGCGCTTATGTCGGCGACCAGATTATCTATAACTACGGCGGCACGGCCGAAGTTTCGGGCTGGGCCAACTACAAAGTCCCCAACGCTGATATCAAGTGGGAGGAAGTCCATCAGGGCGACTTCGGCATCGACCTCAGCCTCTTCAACAACCGCCTGACTTTCAGCTATGACTACTATAACCGCCAGACCCACGATATGCTCTACTGGAAGGTAGTGCCCTATGCTTCGGGCATCAACTACTATCACGAAGGAGCAACGAACACAATGCCCATCAACATAGGCCGCGTGTCGAACATCGGCCATGAGATCGCCATCAACTGGACCCAGCGTCTCAACGACTTCAACTACAGCGTGGGCTTCAACGCCTCGTTCAACTCCAACAAGGTCAAACAGATCGGCGAAGAGGGCGCTGCCCCGCTGGTTTCGCCCGACGGCATCAACCGCACCGAAAACGGCCGCTCGATGTCGGAACTCTACGGCTACAGCGCCATAGGAATCTTCCAGAGCCAGGAGCAGGTCGACGAATACAACGCACGCGCTCAGGCAGCAGGCCGCCCCTATTACTGGCAGCAGAACACCGGCGTCGGCGACCTCATCTTCGACGACCACGGCCAGGGCTATGTCGACGAGAACTGTAAGGAATATATCGGCAACCCGTGGCCGAAGATGACCTACGGTATCAATCTCGCCGCCCAGTGGCGCGGATTCGACCTCTCGGCCGTGTTCCAGGGCGCCGCAGGCTTCCAGATCTACAATGCCGTGAAAGCCTACACCCAGACATTCGCCACCGACGGCAACACTACGATGGACATCTATAAATGCTCGTTCTTCGGCGATAACGGCCTGACCGACCAGCCGCGCTGCGGAATGATCAGCGACTCGGGCGCATGGGTCGGCGATCCTTCGAAAAACTATTCGACGATCAACTCTTTCTGGGTTGAGGACGGCGACTATCTGAAGTGTAAGAACCTCGTGTTCGGCTACACACTTCCCGAGAACATAACCCGCAAGGCGTATATCCAGAAACTGCGTGTCTACTTCTCGGCCTCGAACCTCTTTACCATCACCAAATACTCCGGAATAGACCCCGAAATCGGCGGAACATCGACTCAGGCATCGAATCTCGCCGGCACGTCGATGACCGCACGCGGTGTCGACACCTACAACCGCTATATCCCTTCGCGTCTGTTCTCGTTCGGTCTCGACCTCACCTTCTAACGACATCTACAAATCATGAAAAAGACTTTCAGATATATGGCTCTGGCAGCAATGGCTGCTGCCTCGATAGGACTGACCGGCTGCTCCGACTATCTTGATGTCGACGACGAGTCGTCGGTGTCCGACGCCAACTTCCCGACAAATATCGACCATGTCCAGCTGCTGCTCAACTCAGCATACGCCGGCAGCCACGGTCTGGGCCTCTACGCCCACATCTATTTCCCCGAGATAATGTATCTTCTCGACCATTCCCACGACACTTTCGGCAACTACGACGGACGCTCGCAGTTCCTCAACTGGAACGCGCAGACTTCCAACGAAAAGCTCGAGAAGCTTTATGCCGACGTGATGTGCTGGATTCAGTATGCCAACGCCGCCAACGATGCCTGCGACGCCTATCGTCCGCAGGCCGCCCAGAACGAGCTGTCGCAGCTCGACTACATGAAGGGACAGGCTCTGTTCAACCGCGCCCTTGCCTACTGGCACGCTCAGGTTTTCTTTGAGATAGAGTCGAAAGAGGGAGGTCTCGGCTTCCCGATAATCCGCTTCGTTCCCTCTACCATCGACGAAATGATGCCTCAGCGCGCAACTGTCGCCGAGACCTGGGACTTTGTCATCGAGACTCTCCTTGAGGCCTCCGACCTGCTCAAAGGCAACAACAGCGACAAGACCCGCGCCACCTACTGGGCCGCCCGCGGACTGCTGGCAAAGGTATATATGCAGGCTCGCCGTCCGGCAGAGGCAATCCCCGTGCTCGAAGAGATATTCGCCGAATCGGGCGCCACTCTGCTCGACTTCGACACCTATTCGAAGAGCTTCTTCGCTGACGAAGCCCACGAGTTCAACGCCGAGACTCTCTATGAGATCGACATGACCCGCAACAAGAAGCAGGAAGGCCCGTGGGCCGGATTCACGACAGGCTCGGGAATGCCGATGGTTATGGCCCCCTGGCTCGTCGACCTCAGCAAATGGTCGAGTTTCGTCAACAAGCAGGGCAAATGGGTCGGCCCGACCGAAGCCGGCAAGGAAGCCTCTACGCAGACCAACGGCGGCTGGGGCAACAACTATGTCAACGATTTCTCGGTGCGCCGTTTCGGATGGCCTCTCGGCCCTCAGGCGCGTGAGCGCAACGCCAACTTCGATCCGTCGGCTGTCAGCGGCCGTTTTGCCACTGTTGACAATTTCCCCTGGACACTGCCGGCCGATTTCGTGGCCCGCTCGCAGCAGATACGCGACAACAAGGAGTGCGACCCGCGCCTCTTCATCAGTTGCGCCCAGCCCTATTTCGACACTCTGATAGATTCGCGCGGAATGGAGACATGGTATGACCTGTCGTTTACCGAAGCCTCGACTCTCGGCCTCGACAAACACCTCTATTTCGCACCGCGCAAGTTCACCAACCTCGACGGCCCCGAGTCGGCCCTGAACATGTCGTCGGGCGCCAACTACCCGATAATCCGCCTGGCCGACCTTTATCTGCTCTATGCCGAGGCTGTCGCCCAGTCGAAACCGGCTGTCGCCCTTGAATATGTCAACAAGGTTCACCGCCGTGCCTACGGCTGCGACCCGTCGACTCCGTCGCCCTACGACTACAAGAGTCTGACCGACGCCACCTGCGCCGCTGCCGGCAATTCCGCCGACGTGCTCGGCCATGACGTCATCAAGTATGAGCGCTGGGCCGAAATGTTCGCCGAAGGCCAGTGGTGGTATGACGTGCGTCGCTGGGAAATTCTGCCCAACGAGGTCAAGGTTTATCCGACTTCGACCTACGGCACCGCCGAATATCTCGGCGAACGCGCCTATGCCCAGCCGATTCCTCTGACTGAGATTGAGCGTTACAACGGCAATCTGAAGCAGAATACCGGCTATTGATAATGCTGAACCATCCCATTATCAGTTTCCATGAAAAAGAACTTGATCAAATGCCTCGCCCTTGCCGCCATTCCGGCGGCAGGCCTGGCCCTTGCTTCGATAGCGGTGCAGGGGTGTTCGTCGCCGGCGAAGGCCGAGACGACCTCGCCCGACGGACGACTTAGGCTCAATGTCGGCGTGACGCCGTCAGGGCGTGTGTTCTACACCCTCCGCGCCGACGGCCAGACTGTGGTCGACACTTCCTACGTGTCAATCGATATGCGCGAGGGCGCCGTCGGGCGTGCTTCCAGAGTCGCTTCGGTGAGCCATTCGGCTTTCGACGAAACCTGGAGCCAGCCCTGGGGCGAAGAGTCGGAGGTGCGCAACCACTATAACGAGATGCGTGTCGATCTGACCGAAGACGGGTCGGATGTGAAAAATTATTCGCTGGTGTTCAGACTGTTTGACGACGGTCTCGGATTCCGCTACGAGATACCGCGGCAGGCGTCGCTCGATTCCGTCACGATTCTCAATGAAGACTCCCAGTTCCGGATCAGCGAAGACGCCGTGGCGTGGGCACAGCCCGCCGGCCCCGAATATTATGAGTATCTCTACAAGCCGTCGCCTCTGAGCCGTCTCGACACAGTGTCGACACCGCTGACGATGAAGGTGACCGACAATCTCTACCTGTCGATCCACGAGTCGAATATCATCGATTACGCCGAGATGAATCTCTGCCCCGATTCGGCCACGACAACCCTCCACAGCTGCCTGACCCCCTGGTCGACAGGCGAGAAGGTGTTCGCCGCGCTGCCGCTGGCTACCCCCTGGCGCACTGTCACCGTGGCTGCTTCGCCCGGCGATCTCGCCCTGTCGCGCCTGACGCTGAACCTTGCCGACCCCTGCAAGATTGAAGATACGTCGTGGATCGAGCCTGGCCGCTATGTCGGAATCTGGTGGGGAATGCACATGAAGGACTGGACATGGTCGTCGGGCCCCAAGCATGGCGCAACGACCGAGAACGCCAAGCGATATATAGACTTTGCCGCTGAAAACGGCTATTCGGGCGTTCTCGTCGAAGGCTGGAACAAAGGCTGGGACGGCGACTGGACTGCCAACGGCGACAAGTTTTCGTTTACCGAAGCCTATCCCGATTTCGACATCGCCGAGGTCGCTGCCTATGCCCGCAGCAAGGGCGTGCGTCTCATCGGCCACAACGAGACCGCCGGTGGAGCCCGCAACTACGAGTCGCAGCTCGACAGCGCTTTCGCCCTCTATCAGCGACTCGGAATGAACATGGTCAAGACCGGATATGTCAACCACTATCTCGACGGCCGCGAGCTCCACGGAAGCCAGTACGGCGTGCGCCACTACCGCAAGGTTATCGAGACCGCCGCGAAGTATCATATCATGATATGCAACCACGAGGGGCTTATGCCAAATGGATGGCGCCGGACCTATCCGAACATAATGGCCCACGAGGATATGCGCGGTCAGGAGTATGACGCATGGTCGCCCGACGGCGGAAATCCGCCCGAGCACACGTGCACACTTCCGTTCACGCGCGGTCTGGCCGGCCCGATGGATTTCACGCCCGGAACGTTCAATTTCAACAATACCGCCACGCCCGGCACACGCCCGCAGACAACCATAGCCAAGCAGCTGGCTCTGGCGGTGGTGATCTACAGCCCTGTCGTGATGTCGTCCGACAAGGTCGAGAACTATGTCGGCCGTCCCGAGTTTGAGTTCCTGAAACGCTGCCCGACCAACTGGGCGCGCACGGTGTTCCCCGAGGCGCGGATAGGTGAGTATGTCACCGTGGCCCGCAAAGAGCGCGATGGCGAGAACTGGTATCTCGGTTCGATTACCAACGCTAATCCGCGCGACTCAGAGGTGAAGCTCGATTTTCTCGATCCGGGACGCACCTACACTGCACGTATTTTTGCCGACGGCGTCAAGGCCGATTATAAGACCAATCCCTATCCCGTGGTTATTTCCGACCGGAATGTCACCGCCGACGAGACTCTCAGACTGCATCTTGCCCCCGGAGGTGGTGCGGCTGTGATTCTCACTCCTGTCGGCGAAAATCTTGCCAAACGATAAAATCTTTCGATGAAGCAATTGGTTATTTCTATATTAGTGGCGGCTGTCGCTCCCGTTGCCTCAGGTCAGAGTTTCGACATGAGTCAATGGGGCGCCGGCCGCGGCTATACCGAGGCCCCCTACACACGTTATGAGGCCGAGGAAGGGCGCTGCGCCTCCTACAGCGGCAATATGTTGCAGTCTTCCGACAATCAGACGCTGCTTCAGAGCGAGGCGTCGAACAGCCGGGCGCTGACTCTCGAAAAGCCCGGTGATTATGTCAGCTGGGTCAGCGACAGCGGCGATGCTGACGGTCTGACTCTGCGGTTCTCGGTGGCTCCAGGCAGCAAAGCCCGTGTCGGCGTTTTTGTCGCTGACAGCAAGCTCGGCGAACTATCCCTGACGGCCGACCATTCATGGCAATACTGCGTGAAGATTCCGGGGCGACGCGACTACAAACCGGAGATTTATTCGATCCACACTGTCAACCCCGATGAGTTCGCGAGAATGCGCTTCGACGAAGTCCACACGCGCCTCAGCCGTATCATAGCCCGTGGCGAGACATTCTCGCTGCGTCTGCTTGAGGGTTCTGACGCTACTGTCGACTTTGTCGAGACGGAGTTTTGCCGCAAAGTCGAGCCTCAGAGCGGCTGGGCTGTTTTCAACGGCGGCGACCTTCAGGCGTTTATCGACGCCAATCAGGGGCGCACGGTCTATATCGCCGTTCCGCTTGTCGAACTGACCGCGCGCCTGAATCTCGGTTCGGCAAGTCTGCGCGGCGCCGGAATGTGGTTCACCGAACTGCGATGGACAGGCGGCACCACCGGTTTCAACGGTTTTTCGGGCGAGGTGGCCGATCTTTATCTGTCGTCTTACCAGAACCAGCGCTATAATTCACCCGATCACGGCCCCGGCACCTACAGCTCGCCCGGCAAGTGCTTCAACGCGACAGCCGGACGTGTCACCAACGTCTGGGTTGAGCATTTCGAGTGTGGCGGCTGGCTCGGAGGGGCCTCAGGCGCCCGTTTCAGCCACTGCCGTTTCCGCAACAACTATGCCGACGGAATAAACCTCTGCAATTCGTCGGACTGTCGTGTCGAGCAGTCGAGTTTCCGCAACAACGGCGATGACGACATGGCTTCGTGGAGCGCCGAGAGCTATTGCTCGAACAATGTGTTCGCCAATTGCACCGCCGAACATAACTGGCGCGCCTCGTCGCTCGGATTCTTCGGAGGCGGAGGTCACCGGGCCGAGAATATTCTCGTTAAAGACGGGCTTGAGAGCGGGGTGCGCCTCGTGAGCGATTTCGGCGGTAAGGCTTTCGGCAACGAGGGTATAGTATTCAGCAATATCTCGATTGTCCATTGCGCCTGTGTCAAAGGTGATGTCGGCGTCAGCGGCGATTTCTGGGGGGTCGACGAAGGCGCTCTGCATATCGAGGCCTCGAAGAACTACAGCATCCCCAACGCTGTATTCGAAAACTTCGACATCTACGATTCGCGCGGCAACGCAGTCTTTGTCGGAGCATGGACTTCAAACAGCCATAGCATCGACAATCTCCGTCTGACGAATATCAACGTCCATGGCGTTGCCGACAGCAACTCTTACGCTTTCTATTTCGAGAATCCGCGCGGAAGCGCTACTGTCGACGGAGTGACTGTCGACGGGGCTGAGCAGCTGACAAATCTCGACGGGGCTGAGCTTGTTTCGGGCCGCTATGGCAGTTTCGAGCTCACGGCACTCAATATTGAGGCCGGAGAAACGGCCGAGATTCCGTCGTCGTGCCGTCTGGCTCTGGCGGGCTTGTCGTGGAGCCGCGCCGGACGGGCGGCCGACGCTATTACCGATGCCGACGCGATCGTGTTCAGTGTGCGCGTCGACAACGTTTCCGACTCCGATTTCCCCTCTGATGTCAATATCCCAGTCAGTCTGACGCTGGATAACGGCTCCGAGATCACGACAAAATTTTTCCCCGCTTTCCGCGACGGTCTTCCCAGACGCGGCAGCGCCGTGTTGCGGCTTACGTCGACATTGCCGGCCGGCGGTGTGACTCTCAGTGCGGTGCTTGATCCGAACAGCCGCTACGGCGAGGTGACTTCCGGCTCGGCCGATGTTACGAAGCGCCTCAATGTCATGCCTGATCTCGGCGACAAAACCTATACGCCGACTTCGGGCATAGATTTTCAGGTTCTCGACCTCGTCTGGAACACTACCGGCTCAAAAACGGAGTTCGGAAAAGGAACAATCAATGAGGGCGACCATGTCTATTTCGCCGCGCGCGTTGTCAATGCCGGAACAGAAAACTCCGCTACCGCCGTTAAACTCGGCGTGGCCTTCCGTCAGAACGGGGTAGCTTACAGCCAGGGCTCGAATGGCTACCTGTGGTGCGACGACGGGACGTCGCGAGAGCCTCTCGCCGCCGGTCAGCAAAAGCTTTTTCCCGTCAATAACGGTGCAGCCGGACGCGATTACTGGGTAGCCGACAGAAACTGTTCAAACTTTCTCATCCATGTCAACGATGACGGCTCGCGCAACGAGACCGACAAGAGCAACAACACACGAACTTACGCACTGGCAATCCCGTATGCCGGGCCCTCATATTTCAGCGATTCTGAAGTCGATAATCCCGACGATCTGACAACAGCAATAATTTCAGCCGCCGCCGACAGTACTGCCGACGGACGCTGGTATACACTGACGGGCATAATGCTGCCCGCAACTCCGACGGCTCCCGGAATATACGTATGCGGGCGCCGCGTTGTGGCTGTCGCCCGATAGCCGCGACCTCCTTATCTGATAATTCCGGCGTAGGCCACGGCCTGCGCTGCAATATATATCCGCATAAAGTAAGTAATCAGTTAAAAATAGGGAACTAAAGTAAATAGGTAACAAAGGAAAAGAGGGCATGCCCGCGACGGGTGTGCCCTCTTGGGATGTTATCGGCTTTGTGCGCACGGGGGGACTCGAACCCCCACGCCCGAAGACATTAGATCCTAAGTCTAACGCGGCTACCAATTACGCCACGCGCGCGTTTACGCCACAAAGTTAGCAAATACTTTTCAAACAGCCAACTCTATTCTTCGGCCAGCCCCTTGAACGGCGGGGGAGTAACATGGCTGTCAGAGTTCTCAGAACTCTCGGAGTTCTCGGAGCTTTCGGGGTTCTCGGACTTCTCGGAGTTCTCGGATTTTTCTTTGGCTGCCAGAATCTCGTCGGTGCGTGAAACCCATGGCCGTTTGCCGAAAATGTTCTCGACATCTTCGGTGAAGATGACCTCGCGGCTGACGAGCACTTCGGCGAGCTTGGCGTGGCCTTCGGCGTGTTCTTTCAGCAGAGCCTTGGCGCGCTCGTATTGCTCGGATATGATGCGCGACACCTCTTCGTCGATAAGGCGTGCGCGCTCGTCGCTGTAGGGCTTCGAGAAACCGTATTCCTGCCCCGTCGAGTCGTAGTAGCAGACGTTCGGCAGGCGGTCGCTCATGCCGTAGTAGACAACCATGGCGTAGGCCTGCTTGGTGACGCGCTCAAGGTCGTTGGCGGCGCCTGTGGAGATGCGGCCGAGGAACAGCTCTTCGGCGGCGCGGCCTCCGAGGGTGGCGCACATCTCGTCGAGAAGAGCCTGTTTTGGTGTTATCTGGCGCTCTTCGGGCAGATACCAGGCTGCGCCGAGAGCTTTTCCGCGTGGAACTATGGTGACCTTTATCAGTGGGTTGGCATAGCGCAGGAACCAGCTGACTGTGGCGTGGCCCGCTTCATGGATGGCGATAGCCTGTTTCTCTTCGTCGGTGGTTATCTTCGAACGCTTCTCGAGACCGCCCACGATTCGGTCGACGGCGTCGATGAAGTCCTGTCGTCCGACGGAATGCTTGTTGTGGCGCGCGGCGATCAGGGCTGCCTCGTTGCAGACGTTGGCTATGTCGGCTCCCGAGAAACCGGGCGTCTGGCGTGCAAGGAGGTCTACGTCGACGCTGTCGTCGGTCTTGATGTTGCGCAGATGAACCTTGAAGATCGCCACACGGTCGTTGAGGTCGGGCAACTCCACATAGATCTGACGGTCGAAGCGTCCGGCGCGCAGAAGGGCCTTGTCGAGTATGTCGGCGCGGTTTGTGGCGGCGAGAATGATGACGCCGCTGTTGGTGCCGAATCCGTCCATCTCGGTCAGAAGCTGATTGAGGGTGTTCTCGCGTTCGTCGTTGCTGCCCATGTTCGGGTTGCGGCCGCGGGCACGGCCAACGGCATCGATCTCGTCGATGAAGACTATGCAGGGCGATTTCTCTTTGGCCTGACGGAACAGGTCGCGCACACGCGAGGCGCCGACACCTACGAACATCTCTACGAAGTCAGAACCCGACATTGAGAAGAAGGGAACGTTGGCTTCTCCGGCTACGGCCTTTGCCAACAGGGTCTTACCAGTTCCCGGAGGGCCTACGAGCAGCGCTCCTTTCGGAATTTTGCCGCCGAGGTCGGTATATCGTTTCGGATTCTTGAGGAACTCTACAATCTCTTCGATTTCGGTCTTTGCCTCCGACAGTCCGGCCACATCTTTGAACGTGACCTGAACGGGGCCGTCTTTGTCGAAAATTTTCGCTTTCGACTTTCCGACGCTGAAGACGCCTCCGGGGCCTCCCGAGCCGTCCCCCTTGCCGCTCATGCGGCGCATCATCCAGAACCAGAACGCGAAAATCAGAATCAGCGGGCCGAACGACCAGAGCAGTCCGGTGAAGTCGCTGCTTTTCTCGAACTTGACTTCGCCGCGGAATTTGCCTTCTTGCTGCCACTGGTCGATTTTTTCCTGAAGCTTGTCGGCCGACGGGATGTCGGTTATGATCTTCGCCGTCTGGTTGCTGCCGCTCTTATATTGGCTTTCGTGGAACACTTTCCGGGCCAGCGAGTCGTTCAGCACGGCCTCGGCGGTGTTCTTGTTGGTGGTGACGATTATTTTCTTGACGCCTCCCGAGGCAACATACTGCTCGAATTTCGAATACGACACCTCTTTGCTCAGCGAGTTGTCGTCGATATAGAGCATGGCTACCAGAAAGGCAATTATCAGGGCGTAAGCCCAATACATACTGAATTTTATGACGGGCTTTTTGGACTTGTTAGGCTTTATCATGCGGTTAATGTCAGTCTAAGTCGGGAAGATTGGTTATTTTGGCGTCGCTCCAGAGCTCTTCGAGGTTATAGAGGCGCCGTGTAGCGGGCTGAAAAACGTGGACGAGGGTGTCGCCATAGTCGATGACGATCCACTGGGAGGTTTCGTATCCGTCGTATCCGTAGGGCTTTATGCCCTGTTGCTCGAGCAGCTGCTCACGAATGTTGTCGGCGATGGCGCTGACCTGGGTTGTCGACGATCCTTCACAGATAATGAAGTTTGCCGCCGGCGTAGAGTTGATAGCGCTGAGGTCGACATGGGTTATGGCGCGCCCTTTGCGGTCGCGTATGCTTTCAGTGATGCAGTCGAGTAGTGTCTGCCCGGAGGGTTGTGTCATGCTTCAGATTGAATTAGTTCGCAAAAGTAACGAAAATAGTTCAGACAACGGAGGTTCCGCTGCTTTTTCTATCTGATAAACAAATTACGGGCCTGAAAGATTAAAAGTGTGTTAAAAAATGCTGTCCGCGGCTTCGGCTGACCTTCTGACGACGAACGCGACAGGGGTTATTCTGACTGCGAAGGGGGTCACACCGCGCGTTCTCGGCTTCGGGCCGAGATGGTAATAGAAAGTCTGGCGTTTGTCCCACGAGCTTATGTCTACGCGGCGCGTCTCTCCGGCGGGGATGTCGGCGGCGACGGCGACACGGCGGTTGTGGAGCTGGCGCCCCTGAAGATCGAGATAACGTATGTCGAAGACTACGGCCGAGAAACGTTGTCGGGTTGCGTTGGTGACGAAAAATGACTCGCCATAGCTGCGCAGCGGCTTGTCGTAGCCGCTGACGGTAATCTGCCCCGGCGTGGCGATGACTGTGTCGCAGGCAATCGTGTCGGCGTCGGCAACGGGCGCGATGTCGACGCGGGTGTGGCGCCGAAGAGTGTTGTCGGCTGCGCAGACGATGGCAATTGCTGCCAGGAAAATCCAGACAAGGCGTTTCATCAACGGCAAATTTACCTATTTCCATCCGAACGTCAAAATTTAATGGACGGCCCGTCGTTGTAGATTTATTTTTAGGGCCTGTTTTTGAAAAATTATCAATATCGAATCAGATTCACAGGGATTTATGATTGCGATGTTGAGTCGATTGTAGAGCTTTTGAAAATTCCGCATTGAGTTTTTGTGTGGCTTTTTTCTTGGAAATCGTTTTTGCGGCGCGCTAATTTTGCGGCAGTAATTCAAATTCCAATCATTTCATTCAATTCCATGAAGAAACTACAGATTATTACCCTTACGGCACTGATGGCTTCCGGCGTTGCTTACGCCGCTCTCGACTGGGACGGCGTCGACAACCTTGCCAAAGGAGCGTCAGTGACTCTTTCATCAAATGATTCAGAAGGCAACCGCAACTCTATCGTTGACGACAACAACGGTTCGGGTTGGCAGGCTAATAAAGATGCAGCCAATCCCGACTGGGCTCTTATCGGCCTTGGCGAGACGAAGACCTTCAAAGATATTGAAATTAAATGGGAGGCAGCCCGTCCGAATACATACAAAGTGTATGTGACGGCCGATGCTCCCACAGTAACTGCCGGCGACACCGAAAGTACTATAGCGGAAGTGTGGCTGACCGCCGAAGCCGAAGGTTCGGTAGAAATCACCGCCGGCGAAGGTGACATTGCCAAGACTATTACCGTCGGTTCGTTCGACGGCTCGACACAGGCCAATATCGCTCTGGTTGCGTCGGCAACCGTCGACAATGGCGACAATGCCGCCGTGGTTCTCAATAAGAGCGAATCAACCGGTCTCGAAGATATGTATCAGCCCAAGAACCAGAATATGGCCCCCTATAAGCTGACTATCGATCTCGGCAAGGAATATCCCGCCGACGTAATCGAGGTTATCTGGGAAACAGCCCATGCTTCGGACTTCGAAATCCTGACTGGCATCGATCCCAACGCCCTTACCGCGGCCTACACCGTTGCCGGACGTGCGCTGCGCGGCTATGACAACGTCATCGATCGCACTATGCTCGAAAAGAACACTCCGGTACGCTACATTCAGATCGATGTCACAGGCCACGCCCACGAATATCCCGCAGCTATCCGCCGCGTGCGCCTCTACAACGCCGACTCCGCCGAAATGCTCGGCATCACCGACATCACCGTCGAGCCCGCCAAAGCCCGCACGATCTACAACCTTCAGGGTATCGCAGTGCCGGCCGACCGCATGGAACGCGGAACCATCTACATTGTCGACGGTGTTAAAATGATTATTAAGTGACCGTATAATTAAGGTAAATATATTAACTGTAGTGGACGCTCCCTCGCCGGTGAGGCGCGGGAGCGTTTTTTTAAATGCTATCCTTCCATATCAGACAGTCAGTCTATATCGACGCCGTGAACCTCGCCGACGCCAATCTCGCACTCGGCTGTCGTGCGTGGGCATCGAGTTCAAGGGCCGACGATCTGTCGGCTGTAACCGACGGCCTCACTGTCGGCAAACGCTGGGAGAGCGAATGGAAGAAAGACGGCGAGTGGATTGCCGTTGATCTGAAGCATGAGTTTGAGCTTACGCGCGTCAGACTGTTCTGGGAGAATGCATACGCCACAGCTTTCGACATAGAAGTGTCGGCCGACGGCGACAACTGGACTCAGGCAGCTTCGGTCAGCGACGGAAAGGGGGGCGAGGAAGATGTCGCACTCGCTTCCGGAACTCACGGGCGCTATATACGTATGCGTGAAACGGGTCGCGCGATGCCGGAATACGGCACAAGCCTATATGAGATGGAGGTCTACGGTTCGCGTCAGCTCAGCACGATTATCGATGCCATTGTCGATGAACGGGCCGACGGTGTTGCCTACGAACTGCGCGGCTATCGCGTCGAGTCCGATGCTCCCGGAATTGTCATCACGGCTTCGGGGAAACGGCTCAACCGCTGACCCGCGGCCAACCACGACAAAGGAGCGCTCTCTCGCGGGAACGCTCCTTTGCTATGAAATTTCAACAAAAATAAGCACAAACTTAGTTCTTGAGCTTAAAAGGTCTGGCCTCACGGCGCTTGTCGCGCGAAAACCGATACGTTTTTTGGCGAATGTCTCAAGCATTATCTGCCCGCTGACACGCAGCTAATTTAAAAGCAAAGGGGCGCCTTCCTGTGCGGAGGCGCCCCTTTTCAGGTATTGTTGTTATTCTTTAGAGAATCACTTTCGTGGCTTTGCCGTTCTGAACGCGGACGAATACGCCGTTTTCGGGGTTGGCAACGCGCTGGCCCATGAGGTTGAAGTAGATGGCGGGAGTGTTGTCGGCATCGATAGCTTCGATAGCGCCTTCACCGGCTGTGCAGACCATCTTGACCTTTTCGCCGTCGATGGTAACAGTAACGGTTACGTTGGTCCAGTCGGCTGCGATATGCATATTGTTCTGACTGTCAACTGGGCCTACGAGTTCATATTCCTTACCGAGCTCAACAGCTGTAACGTCTTCGGGAAGGATGTAGCAGTTCGACCATGCACCGTTTTTGTCAACTTTGAAAGTGAATTTATCGGCAGTAGCGGCGGCTACGGTCTTGGTATAGACATTGTCACCGGCTTTGGTCATGATGGTGTTGTCGTTGAAGTTCCATTCGAGGGGAGCTTCGCCGACGAGATACCATGCTTCCTGCTCATCTTCGATTGATTCGGGGGCAAATTTGATTGTCAGGGCGTTATCGGCACCGGGAACGATGGTGACGGTGACGTTCTTCAGAACTTTACCGGCGGGAAGGTTGGCGTTGTCATTAGTGCCGAATTTCAGTGCAACATCCTTGTTGAGCTCGATGATTTCGCCTGCATTTTGAGCGCCCCAAGAGATGTCCCAGTTCTTGACTTCATCGGTGTATTTCACAACCTTGAAGTCGCCCTTGATTTCGGCGATCTTCTGGGTGAGCACGCCGTCAACTTCTTCGAAGAGGTTGTTTTCAAGGCTCCATCCGTTATAGGTTCCGGGCATTGCCCAGATGTCGGCGGCGTTAGCGTTGAAGCTGAGTGCTGCGATAGCAGCGCAGGCAAGAGTAAAAATTTTTTTCATGTTGGTTTTTTTATAGGTTAATAAATAGGTTCTTACACAATAATATCATGGCTGATTCGGGAGAAATTTAACCGTAAAAGGCGATGATAAAAACGAGAGGTCTTGAAGTATAGTATTATTTTACTTGCGCTGCAAAGTTAGAAAAAGTTTTTTGGAATCGGTTCGAAAAAAATTATGTTAGTAAGCATAAAAATGTCTAATATCAGCTATATTAGCCGTTTAAGCGCTCGATTTAGTAAACCGGAAGATAAGGTTACAGCTTCGAGAACTGCCTTATTTTTTTGAAATAGAAGGCTGCCAGGATGTTCGGTCGCCCGTTGATGTCGGCTTCTGATTCAAATACCGATTCATGAAGCTCCTTAGCCATCCGGCGATAGTCGCGGTGGGCTTTCAGAACCGCCGAGGCATTGGCGAAATCGAGTGTTGCCATCATTTTGGCCCATGCCACAGTGTCGAGCAGGCGTCGGCGAATCAGTGCGCTGCGCCGACGCCCGGCGGGCAGGTTCTTGCGCAGCATCAGAAGGTTGTTGCGGAAATTCAGATAGGTTTTGCGCGGATTCTCGGCCGGAAGCGAGCCTCCGCCGAGATGGAACACTGCGGCGTCGCCTACGGCGACAACACGTCGGCCCGAGCGGCGCAGACGCCAGCAGAGGTCGATCTCTTCCATGTGGGCGAAAAACGAGGCGTCGAGACCGCCGACGGCTTCATAGTCGGCGGTGCGCACCATCAGGCAGGCGCCGCTGGCCCAGTCGACGTCGACAGTGTCGTCGTATTGCCCATTGTCAGGTTCGACCGAGGCGAATATGCGGCCGCGGCAATAGGGATAGCCGTTGCGGTCGAGGAATCCGCCGGCGGCACCGGCATATTCGAACATCGCGGGGTTGCGGTAACTGCGTATCTTGGGCTGGCAGGCCGCTACGTCGCGATGAGCCTCCATATAGTCGAAAAGCGGTGTCAGCCAGTCGTCTTTGACGGCTACGTCGCTGTTCAGCAACACCGTGTAGCGGTAGCCGGTTTCGCGTAGAGCCCGGTTATATCCGGCGGCGAAGCCGAGGTTTTTATCGAAGGGGAGAACGGCGACATCGGGAAAGTCGCGGCGCAGCAGTCCGAGGGATCCGTCGGTCGAGCCGTTGTCGGCCACTATGACGTCGGCTATCCGGCGCGGAGTGAAGCGGTCGACCGATGGCAGAAACTCGCCGAGAAGTTTCTCACCGTTCCAGTTCAGTATGATTACGGCAACAGGTTTTTTCATTCTTTTGAGGGCAGATTGACGAAATGATGCCAGCGGTTGTGGCTCCAGAGCCAGTTGGCGGGCTGGCGGCGCAGCGTTTCGCTGAGCATGGCGAAATAGCGGCGCGTTATCTCATGCTGGGGCAGATCGCGCGGGCTGTCGGTTATAAGTCGTGTCGTTATGTGGTAGTGGCCGCGTCGCGTCTTCGACATGTCCCAGTAGACTACCGTCGTGTCGAGCTTGCGTGCAACTGTCTCCGTGCCGGTTATGACCGGGGTCTGACGTCCCATGAAGTCTACCTCTACCACCGGGTCGTTGTGGCTCCGCTTTTTGGGGCTCCTGAAACCCGGGGCCCCGCTCAGTC